>Ga0081538_10001455_pt1 | contig 24350 bp, 24 predicted proteins | sample TabmetS5T2R1_FD_71022 | JGI IMG/M metagenome (GOLD analysis project Ga0081538, IMG submission 71022) | Tabebuia heterophylla rhizosphere microbial communities from the University of Puerto Rico - S5T2R1 | ecosystem: Host-associated > Plants > Roots > Rhizosphere ... | reverse complement strand
ATACAGGGACTGCTCTATTGGGAATAATGTATCTACCAAAAAGTATTATTACATTCTCTCTCACATTATTGATCTCGGGCCTGTTATTGATATCCCCTCCAGCCCTTACTATTTTTATTGACCAACCAACACTTCTGAGAGGTGCCGCAGCACAGGAACTGAGCGAACATATTTTACATAATCGACCTCCTCCTTCGCCTGAGGTAAACGACCCTAATCTCAGAATTGAAACAGTCTATGAAGGTCTAGAACTTCCTACATCGATGGCCTTTTTAGGCGTTAATGACATCTTGGTCACTGAAAAAGATTCCGGCCAAGTGCAGAGGGTTGTTGACGGCGAATTGGAGGAGGAGCCTGTAATTGATGTTGAAGTGGCAAATAATGACGAAAGAGGTTTGTTAGGAATTGACGTTTCTAATACGAATGGCACAAGTACTAACAATCAACGATATGTCTTTCTATTCTTCACGGAATCAGGCGGAGGTGAAGATGGAGACGATTGGAGCAACGGCATCGAACCCTCAGGCACTCGTCTTTACAGATACAGCATAACTCAGGGGACTGAAGGATTACAATTAACGGATGAGACATTGCTGCTAGACCTTCCAGCTACACCTGGTCCTCGCTATCACGGAGGGCCAGTTGCCATTGGTCCAGACAACAATGTCTATGTGGTCATCGGTACTGTAGATCACCACGAAACACAGGCTCAAAACTTTGAGGATGGTCCACCGCCGGATGGCACTAGCGGAGTAATCAGAATACCACAGGATGGCCAAGTAGCAAACATCCAGGGCATCATTAGTGACGAAATTCCTCTAAACCTATATTATGGATATGGCATGAGGCAAAGTTTCGGCTTGGAATTTGACCCTATAACTGGCAACCTATGGGATACAGAAAATGGCGGGGAGAATTATGATGAGCTCAACCTTGTTGAGCCAGGTTTTAACAGCGGCTGGCGAGACTTGTCAGGATTGGCTGAACGTGCAGGCGATGTAGATATAGAAGAAGACTTGGTATATTTTGATGGTAGGGGCAAGTATAGCGATCCAGAATTCACATGGCAACAAACTGTTGCTCCAACGGGGCTAGACTTCCTTAATTCAAGTGCACTGGGTGCGGCTTATCAAAACGATTTGTTTGTAGGCGATTATAATAATGGCAATCTATATCATTTTGACTTAAATGAAAATAGAACGCAGCTTATACTAGGAGGAGGCTTGGCAGATAGAGCGCTAGATCCAGGAGACGAAGTCGATGACATATTATTTGGAACAGGATTTGGAGGAATTGCGGATGTTAAAGTTGGACCTGATGGATATCTTTACATACTAACATTTCAAGATGATGGTGGCTCAATATTCAGAATAGTTCCTGAAAGTCTACCAATTGATGCTGACGAAGAAGATGAAGAAGATGAAGAAGATGTAGCAACGGTCGCTACTACTGATAATGGTGATACGAACGGCGCTGATGGTACTGAAGAAGATGAAGAAGATGTAGCAACGGTCGACAACACGGGTACCCCCAGCTTGGGGCAAATATTAGCAGAAAGAATAGATGGAACCCTGCCCTAAATCAATAAAGTTATCAGACAGAGAATAGGAACTGAGAGGTAAAAAAGACCACAGACTATATTTTTTCCCATACAAGGGATTCTGCAACACACGAGAGAATATAGGTCGGCCCAAGAAAATGATGCACAAACAAAGACAGAGATTCAATTCATTAATGCTTCATGAGAAGAGCAATACAGCCAAAAGCTTTTGATAGTATTGCACATCAGAAGACTGAACAACAGTATTTAGAACATTCTTTCCCAATTTTCCTTTTGCACTCAAAGAATGTTGTATACTCAAATCAATAACTAAATCAGTCAACTTTCAAGCAGGCAAAGTCTTAAGAAGTATTAGAACGATATCATATAATACTAATTTACGCCTACAAATGGCAGACACCTGGACAACGCTTCGAATGTTACCTAAAATAGTATGATTGTAATCTACTATAACTGTTTTACCTGATTAATAAATAAATGGACAATTAAGTAGATTTCACCATATGATCTAATAAGGTAGTGCTAACTTAAAAACAATAACACGATATGGCAAGAGCAAAATCAAAGAGTCCAGCAAAAACAAGGTCCAAAAAAGCAGCAGCTGGGAGAAAAGGAGGCAAAAAAGGGGGTCGCGCATCAGCGGCAACTAAAAGAAGGCGAGTAAGCAAGAAAGCAACAACATCCACCAGTGCTACGGGATCTGATGCTGTGACCACAGGGGCTACAACATAAAAAAGATAATCAGACCAAGAAAATAGCGGAAAGCATAGATTCATTTTAACTATCTAAATTTTTTAGAGAAACATGTTGACTGCATAGTATCTTAATTGTAGCGTAGTCGTGATCGTCTTTGAATGATCTAAATGTAGACAGTCAGAGTTCATGTGTATACACTAATAGATCTCTCTCTTTTTGTTCACAAACACTCAGAGAAAAGCTAGGGATGATCAATCGAAAATAGGTTTAGATAATTCTGTAGAACATTAAGGCTAAGGTTAAGGTGTTTCTTACTATAACAATTAGAACTGGCCATATCTCCTAAAATATCTTTAAAATAGCGTCGATCCCAGCATATCGCTGTTGACTAATGGTCTTTTCATTGGCAGATTCCAGCCGTTCCATAAAGGGCACCTTGCCACTGTTAAATTTGCGTTGGAGAAGGTCGAACATCTCGTGATAGTAGTTGGAAGTGCACAGAAGAGTCATGAACCTAGAAATCCGTTCACAGCGGGTGAGAGGATCAGGATGATAAAAGAATCCCTCGATATCGATAGCGAAACAGATGTCCGACGGATACTGATAATCCCTATTCCAGATACTGATGTGCACTCACTTTGGACCCACCAAGTGGATATGCTTGTACCAAAATACGATGTTGTCTTTGCAAATGATCTATTTACACTCATGCTGTTTCGCGAGCAAGGCGTCAAGGCAATTGAAGCGCCTCTTTATAGGCGCGATGAGATGAGGGCTACCGAAATTAGAAGAAGAATGGCTGCGGAAGAAATTTGGGAAGATCTTGTTCCAATGCCTGTCTCAAAAGTAATAAAGGAAATAAATGGTGTTGAAAGGGTCAAGGCGCTTTCGCGAAGAGATCCGCCAAGTCATATCACATAAGTAGAAAATAATATATTTCTAGCTGACTGACCATAAAATGTAATCGATGTTGTTTGGCAATAAGAATGGTGGCAAGGATGGAGGACGGCCAGCTTCAAGCTTTGTTAATGAATCGTGGTATATTGACCTGCAAAAGTTAACGAATGAAGAGCTAATGCGCATGTATACCATGATATCTGACGGTCATTACAGGTTTGCCAAAAATGCCTGGTATATTCCAATTGAGAAAGACCATCGCTGTCCTATCATGGTTGCCAAAGGCTACAGGTCGCCAGATACGTTGGATAGGATGGCAGAATTTCAGGATACAGCAAAGATGCTGGAAAGCGACTTTCTGAATTTTATCGACGCATGGGATTTTGGATACATTACTGAGCAAGACATCGAAAAGGCGATTCTAAAGATACTAGAATCAAGAAACATCGCAATAACTGAGCACAGTTAATACCTAATACGTCTAAGTCAATACCAAAGTGGACCACTTCTCTTCTACTTTTCTTACGGATCTAATCAGATCAACAATTGCACTCTTTGTAGTCATCGATCCAGTAGGAAATGTGCCCGTGTTTATTGCACTCACACAAAAGATGGAAAGGACAGAAAGGGCATCTGTCACCAAGACTGCGATCATAACTGCAGCGGGTTTGCTCTTTGTATTTGCGGTGGCTGGCACGCAGATATTATCCATCTTTAGCATCACTATCTCCAGCTTTATGGTTGCTGGCGGCATCCTGCTTTTTATTGTATCAATTGAGCTTCTTACGCATGGGGAGTGGAGATTTGCAGGTGCAGGGACGCAGGGTGAATCAGGTGTTGTCCCCTTGGCGTTTCCCCTGCTTGCAGGGCCAGGCGCTATAACATCAGTCATAATCTCATTTCAGACTGCAGGTCTAATCGTAACTGCTTTATCGATCATGATAGTGATAGGTGTAACATATATTGTATTGAGGTACACCGATAGGATTTACAGATTAATTGGAAGGAGAGGCTCGATCATCGTTACTAGGGTTTTTGCCGTGCTAATTGCAGCTATAGCTGTCCAATTCATAGTAGATGGAGCTAGGACACTCTTTCTTAGCTAGAAAAAAGATTTGTTAATATATTTAGCAATTGACTTCGTTAGCATTGACAAAGCGCGACGATAGTGGTGGATATATGGAAGAAACGCGTCCCAAGCTTCTATCAAAGTACAACGTTTCGGTTGGCGATAGCATCAAGATTACTACCGAGAATGGCGCGATAACTGGCCTATTGATGCCGCGCTATGAATCTGTTAGCGATGAGTATATTGTCATCAAATTAAGAAGCGGATATAATACTGGAATACATACCGAAAAAATAAAATCCATAACAAAATTGTCAGACAAAGGCAAAGAAGAAGCTGCCGCCTCTGTCATGACCTCGGGAGCTTCTACTAACCAAAGTTTGCCAAAGATTGCCTTGATAAGCACTGGTGGGACAATAGCAAGCAAGATAGATTATCGCACTGGCGGCGTGCATGCAGCCCTTTCTGCCGATGAATTGTATGCATCAGTACCAGAGCTTGCGAATCATGCATTAATTGACCCTGAAGTGTTGATGAGCGAGTACAGCGAGAACCTTAGACCGGAACACTGGACAGTGATAGCAGAAAAAGTCGCAGAAAAAATCAGGACAGACAAATACAGGGGCGTTGTGATAACCCATGGAACTGATACTATGCATTATACTGCAGCTGCTCTAAGCTTTGCACTCCAGAACTTGCCGGTTCCAGTGGTGCTTGTCGGTGCGCAGCGCTCATCTGATAGGCCGTCATCTGACGCTGCCTTGAATTTGCTTGGTGCGACTATATTTGCAGCAGAGTCAAAATATGCCGGTGTATTTGTTGCCATGCATGCTGGCACTTCAGACGACATCATTGCATGCCATGTGGGGACAAGAGTAAGGAAGAATCACACAAGCAGGAGAGATGCTTTTGAATCAATTGATATGAGCCCTGTAGCGCTTGTCAAGAACAACGAAATAGAAATTCAGGAGAAAGGCCAAAAGGGGCTGTTAGAAATATTCAGCGATAAGCCTTTTGAAGTAAAGACAAGATTTGAGGACAGGGTCATATTGCTGAAATACTATCCTGGCTTCGATCCTATACTCATTGAGCATGCGATTAATGTAAGGTACAGGGCCATAGTTTTTGAAGGAACAGGGCTGGGCCATGTAGGCAAGCAGTGCTTTCCCGCTCTTAAAAAGGCTGTTGACGCAGGTCTCATTGTATGCATGACATCACAATGTGTTTGGGGGCGTGTGAGGATGACCGTCTATGATACTGGCAGAGACTTACTCGATATCGGCGTGATACCTCTATCTGATATGATTTCTGAGACTGCTACGGTTAAAGCAATGTGGGCGCTGGCAAACAGTCAGAATGTTGAAGGTGCCAAAAAAATAATGCAAGAAAACCTTGCAAATGAAATTTCAGACATTATCCCGATACCGTAATGACATACATGAATTATGTCCATAAAGCCATACTATACCATTGTATGCCAATAGCAAAGCCACAAGATCGTGAACAGATAAGGGAACTGAAGCTACGGGGTGCATATATATACGAAGTTTCTGAAGATAAACGATATCATAGGTACAGGTGTCAGACAAAGGATATTTTGATGCAGCGGCGTCAATAATCGACTCTGAAGTAGCAACTTAGTATATTGCACTATCATAATGGTAATGGGCTATATCTTCGAAAGGATTCGAGTTTGCCAAAAGCAGATTCAGTTTCTCAGATAAAATGGGTTGAAGTGAACCGGGAGTATAGAAATGTGGTTGTACTATAAACAGTAATCCCTAAAGTAATGCAAGCATGTTAAGCGTCCGTAGGAACCTTTAACAGAACTGGCAAGGCTTAATACGTGCGTTAGGCGATTTTCTAGTGTGGCATCGATATTAGATCCAGCATCTTTGAACCTCAAAGTCGGCTTTGAAATACATCAACAACTAGCCACAAGTAGCAAGCTGTTCTGCAACTGCAGCTGCGAAGAAGCTAAGGAATATGGTAGTTCATTTGTACGCAAATTGCGTCCAACCCAAAGTGAGCTTGGCGGGTATGATCCAGCGGCAATGTTCGAGTTTTCCAAAATGCACACCGTCAAATATCAGGCTGCTCTAGGTTCTAGCTGCCTTGTAGAGGCTGACGAAGAACCACCGCATGATGTCAGCAAAGAAGCACTTGAAAGTGCACTGATATTTTCGCTTGCACTAAATTCTAAGGTCATGGATGAGATCCATGTCATGCGTAAGATAGTAATAGACGGATCAAATACTACAGGTTTTCAGCGCACCATGCTTGTTGCCTCTGGAGGATATCTGGACATTGCAGGCAAGATGGTTAGAGTTCAAAGCATATGTCTTGAAGAAGATGCAGCTAAATTGATAGGCGATGAAAAGGGAGTGCGCAAGTTCGGCCTTGACAGACTGGGCGTGCCACTTGTCGAAATTGCGCTTGAACCTGTGACGGGCAAACCTAGCGAAATCATGCAGGTTGCTCTTACGTTGGGTAGGCTACTTCGAGCAAGCAAGCGCGTTGCACGGGGGCTTGGCAGCATCAGGCAGGACATAAACATCTCAGTGCAAAATGGTGCTGTTGTGGAAGTCAAAGGTGTACAGCAGCTCGATCAGCTGATAAAAGTAATTGAGCATGAGATGCATCGGCAATACGGCTTAATAGTAATCTCGCAGAAATTGAAAGAAAAGAATATTGATATCAAAAAAGTAGGAGATAGAATTGAAGATGTCTCTGACATTCTTAACAACAAAGCATCTTCAAGAATTGTTAAAAGGATTCTTGAAGACGGAGGGCACATTATAGCAATAAAGGTACCAGGGTTTGCAGGCATGATCGGCTTTGAACCCTATAATAACATCAGACTTGGAAGAGAGCTCGGCAAGCTAGTCAAGTTTTATGATATAGATGGAGTATTCCATTCAGACGAGCTTCCAAATTATGGAATAACAGAGGAAGAAGTTATAGCAGTTAAGCAAAGACTGCAAATTAATGACAATGATGCTTTCGTTATCTTAGGTGGTCCAAACGATAAAGTCAAATTCGCTTCTGATGCAATAATTCGGCGGCTTAGGGCTGCAGTTGAGGGTGTTCCTGCTGAAACTCGCGCTGCAACTCCTGAGGGCAGTACGGTGTTCTTAAGGCCGAGGCCTGGTGTAGCAAGGATGTACCCAGAGACAGACATGTTGCCCATTCCGATCACTGACTCGATACTTGTATCGGTTGCAAATAAGGTTCCAAGGCAATGGGATGAGCTTGTGGATTCGCTTGCCAAGAAATACAGTCTCAACATGAAGTTGGCAAGTCAGATCTTTGACTCTGACTACCTTAACGTATTTGAGGAGATTGCAGGCGAGACCAATATAGAGCCAACATTTATCGCAGCCAAGTTGACAGAGGATCTCACCAACTTACAAAGACAAGGATTAGATGGTTCCGTCTTGACAAATAATGAGATAAAAAATGTCTTTAAGGAGCTTGACAGTGGCTCTATACCAAAGGAATCGGTTGTCTCGATTTTTGAAAAGATGATTAAAGGCCATAAATGCGAGAAATGCAAAATCGGGAATATGCGGCCAGAGTTTGCGAGTAATAACACAGACTCGAAAACAGGCAGGGTTACTAGCCAAATACGGAAATACAAGTGCGACAACTGTGGCCATGGAGCCATAGTAACGATTAGCAATGAACAACTGAATGTAAATGAAGCCATCAAGGCAGTAGGTGCGTCTTCAATAAGCGACGAAGAACTGAGCAAAGGACTTGACAGGGTAATAAGCAACAACATGGCAATAATCAGAGAAAAGGGCGCGAATGCATTGAGTACACTCATGGGAAGGGCGATGGCAGAATATAGGGGCAAAGCCAATGGTCAAAAGGTAAATGCGATGCTGAAAGATAAGATGAGCAAGATGGTCAACAAGTAAGTAATAAAATGTACAAACCCAAGTCTACTAGGGAAATTTACATTGAATCCCTTTCTATCAATTCAGCAAGTATAGAAAAGCAGCTTGTGGACGACTCAGTCTCAAGAGAGGAGATCAGGAGCATACTAGATTTGGTTTCAGAGATATATCTGAGAGATGTTGAGAGGATTGCCACACTCTGTGAGAAGGACATGATGGCTTTGGAGCATGTGCCAAGCCCCCTTAAGCTATTCGTTGATTGTCTTGCCCGTGCGCAGAAATCACTTAGCTTGTCGTCACCAGCATGCAGGCTAATTGAACACTATACATCAGCATGGGAAGATTGGATGTAGTAGCTAGTCAGCAGAAACCTCTTTTAACGTAACAATCATGTTATGCCCGTTGACAGGGAGATTTGTTGAAGAAAAGGCTGACTTTCATCCGAGGTCATGGCTGTCCAAGTATAGACGCACTTCAGTGGGCTACCTCACAAAGATGTTGTTATTTTATCATGGGATAGGCATTCTTTTACTTCTTGCAATTACACCTTTGATTGAGCAGGTTCTTCCGGACTATGAGCAGCCGAGTATCCCAAGGTCACTATTGTTAGTAATTGCCGCAGGACCATTAGAAGAAACAATATTTTTTGGCATCCCGTTCTACATTTTGGGAAACGCGTACTTTGTCCTGGCGACCGGACTTATCTGGGTCGGGATACATCTTTTTAATACAGATACGCTTTCCGTGAACAGCCTTGCGTTTGGCAATCTGGTCTTTGTACTCCCATCCCTATTCTTTAGCTTAAGGACATGGCTTAGTGGCAAGGGGTGGTTCTCAGTGATTACACATTCTGCTTGGAATGGCATCTTCTTTTCTGCTGGCTGCTCCGCCGGTGAGTTTTCTTGCACAGCGATTGAGAGTGACATGAGCGCTACAGTATCAACTATTGCATTATCAGGAGGATTGCTTGGGGTAACGTATTTACTCTATAGAAGAAGAGAGAAAAAAGAGTTCAAGCCAGAGTAATCTAACGAATTCAATATATAGCCCGCCATTTGTGTTACAAGCGAAAAGAAGATAATGAGTCAAGCTGAAAATGATGTTAATGTCATCGTAACGATCCGCGATGTTAGAGTTGAGTTCAGCGGCTCTGCAGAGACCGTCACTGCTTCTGTAATGAGCTTTCTGCATAAGCAGATACCTTCAATGGATCTCGCAAGAAAGATCCTACTAAACTATGCAGCGCAGGAGCTAATCGAAACTTATTCCCATGTCATTAAGATTACACCAGAAGGTCCTCGTGTTATTTTAGACACGGATATGAAGCTGTCTGATAAAGACATAGTAGCTCTCCAACTTGTAGCTGCTAGAATTGCAAAAGATCTTGGTAGGCTGCAAGACAACTCTATGCAAGTGTCAGACATTCATGCTGCTACGGCACTCAATCCAAAGTCAATAAGCTCCAGAATATCGGAATTGGTCAAGGCAGGCCATGTTGCACGTGATGAAAATGAACCAAGCAAATACAGGATAACTACAGCAGGCATTCACTGGCTCAATTCTACGATAGCCAAGAAGATCAGGCCTGCGCAGTAGTGTTATTTGATGGCCTTTTCTGAATATAGCGGTAATTCCGCATTGTTCCAATTCTTGTCAAGATGTTTTCTCGTACCATATCTGTAAGCGAATGCGAAACTGCAGTCCTATCATAATTGTAGCCCCTCCTTGATAGCTCTTCATGTACTTCACCAAGAGACCTTTCATTAACAAAATGCCCCTCGAGCCAGAGATTTTCCAAGAGACCCCTACATGTCATACCACTCTTGGTTATCATCTTTTGCTGTTGTTGCTGCTGCTGACCCTCCTGACCAAGTTCAGTGATGGATCTGGCCTTTAAAGAATCTATTTCTCGCCTCAATGCATCGAGCTGGCTCTGAACTTCTGGTTCTATCATCTTAGTAGTGTCAAGGCTCGAGAGTACGCTTTCTACTACCTCCTTGACCCTACTCTCAACGCACACTACCTCCACTTCCCATTCACCATGCTTTAGCCTTATCTTAACTTCCTCAGCAGCGTGGCCACTCATATTGTCGCTTAAATATCCCTTTCAGCTTGCTATTGATAAAGCTGTTGCTGACCATATTGATCATGTTGAGCAATATTAATATAGTTGTGCCCGCAGATATTGTTGATCAACATGATCAATCAAAAAGCCCTGTTTTCAAACAACATATTGAGTCTAAGGGATCTTGATATAGGGAAATCAGTGAGCAAGAGTCTTGCTCCCAAGCTTGATGTGCTGAAAGGAAAGAAAATTGTGTTCTGCTATGATGACAAGAAAATGATGCCAGTTGATGGATGGGGCATGAGGTCTAACCCCTATAGTGCGACAACGATAACTACGATTCGTCCGATCAAAGAGAATGCACTTGTTGCTGCTATTGACTCTAGCAGCATCAAGCTAGCTGAGACAGAAGATGGAAGCCTTTATGGTATTAAGTGTGGAGTAGCTACAGCCTACGCTGGCCACACACTCATGCATTTCAAAATAGGCCCAGGGTTGTTCTATCTAAGCGAAAAGACAGTTCACGAATCGGAGCTGGAAGAGCGGCTCTCAAGGCTGGTTCTATTAGATGATGACCTCGCAAAGCGTCTTATAAGAGTACGCGTCGAGAGAGCCGTACAGAAAGAGATTGCTACTAACTTTACAAATTCAATAATATTAGTAGACGGCTCACTCAAAGCGTCGATCTTTGAAGAGAGAGGCTGCCGTATAAGTAAGATTTCAGAGAGCAGCGTTCTGCGCAAGAACATGCTTGTAGGGATTAGCAAGAGCACTAAGCTCAAGGCCTTAGATAGGGCGGCCGCCCCACTAACAAAGGTGCCAGGACCTGCCTACATTGAAGTTGAGGATATTATCAAAAGCTTGATCAGAAACACTATTGGGAGCAACCTAATGGTTAAGCTGGAAAAGGGCACAAGCAGTCCTATTTTGCGAGCAGACATTGTAGGCGACGTAAGGCAATCACTTGGCAAGCTGCTTGGAAATGATGTGGTAGCAGGTGGCTATCCCGAAACTCTCAGACTCGCACATCACATTTCAACATTCACAAGCATAGAGGTGACATGTCTCAGAAGTCACATACTGAACAGCTATGATGTGACTGAGCTAGCTGCAGAGGACATACGCAGAACTCTATTGGGGTCGATACCAGTATGAAGATATTGTCAAAGAATGGCAACGAGCTGCTCTTGCTTGCCATGAAGGAAGATTCGGCTGCAAAGGGAGACTACCTGCTGATAGAGGACAGAAGCAGGAGCATGGTTGTACAAGTCTATGATGAAGAATATCTTTCATCTCAGGCATTAATTGAAGACATTGTCAAAGAAGAGGTGGTTAATGCATCAAGCATAGAGAACCTACATGATCCACTTAATATTGGGAGCCTATCCCGGTTGGTAAGAGATGCCAGAGTTTTTCGGGCAAAGATAAGGGCATCAGTCAATGACGGTAAGCTATCTAGCGACGTAACTTGGCTTCCATCAAGAGTGGAGTCCAGAATAAGGAGGATTGCAATGAAGGAGCTTTCGTCTTTGCTTGGGAGATATGGTGTCTTTGCGATCCCAATTGGCAGAGCTGGTCGTGAAGAAGAATTTGAAATTTATGCAGAAGATCTGGATGGCAAGCTGAGTATCATCACAGGCAAGAAAGAGTCGGGCAAGTCACATCTATCTAAGATGCTTATCAAGACACTGGTACAATACGGCGCGTTTGTGATCGTATTTGATCTTAACAACGAGTACGGAGGCATTGGATGGAGCTGCGACGGTGTCCCATCTTCAATTCATCAGCAAGTCAAGATACTCGAGCCGGGCAAAACACTTAGGTTTGCTCTTAACTACTGCGGCAAAACAGCAATATCAGGAATGCTTAAAAACGCGCTCGACATGCCTGCTGCGTCTTTGAGGGAATTCTTGCGGATCTGGGATTGGTGCGAAAGCAAACAGTCGCTTTCAATAGATTCGATAGGTAATGCTGTCAATACCTGGAACATAAATGAGCTCGTAAGAGATGCATTGGTGTCCCGCTACCACGTCATCCAATCCTCACGACTATTCACCAACGGTGAAGGAAGCCTGCAATTTGAAGATATAATTTCAGGCAAGAGCGGGGCGGCCATGATAATCAACATGGGCGAAATATCGCCTACGGTACGCAGGATGGTCGTTGAGTTAGTATTGAGTAAAATTGTTGATCTGCTGGAGCACAAGAAAATCCCACCTATTTTCCTCTTTGCAGAAGAGGCCCACATCTACGTCCGCGATACATATTGGGAGGATATCATTACTCGAATGAGGCACTTTGGTATTTATACTACCTTTATCACGAACCAGCCAGATGCACTAAGTGATGGGATTTATCGACAAGTGGACAACATTTTCCTGTTTAACTTTACAAATGATAACGATTTAGACAAAATATCCAAAGTATCATTGGCAGATAATGATACAATACGATCGATAGTAAGGACGCTCCCACAACGCCACTGTCTGGCCATAGGCAAGGCAGTGTGTGACCTACCTGTTGTGGTCAAAGTTGCAGCAGCTGAGATATTGACACTTGGAGAAACCAAAAAATTTTTTACTAAAAAATAGGCTATCCTATATAGCAGTCTGACCACGCTTCCTTGTCCCGATATCAATTGCTTCATTGACATTAGAGACAAATATCTTACCATCGCCTGCGGAACCGGTGCTTGTAGTGTCGAGAATGGCTGTGATCACCTTCTCCACGTCAGGATCATTGACTACAGCCACAACAGTAGCTCTAACTGAAAATTCAGCAGCAGAGAGTCCTCCCGTCCCCTTCCAAGTTTGGATCCGGGGCTTTTCACCTTTCCCTCTCCCTTTAGCGTCAAGGATAGTCGCACCGCCTACACCAGCGTTCCTCAGAGCTTCATTGACAGCGCTGACCTTCTCTGCAGAAATGACGGCCTCTACACGTTTCATGGCACGATGTAAATAGGGTTACGATATAAGGTTTTCAAATAATCAGGTTATCATAATTTAATATATCCACAAATGGTGAGTGTAATGTAATTAACATAAAATTTACATAATCAATATGAAGCTGTATTGCTAATACAGAATACTTTACCGCATGGTTCATAAAGATCTACCTAAAATACAGGTTATTTGCATTGCAGGAAAAAGATAAGATTAAGAACCGAAGCAAACTTGACATAATATATGACATATTAGTATCTGCAACAGGTGGGGTCAAAAAGACGCATATTATGTCGCATGCAAACTTAAGCTCTGAACAGATGAATTATTACTTCAACACATTATTGTCACATAGCCTATTGAATGCAGAAAAAGACTCAGATGACAATTTAGTTTACAAAACAACACACAAGGGTGTTAGATTCCTTCACTGCTGTGCGCAAATCAAATCACTTATCGCACCAGTAGCGAAGGTAAGAATGCGAAGCGATCTACTCTTCCTTTAGAAGCAATAGAATTATCTTCGTATACTGTTAAACGAAATACTAGCCTACCTTTGAGCGATGTCCTCCTATTATCCTACGCAGGAAGATGAGCTTCGAACAAAGGAAGCGCAGGCAGAAACTATCAAACAAACACAAGAGACCAAGTTTCTTTCCGCGTTCCAAACAATTCCAGTAAAAAATGTTAGAAGGTTATCAGAGATGGCAGAAGCAATAGTGAGAAATTTTAATCGGATAATGGAAGAGGCTCGTCAAGAGCCATACCAGCGGCAGGAAGACATTATGGCAGGCATGAAAAAGTTGTTGGAAGAGCAAATCAACGTAATTGAGGCGCGACGCGCCTATACGATAAAGATAAACCCATCAACTGCGTTAAACGAAGAAAAAAAGACTTAGCAGCCGTTGTCTCTTACCCAAGGTTCATTAGCGAATTCGCTTGTTGAGCATTGCTCTGTTTCAAGTTTGGCATACTCATTATCCAATAGCTCGTTGTTGAGGTTGCTGGAGGAGCAATATACTACGGCGACGACACCAGAGTTGGATGTAAGCAGCATGTCGTCTTGATCTACCAGTACAGTGCTCCCAAGACAGAGATCTCGAGTAAACTCAGTCGACTCAAGGAACATTTCTTCAGTCCTTGAAGGTGCTCCAGTAAGGGCAAGGTCAACCTTGTAGATGGTGCCGTTTACATCCACATAAAGTGTATCTCCGTCTACAATTCTGGTTGCCACACCTTCAAAGCAGCCTGCCGATCCAAGGCATTCTACATCTGACCCAGAATACACATTATCGAGTATCCTACTGAGGGTGTCAGGATCATTAAGGTCGTCTTGAGTATTTTCTGCACTATCGATTGTTGTACTGGAGGTGTCAGGATCATTAAGGTCGCCTTGAGTATTTTCTACAAATTGCCATTCGTTATTACCATCAGGGATTCTCTGCCAAGTACGGTCATCATCGCTTCTATCAACAAGTGAAGGTGTCCTGTCCTGGATATCGCCTGTTGTGTTCTCAAGGACTAGGCTTTCGCCCATGTTTGACAAGGGCGAGCTGTCAAGCTCAAGTACATAAGTTTCGCCAGCCTCAATTACAGCATCTGATGGCAGCTCGATCGTTGGAGACTGGAACAACGGCTTTATCTCAAAATTACTGATGTTGATGTCTACCGCAGTAGGGTTGTATAACTCGATCCACTCCTCCTCGTCATTGCCTTCAGGGTTTAGCTCAACTTCGTTTACCAAGATAGTGTCATCTGCTGTAACAGATGAGGTGTCGTCTGCGCTACCGGTTAAGTCTTCTATTGACTCCAAAGGAAGAGAGTCATCTGTTACCTCCTCTACACTATTTTCTGTGATATTGCCAACAAGATCACCAATATCGCTAACAGTAGTATTAGACAATGCATTTTGGCCAGCCGCAGAGGGAATGCTGCCTATTATAGGTAGCAGCAACAAAGCCAAAGCAGTCTCCATGTTTATTGACATTCTATATACTCTCTTAGTATGAAGAGACGCCTTGGGGAATATTAACAGTTATGAAGGCTATCTCTAGAGTGATATATTACCCTTGAAGCTTTTTGTGCAGATAAATTCTCTTTAATTTGCTTAACCCTGCAACAAGAACAATTACTACTAATACAGCAATTGCTGCCTGTACTGCTGATATGGCTAATCTCTCTCCATGGCCTCCAAACAAGTATACATCTATTGGTGCAATAAAGATAACCAAGAATGCTGCAACAGCAAGTATCATTGCCCACATACCTGTCACGAAAAGCGCCAGAATCATAAGTGCCATCTAGATTACTCTACCTGCTGAAGACGAAATACTGGATTGCAATTGATACAAATGCTAAAAGTGATGTAAAGAGTGCAAGCTTGAATATCTGATAACCAATCTCTCTTTCGCCAAGCGGCTTATCCACAACAATCAACCTTACAAGTGTAGCTGGTGCCGTATTATCATTTGTTGCAGCTATCTTGAAGTCGTTTGTCAATGTTGTAGGCCTTGCCTTTACCTCCCTGTGCTCCACTATACGCTTTACACTTGCAAGGAATAAGAATGAGTTCATTACAGCCGGCAAGAGTGCGATTACTCCAATTATTTCAGAACTGCCAGCAATGGCTACTGCGCCATACATTGCTCCCAGTAAAAGTGTACCTGAGTCGCCAGGAAATATCCGGCTTGGGAATTTGTGGTACCTGTAAAATGCAATTGCGGCAAATAATAATGGAAGCGCAGCAAGGAACACTTCGCGACTGCCAAAAATCGCAATGCTTACCAGGAGTGGGACCATTGCAATTATCAGGAAACCACTTGCTACCCCGTTTAGCACATCAATGGAATTGATAGTGTTACCAGTAATGGGAATAATGACGAATATGAGCGGCACGTATAGTAGAGGTATGTATGCACTACCAAATATTAGATTTAGAGAGTCCCCATACACATCTCCTACATAAATATCAAGAAGGACCAACGGAAGAGCAGCAGCCAACAGCGCCACGGGTTTAAACCAGCCTGGCATCACTCGGCTATCATCGATATATCCTACGAAAAACGCGATAACTGTTGTTAGAAGTATTGCAAAGACAGCAACGTTCATTGTTAGGATAAAAAGCACGATTTCGGCTGCGGCAATACTGATCATGATGACCGGACCTGCTGGCCGAGGAACTTGAGGCATTTCCGGTTTGTGAGCATCAGGGACTACCCTGCCCTTTGCAACCAGCAACCTGATTGCTGCCGGCATCACAAGTAACACGCCACAGAAGGATATAGCAGATACGGCTGCGGCATATATTATCAGATTAGTGCCGTCCAGCATTTGATATTATTGTCCCAGCCTGTTCTTTAACTGATGTTTTAACTTACCTGCCAGAGCTGGCCCTATCTTGGGCACACTTGCAAGCTTGGCCTCTGAAGCTTTTGTTATTGAGGGTACATCAGTAAAGCCTGCATTATGCAGTGCCCTAGCTTTGACTCTTCCAATGCCCTCAAGCACGACAAGTGGCAGCAACTTCTCCTTCACCCCGTATCTTATCCTACTACGTAGGTTATAAATTTCTGGCATAAGATCCCCTCGACGCAACAATTTGGCCACTTCATAAAGAGAATAGACAAGCCAGTTAGCTATCTCTACTATCCTGTGCATGTCACCTGCCTCAACACCTATTTTGTCGCTCAGCACCTTTTCTGATGTCTCTTCTATCCACAAGCATAATGCCCAAAAGCTGCGAGAGCAGTCATATTCGCTTACAGGATACAACAGTTCATTGCCACGATGCTGTATTAGGATGCTTACCTGCTCATAGTCCGTTTTGCGTAATGACAATTTTGGATAGAAGTCAGGGCTGTCTGCTATCACATGCAGAAACCCCAGTGTATGTTTGGTGGTGTCGTCTGCTGTTTGCTCCACTCCTCGGAGAGCATCTCTAAATTTCACTGCAGTATCTGGATTGATGTACAGGAGCGATGTGCGCCTGCCAAATTCTGTAGCAATATAGCGATCGTTCCTTGACTTGACCAGGTCTTCTCCCTCCAAGTATTCAAGGGCTGACTCGACCTTTAGCTTGACAGTTGCGCTCCGATATTGACGCGCAAAAAGTGTCCTTGAGAAGAGGTCATGTATCTCTGGTTTTTTCATACCTGGTACAGTTGCGATGTTTGAGAGCAAATGAAACCTGATAGCACTATCGCTTGATAGCTGTGATCGAATCGGCTCTGGGCTCCCAAGGACGTAATGGTCATAAAGATCTTCAGCATCTGCTCCAGACTCACTTACGATTACGGCCTCGCCGGTTGTATCGTATTGCGGTCTGCCAGCTCTGCCACACAGTTGCTTATACTCTAGTACGCTGATAGGTAGATTTCTGCCATACTCAGAGTCATATCGCAGGATGCTTGCTATCACGACACGTCTTGCTGGCAGGTTAACGCCGGCGGCAAGGGTTGGCGTCGCAGTTAGCAATTTGATAACACCTTTTCGAAACGAGCTTTCCACTATCTCCCTGCTTGAGGAGGCAAGTCCAGCGTGATGAAATGCAACACCTCGTGATACAAGCTTTGCCAACGTTTTTGTGATCTCGCTGTCATCTCCTCTAGACAGTATTTCATACGATTTCTTGGTTGCCAGTTCTCTTGCTGCTTTGTCTAGATGTTTATAGATACCTTCTGCAGCTTTGGCTGCAAGCGAAGCAGCGCGCTTTCTTGTTTCGGCAAATATCAGTGCCTGCCCACCCTCATCAACACAATCAATAGCAATGTCTACGGCAGATGAAATTCCTGAGTTGTTGACTCTAAAAGTGGTGCCGCCTCTCATTTTGATAATGCCATGTTCATAGACTCCTTCCACTAGCTTTGTAGGCCGCCAGTCGCTTTCTACAAGCTCGCAGTCAAGCCAATCAGATATCTCGTTGGAGTTGGCCACAGTAGCAGAAAGTGCCACTATCTGAGATTGCGGATAATGCTTGCGGATTTTGGTAAGCATCATCTCAAGCGTAGCCCCTCTTTCTCTATCGCCTATAAGATGCACTTCATCAGATACGAAGAGATCTATCTCATCAAGCCACTCTGCATTATGGCGAAAAAGCGTGTCCATCTTTTCATTTGTAAGAACGATGACGTCTGCTGCAGCCAGTTCTTTTCCCGAAGAATCATAGTCACCAGTTGCAACCATCACCTTGATCTTTCTGCCAAAATTGAGATTCTCAAGCACTTTCATGTCATCATACTTTTCGCTTGCCAGTGCACGAAGCGGTGTCAGATATACTGCTTTTTTATTCTTTTTCAGAGTGGTATGGATGGCCATCATCGCAATAAGCGTCTTGCCACTGGCAGTTGGAGTAGTCATGAGCACGCTCTTTCCATCCAATATGCCATGGTTTAATGCCATCTCCTGAGGTGGATAAAGAGAAGTATAGCCAAGGTGCGAAAGAAGCATTTTGATTGAACTATCGGTTAAAGCCGCAGGCATTTTAAAACTATAAGCAAGCCGGCTATTTTAAAAATGCATTTACGCCTTAGCCCAAAAGCCAGGCCGTCTTTCGAAAATCTGGCCTTCCCGATTGAACTTTTGAGTATATTTTCTTGCTTCTTCGTCAGAGAACTTCCCTGTCTTTACTAGCTCATCCACAAGCACCTTATCTTCTACGTCATTGTTCTCATCACCGGCTAGCCCTCTGAATAGTTCCATGAACATCTTTTCTTTCGAAACCACGCTCTGAGGCTTCCCATATAGTACTCCAAGGTCGGTCTTTCCTGTGTTAACGTCGACTCCAGCTGTTCTCATCATCTGGTCTACAAGGTAGATAGCACGCTGAGCATCCTCTGCATCCACCATGTCCTTTAACAGCAGTCTTGCACGAGCAGACGCAAGCCTAATGAGCCCTTCAAGCTGTCTTGGAGTGACCGTTATCATCCCTTCCGATTCAATCCTTCTCATTTCCATATAATAACTGCGAACGATGTCAATTGCTTCAGGTGTTAATGTAGGCTCGATCTGCTTTGCATATGACAGGTATTTGCTGAAAAGGTCGATGTCAATTGCAGGCCTGGCGGCTTTTTCGGTGTCACGGTGTATTTCCAAAATATGGCTTGCGACACGGTTGTCCTTTTCCTTATCTGGATTATCCCGGACTATGAATATCAAGTCAAACCTTGTCAGCAGAGGGACTGGCAGGTTGACATTTTCTGTTATATTCTTGTATGGATCATATTTGCCATATATGGGGTTTGCTGCAGACAGGATTGACGTTCTTGCATTCAGTGTGGCAACAATGCCTCCCTTTGCGACGGAACAAGTCTGCTGTTCCATTACTTCGTGAAGCGCCGACCTGTCTTCGGGCTTTATCTTGTCAAATTCGTCTATGCATACGATTCCCTGATCGCCCAATACAACGGCGCCTGCCTCTAACATCATGATCCCCGACTTATCACGAATAACTGCGGCTGTCAAGCCTGCGGCTGTAGAACCCCTACCCGAAGTGTATAATCCTCGCGGCGCAATTTTTGCAGTGAACTTCAACATCTCAGATTTTGCCGTACCTGGATCGCCTACTAAAAGCACGTTAATATCACCTCTTCTGGTTGAGCCATCTTCAAGCTTCTTTGTCACAGAGCCTACAATAAGCAGCAGGATTGCTTCCTTAATGGGTTCATGTCCATAAATGTGGGGAGCAAATGAGGCGATTAGCTTTTCGTAAGCATCAGGCTTACTCGCTATATTTCTTATTTGCCGCTCATCCTCCGTGCTTATCATAATTCTTTCAACAGATCTAGTATCCTTGCTTCCTGCCCTGCCGCCAAGATACTCAATGTTATTTCCTTCCATACGAAGCCGGAAAAGGCTGGTCTTGGCCTGTGGAACCAACTGCTCCTGTTCTATTCGAATTATGCCTGTGAGTATGATTCTGTCACCGGGGCGGCATTGGTCCACCAAGTCACTCATGACAGTGACTTCAATGTAATGTGGTAGTTGTCCTGCAGGAAGATCCTCTGGTAGCTCCTGCAGCCGCACCATCTGAAAGTCAATAAACAGGCTGCTCTCTGGATCCATTTCCAGTTCTTTTTCAGAGCATGCAGGGCACTTAACTGGCTTTTTCATCACAAGACCTTTGAGCTGCGCATCTGTGACAGTGCTGCAGTTTGTGCATTTGTATGCAATCTTCTTGGCAAGCGGCTTGACTTCGGAGGAGCGCACGACCATGCCAGATATACTCACAAGTTTATTTATCAAATCAGCGTTTATTTCACGTAGCCCCTTTTGCACGGTATAGTTGCCTATCCTGACCCGGGTCTTTTCATGGATTTCTTGCTCATAGTCAGGATGTATCTCGCGCAGCACTGAAAGGACTGCTTCGTTGAATGCCTCAAGATATTCATCGGGCTTGTGAGTTATCTCTTTGGCGAGCAGAGGGTTGTAAGAATCAAGATCAATATAATCTACAATAAGAGACTGTGCACCTGAAGCCATCATGTTATTGATCCTCTCAAAATACTTGTAATTGCTATCTCGGTCTTTGAACGCTTTGAGAAACTTTTCCAATTCGTTTGCAAGAGCTGCTGCGGTCTGCTGCTCAGACAAACTTCTTTAGCACTCCCTTTTTGAATTTAGTCGAAATCTTATGTATTAGGATGTACAGCTCCTTTTCTTCCGCAGATAGTTTGCCTTCAAGTTCGGGAGAGAGTGATGAAGCGGCAGCAAGCTTGACTATTTTTTCAAGTCTGGAGGCTACAAATGTATTTAGGGAAACGACGAGATTTTCCCTCTCCCGCTCCTTCAAACCTTCGAGGTAATCGTTGGCTCTGACGTAAAAGTCGATATCAACACCCGAGAGGTCATGGGGCTTTGCAATGCGCTCTCGGTTCATAGTCCGTGATATGTAGCCAGTGACATCATTCGACTGAATTTCTATCATGCCTTGCTCGACAAGAATCTTGGCAATCCAACGGGGAACAGAAGACATATCACCTTCTTTTGCATCGATCACAAGGTTGCCAACGCTCATCTTAGCATCCTCTTTATATGACACTCTGACCTCCTCGAGCATGAATCCGAGCTGGTAAATACTTTGGATAGTTTCAATCCTTGGCTCCAGGTGGAGGATGCTGACCATGGGGAAGAGCTATTTAGAACATAGTACTTATTATATATCATATCAGCACAGCTTTTCTAAAGCTAGTAGCTAGCTTCTAGCTGTCTTTTGATTGAAATTGGTAGGTGGTGAGGCATAATAGGAACCTATTAATGGTTTGATAACTTCAGTGAAAGCGCTTTGTAATGGAATCAGCCAAAAAAACAGATCTGGCAAACCTTATGTGGTCTGAGAAATACAGACCAAAGAAATTACAAGAGGTAGTTAATCAGAAGGAGATAATCAAGGGCATAAGCAACCTGATAAAGAGTCCAGATATACCTCATATGCTATTTGCTGGGCCGGCGGGTGTTGGCAAGACCACTACTGCACTCTGCATTGCCATGGAGCTCCTTGGAGACGAGTGGAGGAAGAACACGCTCGAACTTAATGCATCAGACGAGCGCGGCATTAAGATGGTGCGTGAGCGTGTAAAAGAGTTTGCTGCTTCAATTAAGCTAGCAGGAGATAAAGAATTTGGTAAGCCCAAGATAATCATACTTGATGAAGCCGACGAGATGACCTCTGAGGCCCAAACTGCGCTCAGGCGCATAATCGAAGACAGCGCAAGGACGACGAGATTTATTATTATTTGTAATTACCTATCTCAAATAATAGAGCCAATACAGAGCAGGTGTGTAGTGTTTAGATTTACGCGCTTGCCAAAGGAGGATGTTATCGATTATCTGGAAATGATTTGCAAACAACAGAAAGTGAAATATGAAGAGAAGGCTCTGGCTCAGATATATGCGGCAACAGGTGGCGATCTACGTCACTCCATAAACATTATTCAAGCTGCGGCTGGGATGGGTTCAGTATCTGTGACAAATGTTGCAGCAGCTATGGGACTTTCAGGTAGGGCAAAAGTAGGTGAAATACTGCGCCTTGCAATGTCTGGCAGGTTCAATGACTCTAGAGCAAAGCTTCTTGAACTAACACAGGTCTATGGGATGTCAGAGGGGGACTTTATGAGGTATGCAAACGAGGAGGCATATGAAATGAGGATGGAAAAACCAGAGGAGTTTGCAGCCATAATGGCGGAATATGACTACAGGCTTACTGCCGGTGCACATCCAGAAATTCAGCTTTCGGCATTACTTGCTCAACTAGGTAAGCTGGCTCGGAAATAACTTCGAAATTACGCAGGCGCCTTCCGTTGCAGCAGAGTTTACTCAGTATGTCAAATAAACTCGGTTTTTCTGACGTTGTTCTTTTTAACATACAGCATCATATAACTCGCAGACATCTGCAGACACCTTCGATAAAGAGACAGGCCAATAGCATTGTCTCGTTCTTTCTGGCACTCATCAGAAGCCATCGTATATTTACATCAATGATCTAAAAGCTATCCTTAGGATTGAATACAGGACGAGACTGGAAGGTCAGAGCTTACTTCATGCAACCAACTAATATTCTTCGTCAAATTCTTCTCCGCCCTCTTCTTCCTCTACCTCTTCAAAGTCTTCCTCTAGCTCTTCCCGCTCTTCTGCGCTTTTGTATGGGAGATCTGCTTCGCCAGGTACGCCACACACAGGACACTTAAATTCTATCGTCTGACCCTCGAGGTCTAAGGGGAACTCTTTGGAAAAGACCTCGTCACATTTTGAACACACAAGTGTAGTCTGGATGTTCTCCTGGCTGAACTTGTGCGATTGCACTCTAAAGGTAGTATTTGCCAAGTATTTCGTCCTACGTACAGGAAATCTCCTTTTTTATAAGCGTTCTTTGTCATCAACTGTGTTTATAAGGAAAATGTTAACCATCATGATTATACAAAAGTTCTGTAACCATAAAAGGATGTATCTATAATTATTGTCATCTCTAGGGGTTGAATAATTGGTATAATTTTCTTTCTAAAAATCATATCTAAATTTTTCTTTGATGCTTCCTTCTTTGACTGGGCTGTGTCTCTCACGCAGTTTTCTTACCCATTCTTACCAAGTATGGTCGTGTATGAAGAAGATGTTTTAGACACAGTTAACTTATAACCACTCAGATTGAATTGGAGTGTATAACTTCTTTCGTGCGTCATCTAAGCTACTTCGTTCGATAATTAACCCCTGTGATTTGAGCTCCTCCACTGCGCTTTGCACGGTCCTCCTTGGGAGGTTGGTCATATTCATAAGCTCAACCTGATCAATTGGATGTTTTGATTTCATTACAAAGTAAACAAACTTGGCTGCTGGACTTCCTTCAGGGTTCTTGCTAAGATTAGATACGCTGAATGCGGATTTTGTTGGAAATCCTCTTCTTTGCGACTCCACAGCAGAGGCAGCTTCAATCCGCACTTCAGCTAGGTTGACTCGCTGACCAAATTCTGCAATCAATGCAGACTGCTGCGATTCCAAAGGAGCTTCAAAGATGAAGGTGCTTGGAGGAAACTTGGCAGTTAAAGCGCCAACGAAATTCCATCTTATTACACCTTTTTCATCATAGATGCCAACATTTATGCCCTCATTTGCTTCAAGTACCACTTTATCGGAACCTAGTTTGACTGCTTCGTCGATTTTAGCTAAGGTAACATCCAATGGAAGTTGATGCCTCGGATCCTTCTTGCCAACCTTCCATTGAACATCAAGTTCCTTGGCGAGTATACTTTCAGTAATCTTTCTCTTCTGTTCAAAGCTCAAATGCGCATTGTTCTCTCCTATTTCTATAATGTCAAAGCCCATCTTCGCAGATTCTTCAGCGAACTTTTCGAATACATTTTCTGATATCATGTACTCCGAAATTGTGCTACCAGTAGAGACTTTGATGTTATGATCGTGATAGAATTTTACCTTCTTCTTCAATATTTCTTCAGAAATAAGAAGCGGTAAAACTCCGTATATCTTTACAGCATCAACAAATGGCGCAAGTACTTCGAGGTTCTCCTTGTCAAGGCCTTCTAGTTTATCAATAATATAGGTTCTCCCTTCATTTCTTGGCTTTTTCCCATCTATTCTATTTTTGGCGTATTCTTCCAGCAAACCTTCGGTGTATATGCAGATCTGTCATCTATTTTGAACTTTTGACTTACGCCAAACCTGCGTATTTAACTATAAAGTCAGGTTGGTTTCATCATATACACTTCATTTTTTG
>Ga0081538_10001454_pt1 | contig 24352 bp, 26 predicted proteins | sample TabmetS5T2R1_FD_71022 | JGI IMG/M metagenome (GOLD analysis project Ga0081538, IMG submission 71022) | Tabebuia heterophylla rhizosphere microbial communities from the University of Puerto Rico - S5T2R1 | ecosystem: Host-associated > Plants > Roots > Rhizosphere ... | reverse complement strand
CTGAGCCCGTCGCGGGCGGAGAGGTGGTCGGATGAAGGCTCGATGGCTGGCCGCGTTGGTGGTCTCGATCCTGGTCCTCGTGCTCGTCGGGCACATCACGCCGGCCAGGTCGCCGGCGGCCACCGCCGTCCAGGCCACCCGGGCTCGTCCGGTCAACCGGCCGGTCCTGATCTTCGGCAGCCGGGGGGCGGCGGTCCGGCGGGCGCAGTCGCTCCTGAACCGCCATGGCTACCGGGTCCCGGTGACGGGGTTCTACGGGGCGCTGACGGCGCGCCAGGTGCGGCGGTTCCAGGTCGCCCACGGGATCCGCGCCACCGGGCAGGTGGGCCCGTTGACCTGGCGCGGGCTGCTCGGGGGCGAGGGCGGCCGCGCCGCCGCCCAGCCGACCCCGGCCGCAGGGCAGGCCCCCGCCGGCTCGCCGGTCCCGGCGGCGGCCGGTTCGGCCGGGGTGGTCCACCTGACCTTCGACGACGGGCCGACGCCGGCCTGGACGCCGCGGGTGCTGGAGCTGCTGGCCCGCTACCGCGCCCAGGCCACGTTCTTCGTCCTCGGCCGGAGCGCCGCCGCCTACCCGGACCTGGTCCGCCAGGAGTTCGCGGCCGGCCACGGGGTCGGCAACCACACCTGGAGCCACCGCCGGCTCACCGGCCTCACGGGCGGGCAGCTGGCGGCCGAGGTGGGCCCGACCAGCACGGCCATCCAGCGGGCCACCGGGGCCCCGGTGCGCTGCCTGCGCCCCCCGTACGCGACGGTGGACGCGGCCAGCGCCGGCCGGGTCCGCGCCCTGGGCCTGCGCATGGTGCTGTGGGACATCGACACCTACGACTGGCGCAGCCCCGGCGCCGGGGTGATCGCCGGGCGGGTCCTGGGGCGGGTGCGCTCGGGCGACGTCGTGCTGCTCCACGACGGCGGCGGCGACCGCGGCCAGACGGTGGCCGCGCTCGAGCAGGTGCTGGCCACCCTCTCCGCCCGCGGGTTCCGGTTCGCCGCCCTGTGCCGGGACTGAGCTCAGTGGGTGGTCCGCCGCCCGAAGACGAAATAGGAGATCGGCAGGGCCCCGGCGGAGCCGACGACGGCCAGCGCCGCCGCCCACAGCCACTTGGGGCCGCGGACCTGGCCGGCCGGGCGACGCCTGAGGTCGATGAGCGCCGCGGCCTTGAGGACGCCTTCGGCGACGGCCGCGGCGATGAGGGCTCTTCGGGTGGGCTCGCTGAGCTCGCTCCACGATTTCCTGGCCGCCATGACCTCCTCCTCTCTCGTCAGGGCAGTGTCAGGACCCGCGCCCGCACGGGCGCGTAGTGCTCGTACCGCTCGGTGATGGGGAGTGCGCGCTCCAGTGGAATGTCGAGCTGGGCCGCCGCCGACTCGGTCACGAGGGCGTAGGCCGACCGGCCGATCAGCTCGGCGACATGGTGCTTCAACAGCAGGTGGGAGACGGTCACCTCGGGGCCGAGGAGCTCGTGATGGCCGGCGATCGACTGGGCGATGTACGGGCCGTGGTGGACGACGAACTTGAGCTCCAGGGTGCCGATCGACCCGCAGGCCTCGCAGGTGCAGGCCATGATCGTGCGGCCCTCGTCCAGGCGGGCCCGGTAGGCGTCATAGCAGGCGGTCAGGCAGTCCACCACCGACTGGCCGCGGACCCCCAGCTCGCCTTCGGCCGCGAAGGCGAACACCGCGTCCCCCTCCAGCTTGGACAGGACGAACGGCGGGACGATCCGCCCGACGATCCCGTCGAGCAGGCTCGTCAGCAGTGGGTAGGCCTCGGGGACGAACCTCCCGGCCGCCATGTCGGCGGCGTGCGCTCCCGCGACCGCCTGGAGGAAGGCGGTGTACCCGGAGATGTCGGCAAGCAGGAGCGTGCCGCGACCAGCCGCCGAGTGATCTCCTGAGGTCACGACCTTCGTCCCTTCCGCAGGGCGTGAACGGGACGCCCACCCTCCGCCGCGCCCCATCCTACTGAAGGCCGCTCCGGGTCAGATGGCGAGGAAGGGGGTCTCCTGGTCGCCCTGGAGGTGGATGTCGAAGCGGAGGGCGTCGCCGTCGGGGGTGGCGATCAGCCGGGCCCGGGCCTGGGGGTCGGGGATCGAGCCGAGCAGGGGGTCGGCGGCGTTGGCCTGGGGCTCGTCGGGGAAGTAGATCCGGGTCACCAGCCGGCCAAGCAGGCCCCGGGCGAACACCGACACGTCCAGGTGCGGGGCCTCGGTGGCGCCGTCCGGGGCCGGGACAGGTCCGGGCTTGCGGGTGCGGATGGCCCAGCGGCCCTCGGCGTCGGTCGGGCACCGCCCGAACCCCCGGAACCCACTGTCGCTTGGCCCGCGGGGGTCGTCGGGGTGGGCGAAGCGGCCGGTGGGGTCGGCCTGCCAGGTCTCGACCAGGGCGTCGGGCACCGGCTCGCCGGCCCCGTCCAGGACCCGACCCGCGATCCGGACCGCCCCCGGGGTGCCCTCGGGGACCACGTCGGGGCCGTCGGGCCAGGGCAGCCCGACGGCGAAGAACGGGCCGATGGTCTGGGACGGGGTCTCCGGGAGGGTCACCGGTCGTCCTCCTCGTCCTCCAGCGGGGTCGCCTCGCGGCCCCGCAGGACGATGTCCCAGCGGTAGCCGAGCGCCCACTGCGGCACGGTGGTGTCCAGGTCCAGGCGGGACACCAGCCGCGCCCGGGCCTGCTCGGGCACCGAGGAGAGGATCGGGTCGAAGGCGAACAACGGGTCGCCGGGGAAGTACATCTGGGTGATGAGCCGCTGGGCAAAGGCCCGCCCGAACACCGAGAAGTGGATGTGGGCGGGCCGCCAGGCGTTGTCGTGGTTCCCCCACGGATAGGCCCCCGGCTTGACGGTCACGAACCGCCAGCGGCCCTGGGCGTCGGTCACACAGCGGCCGGCGCCGCTGAAGTTGGGGTCGAGCGGGGCCGGGTGCCGGTCCCGGTCGTGGCGGTAGCGGCCGGCCGCATTGGCCTGCCAGACCTCGACCAGGGTGCCGGCCACCGGGCGGCCGTCGCCGTCCAGGACCCGCCCGGTGACCACGATCCGCTCCCCCAGCGGCTCCCCGGGATGCTGGGCGGTCAGGTCGTGGTCGCCCTCTCCGACCCGGCCCTCGCCCAGCAGCGGCCCGGTGACCTCGGTGAGCCGGTGCGGCAGCGGCACCAGCGGCCGGCGGGGGAACCGCCGCGCCGTCGAGCGGTAGTCGGGGTAGTCCAGCGGCGGGTGGGTCCCCGGCTCCTCCCGGCGGTAGCCGGGCAGGACCGGCGGCGACCCGCTCCGGCGGCCCTTCAGGGTGTCCGACATGGTGGGGCTCCCCTTCCGTTCAGGCCTCCAGGACCACGGCCAGGCCCTGGCCGACCCCAATGCAGATCGCGGCCAGCCCCCAGCGGCCACCCCGGCGGCGCAGCTCCCGGGCCAGGGTGCCGAGGATCCGGGCTCCCGAGCAGCCGATCGGGTGGCCGAGGGCGACCGCTCCGCCGTTGGGGTTGACCAGCTCGGGGTCCAGCTCGGGCCAGGAGTCCAGGCAGGCCAGGGCCTGGGCGGCGAAAGCCTCGTTGAGCTCGACCACCTGAAGGTCGGCCCAGCCGATCCCGGCCCGGGCCAGGGCGGCATTGGCCGCCTCCACCGGGGCGATGCCGTACAGCTGGGGCTCCACGGCATGGACCGCCGAGGCCGCCACCCGGGCCAGCGGCTGGACGCCCACTGCGTCGGCGGCCCGCCGGTCGCCCACCAGCAGGGCGGCGGCGCCGTCGCTGAGCTGGGAGGCGTTGCCGGCGGTGACCGTGCCGCCCTCGCGGAAGGCCGGCTTGAGGGCGGCCAGCCGCTCGGTGCTGGTGTCGGGGCGGATGCCCTCGTCGCGCTCCAGCCCGGTCCCGGGGACCGGGGCGACCTCCTCGGCCAGCGCGCCCCGCTCCCAGGCGGCGTGGGCGAGGCGGTGGCTGCGGACGGCGAAGGCGTCCTGGCGGTCGCGGTCGATGCCGAACTTGTCGGCCAGGATCTCGGCCCCCTCGCCCAGCGACACCGTCCACTCGGCCGGCATCTCGGGGTTGACCAGCCGCCAGCCCAGGGTGGTGGAGACCAGCTCGGCGTTGCCCTTGGCATAGGGCCTGTCGGGTTTCATGAGCACCCAGGGGGCCCGGCTCATCGACTCCACCCCGCCGGCCACGGCCAGCGACAGCTCCCCCAGGGCGATGGCCCGGCCGGCCTGGACGACCGCCTCCAGGCCCGACCCGCACAGCCGGTTCACGGTCACCCCACCCACGCTGGTGGGCAGGCCGGCCAGCAGGGCCGCCATCCGGGCGACGTTGCGGTTCTCCTCCCCGGCCCCGTTGCCGTTGCCGAAGACCACGTCGCCGATGGCCGCCGGGTCAAGGGCCGGGTTGCGGGCCAGCAGCTCACGCACGACATGGGCGGCCAGGTCGTCGGGGCGGGTCCCGGCCAGCGCGCCGCCGTGGCGCCCGACCGGCGTCCGGACGGTGTCGAGAACCAGCACCTCAGCGGTCACGCCATGCTCCCTTCCAGAGGCCAGCGCCCCTTGTTGTCTACCCCGATGATGCCGCAGCACCGCACGTTGCCTGAAGACCGGGCTCGGCCTGTGGAGAACTTCGGTCGGGGCGGCTACGGTGGGAAACCGCCCGTCGCTCCAGGTGACGGGCACCGGTCCAGGTCGAGGGGGCCAGAGGCTCGGATGTCCGCAGAGGTGGAGGTCACCGACGCCGTCGCCGGCCTGTACCGGCTGCCGCCGGGCGAGTTCGTGGCCGGCCGCGACCAGCTGGCCCGCCAGCTCCGCGCCGCCGGCGACCGGGAGGCCGCCCGCCGGGTGGCGGCCCTGCGGCGGCCCTCGATCAGCGCCTGGGCGGCCAACCAGCTCGCCCGGGCGGCGCCTCACGCCATGGCCGAGCTGCTGGAGGTCGGGGCCGCCCTGGCCGAGGCCCAGCAGGACGCCCTGGCCGGCCAGCCGGGCGCGGCCCGGCGGCTGCGGACCAGCTCGGCCCAGCTGCGGGCGGCGATCAGCCGGCTGACCCAGCGGGCCGAGACCCTGCTCGCCCGGGCCGGGCACGCGGCCACCGACGCCACCCTGGATCGGCTGGCGGCCACCCTGCGGGCCGCCGCCACCGCCGACGAGGCCACCCGGGCGGCCCTGGCCGAAGGGCGGCTGCCCGGGGACCTGGACCCGGCCGGGTTCGGCCCGCTGCTCGGGGAGGTCGCCCCGGCGGACGCCGCCCCGGCGGACGTCGCCCCCATGCCGCCGGCCGCCCCGGTGCCGGCGGACAGCGCGGTGGCCCGGCGGGCCCGGGAGGCGGCCCAGCGGGCCCTGGACCGCACCGGGCAGGCGGCCGAGCGGGCCCGGGCGGCCCTGGAGCAGGCCGAGGCCATGGCCGCCGGCCAGCAGCAGACCGCCGTGGCGGCACGGCAACGGGCGGACGAGCTCGACTCCGCCGCCCAGGACCTCGCCGAGCAGGCCGCGGCCGCGGCCACCGCCGCCGACCAGGCCCGCCAGCAGGCCGAGGGGGCCGAGCGGGACGCCGAGGCCCTGACCGACCGCCTCCGGCTGGCCCAGGAGGCCGCCAGCGCCGCCGAGGCCGCCCACGCCGCCGCCACCGCCGCCGTGGAGGAGCTCCAGGGCCCAGGGGGCCAGTCGCCATAGTGGGGTCGCTCACCTCAGCACGGCCACGATCACGATCGCCACCGCCAGCGCGGTGTCCAGGACGAGGCAGAACTCGGCCAGGGAGCGGATGACCCAGGTCTGCTCGAAACGATCCTCGAGCAGCCGTGCCACGGTGATGACGGCGCCGGTGGCGAAGAACAGTGGCCAGGCCGCGGCTGGTCGCTGCAGGGCCGCCGCGCCCAGGTAGACCGCGGCCGAGGCGGCAAGGACCGGGGCCAGCTCGACGCCGCTGATCAGGTCGACGGCGATCAGGGCGGCGAAGCCGAGCCCGGCCAGGGTTGGCCACCGGCAGCGGACGAGCGATTGTGGCTGGGATCTCACCGGTCGCCCACCTCCCGCTCGTATCGGTGGGCGGGTACCGGGAACGTGCCCGTCGCCGCCTGCGCCTGATAGGTGAAGGGGCCCCGGTCGCGCCAGCCCAACCGGGCGTAGAACCTCCGCGCCCGGGTGTTCCCGGCCACCACGGCCAGCCAGGTACGGTCGATCCGCTCCGTCGCCCGCACGCCGAACGACGCGGGCGTCCGCTCGGCGGCCAGCGCATCCGGACATGACCTTCATGGCCGTCGACCCAGCCCTCGCGCCAGATGCGGGCGATCGCCGGGACGTCCTCGACGGCGGCGCGCCGGAGGCTCACGCCCGTCATGGCGCATCCCCCACCGGGGAGCTCGCGGACCTCGACCCGGCGCCGAGGTCCTTGTGCTCGCCGGCCGACATCGATCCCGGCGGCGTCTGGCGGCCGGGTGCGACGGCAAGGGTCACGACCGCGGCCGCGGCGGCGACCAGCGCGGCGGCGGTGAACCCGCGGGAGAACCCGGCCGAGCTGGCCCCGGACAGGCTGGCCGCGGCGAGGCTGGAGACGACGGCCGCCCCGAGCGCCGCGCCGAACTCGTGGAAGGTGCTCACGATCCCCGAGGCGATCCCCGCCTCGGCCGGGCCGACCTGGCCGAGCGCGGTGGCGGAGGCGACCACGAACACCGCGCCGGTCCCGGCGGCGGCGAGACCGATGGCCGCCACCATCGCGACGGGCCCGGCGACGCTCGCGGCGACCCACATGCCGGTCCCGCCGACGACCAGCCCCGCCGTCCCCAGCAGCCGGGGACCGAGCCGGGCGAGGGCCCGGCCGGCGACGGTCGAGCCGGCCATGGTGGCCAGGGCCACGGGGAGGAACAGCAGCCCGGTCCGCAGCGCGTCGTAGCCCAGGTGGCGCTGGAAGTAGAACGACCCGAGGAAGAACACGGTGATCATCAGCGCGGTGGCCACCAGCACCAGCAGCGTCCCGACGGCCACGGGACGGCGGACGAGCAGGTTCAGGTTCATCAGCGGGTGGGCCGCGCGCCCCAGCCGGGCCACGAACGCCAGGTAGAGGCCGACGGCGGCTGCCGCGAGCACGCCGGTGGCGGCGCTGAACCAGCCGCGGTCGCCGGCCTGGATCAGCGCGTAGATCAGGGTCCCGGTGGCGGCCGTCACCAGCGCGGCCCCGAGCAGGTCGAGACGGCCCCGGGATCGCCCGACGGCGTCGCGCGGCAGCGTCCGGTACAGGCTGAGCCCGAGCAGGAGGCCGACGGGCACGTTGACGAAGAACACCCACGGCCAGCCCGGGCCGGCGGTGAGCGATCCGCCCAACAGCAGCCCCAGGGCGGCGCCCCCGCCTCCCAGGGCCGACCAGATGCCCAGGGCCCGGTCCCGCTCGGCCCCGTCGAACATGGTCACCACCAGCGACAGCGCGCTGGGCGACAGGATGGCGGCCGACAGGCCCTGCAGGACCCGGCCGGCCAGCAGCGTCCAGCCGGTCGGGGCCAGCCCGGCCAGCAGCGAGGCGCCCGCGAACAGCGCCAGGCCGGCGACCACGAGGCGGCGGGCGCCGAACAGGTCGGCGGCGCGGCCGCCGAGCAGCAACAGCCCGCCGAAGGCGAGGGTGTAGCCGCTGACGACCCAGGTGAGCAGCTGCCGACCCAGTCCGAGGTCGGCGCTGATGTTGGGCAGGGCGACGGCGACCACGGTGACGTCCAGGATCAGCATCAGCTGGGCCACGCCGAGGAGCCCCAGGGTCCGCCAGCGGCGGGGGTAGGGGTGCGGGGCCGGTACGGTTGCGGTGGCGGGTTGAGCCATCGATAGCTCCTCACGTACGAAGTCGAACACTGATGTTCAAGTTACTGGTTGTACCATAACCCGTACAGCCATGTCCAAGATATTGGGAGCGACCGCATGCACCGCCCTGGAGCCAGGACCGCCCGCCGGGCCGACGCCGAGCAGAACACGGCCCGGATTCTCGACGCCGCCGCGGCCTGCCTGAGCCGGTCCACGACGGCCAGCGTGGGCGAGATCGCCCAGGCGGCCGGGGTGGGCCGGGTCACCGTCTACGGGCACTTCCCCTCCCGCGAGGCGCTGATCGAGGCGACCCTGACCCGGCTCCTCGAGCGGGGCGACGCGGTGCTGGCCGGACTGGACCTCACCGGTGACCCGCGCCAGGCACTGCGCACCCTCATCGAGTCGAGCTGGCGGTTGATCGCCGACGCCGGCGCCGTGCTCGAGGCCGCGCAGTCGACGCTGCCGCCCGGGCGTATCCGGGAGCTCCACGCCGACCCGGCGCGCCGGGTCGAGGAGCTCATCCGTCGCGGCCAGGCCGAAGGCGCCTTCCGTGCCGACCTGCCACCGAGCTGGCTCGCCAGCGTGCTCCATTACGTCCTCAAGGGAGCGGCCGCCGACATCGCCGGCGGCCGCCTCGACCCGTCCGACGCCCCGCATCTCATCGTCGCGACGGTGCTCGCCGCCTACGCGGCCAGCGACGAACCTGACCACCTATGAGACCGGAGACGACGCCATGCCTGAGGCACGACTGCACGACGGCAACACCATCGCCGTGGAGCGCCACGGTCGTGGGCCCGCGGTGCTGCTGCCGGTCAACCCCCAGCCGGTCGAGGGCCCGCAGGCCGAGGAGATGCGCCGGTGGGGCGCGGACCCGGCCCTTGGCCGCTCGCTTATCGACGGCCTCAGCGACGCGTTCCGGGTGGTCGCCTTCGACTACGAAGGCCACCTCCTCCAGGTGCCCAAGCCCGACACCCTGACACCGGCCAACGTCGTCGACGACCTGCTCGCCGTGGCCGACGCCGCCGGCGCCGACCGGTTCGCCTACTACGGCTACTCCTGGCTGGCCGTTGCCGGGCTCCAGCTGGCCACCCGCACCGACCGGCTGACGGCCCTGGCCATGGGCGGCTTCCCCCCACTGGAGGGGCCCTACGCAGAGATGCTGGCCGTCACCAGGGCGACCCACGAGATGGCCGTGGCCAACGCGGCCTCGCCACCGTCGACGCAGCCGTCTGGTGACGGCGAGCCAGCCGGCGAGCCGGACTGGTCGCAGGTGGAGGTGACGCTGTCCGAGGCCCAGACGCGCCAGTTCCTCACCTTCTACGAGGCGCTGCAGGGCTTCGACGACCGCGCCGCCCAGGCCAGGCTCGGTTGTCCTCGCCTGTGCGTCGTCGGGTCGGCGGACGAGATCACCTACGACGAGCGCTGGGGCGGCCTGCACGTGAGCTTCGCCGGCCCGGTCATCCGCGGACGCGCCGAGCTCGAGGCCCTCGGCTGGCAGGTGCGCGTGCTGGAGGGCCTGGATCACACCCAGGCCCAGCAGGCCGCCCACGTCCTGCCGGTCCTGCGCCCCTGGCTCGGCGGCAGCCTGGGCACGGGCAGCTGAAGTTCGAGGTCACCCAGGCCGCCTCCGGCCACGGGCATGGCGGAGCCGCCGGCCATCTTCCTCTCGGCCCGGGTTGACTCCCAGACCGTCGGTGCGGCCCATCGGTCGAGGCCACCTCAGGCGGCCAGGTCGAGCACGACCTTGACGTCGTCGGGCCGCCGTTGCAGGGCGTCCGACCAGCGGCCGAGGGGGAGCCGCCGGGTGATGAGGCGCTCCAGCCACGACTGGTCGGCGTTGGCCAGGGCGGTGGCGGCCGCCTGGTAGTGGCGGCGGTTGGCGTTGACGCTGCCGAAGACCACCTCGTTCTCCAGGACCAGCTCGCGGTTCAGGGCGCCGGCGTCGATGGTCAGCCGGCGCCCGGCCGAGGATACCCCGGTCAGGCAGACGATCCCGTCGGGCCCGGCCTTGTCGATGGCGTCCAGGACCAGCTCGCCGACCCCGGTGCACTCGACCACGACGTCGGCCCGGGGCACGGCCTCGGACAGGGTCCCGGTGTGGTAGCTGGCGCCCAGGTCGGCGACCAGGCCGGGCTTTGGGCCGGTGGTCACCCGGTCCAGCACGTGGACCTCCAGGCCGCGCTGGGCCGCCAGCAGGGCGGCCAGCAGGCCGATGGGGCCGGCGCCGACGACCAGCACGACCCGGGGGCGCCAGACCGCCCGGGCCGCGATGCGCTCGACGTGGTCCCATGCCTTGGCCACCACGCTGGTCGGCTCCAGCAGCACCCCGGTCCGCTCCAGGGTCGGGTCCAGCCTGACCACGTGGTCGGGGTCGACGCGGAAGCGCTCGCGCATGAACCCGTCCAGCTGCTTGATGCCGTGCTCGGTGTAGCGGCCGTTGCGGCACATGTCCCACTCGCCGGCGGCGCAGCTCACGCACGGCTCGGGATCGGGCTGGCGGACGATGCCCACCACCAGGTCGCCGGACCGCAGGTCGCCCGACCCGGGTGCCTCCAGCACCCGCCCGAGGGACTCGTGCCCAAGCACCAGCCGGTCACGCCCCGGCGGCGCCCAGCCATACTCGCCCCGGCAGATCTCCAGGTCGGTGCCACAGACGCCGACCGCGAGGGTCTGGACCAGCAGGTCGCCCTCCTCGCGGCGCGGGTCGGCGACCTCGTCCAGGCGGGCGCTCCCCGCCTGCATGGGAATGACGGTGATGGCCTGCACGTGACCTCCTCGAACGCAGCATCTACCCGTGCCGGGGCGGCGCCGGCGCCCGAACGCCGCCGGTGACATGCTGCCCGTCGGCGTGCCCGCCGGTCCGGTCCACGCCGGGACCGCGCCGGGGATGGGTCGAGGACGACTGGTGCGTCTCGCGGTAGCGCTCCACCACCAGCAACCGCCCCAGCGCCACGAAGGTGACGTCTCGCCTGCTCATCGGAGGCCTCCTCCTCGTCGGCCTGATGTCCTTCGCCTTCGAGCTTCGCCCCGCGGGGCCGGCATGTCGTCGACGCCAGCGGCCATCTCGGCTCCCGGCCGACCGGAGTCCTGGGTTGCCCGCTACCTGGAAGGCCGGTGCTCACGTGCGTTGTTGTCGACCACCGCCGTGTCATAGCCGACGCCGGTCTCCAGGCCGACGGCCAGGGCGGCGCCCAGGTCGTCCATTCCGCCCAGGTCACCGAGGTCGCCACGCGCCACCCCTCGGGCGTCCAGGGCCCGCAGCCGCTCCTCGGGCAGCCCGCCCAGCTCGTCGGCCAGGGCCAGGGCCCGGTCCGCCCACCCCAGCGCCTCCTGGGGGTGGCCGGACATCACCCGGTCCATGGCCATCTGCGCAGAGGCCGAGTACAGCTCCGGACCGGGACCGGCCCGCTCCAGCAGCTCGACGGCGCCGACCAGAGTTCAAGCACCGGCCCATGCCTGCAGTCTACGAGGAGCCGACGCTCGGTCCCGACCGCGGCTCAAGGGGTGGCGCGGGTCGCCGTGGGGAGCAGCACAATGCCCGAGTGCTCGGCATCGCGACCCCGCTCGGTTCGGTCGGGGTCGTCCTCCTGGCCACAGCCCTCGTCCCCCGACCCACACGCTCCAGCAGGGCGACGCCATCCTGCTCCCCAGCCAGCCCGTGACCAGCTGGCGCAGCCCCGCCAGGGAACCGGCACGGGTGCTGTGGCTGGTCCTCGAGCCCTGAGCCGCCGAGTGCCCTCACCGCATCCCGCGCAGGTGCTCGGCGAGCACCGCGGCCTATCGGGGTCGGTGGAGTCCCTGCCCCCATTCTAAAACAAAGGTTTCTTGACAAACAGTGTCGGAAACTCTATAACAAGGATACTTTCTCGATAGAGAGGACCGCCCATGGCCACCACCTCCACCTTTGCCATCGTCGGGGCCGGCCTGGCCGGCGCCAAGGCGGCCGAGACCCTGCGCGCCGAAGGCTTCGGCGGCCGGCTGCTGCTGCTCGGCGACGAGGACGAGCGGCCGTATGACCGCCCGCCCCTTTCCAAGACCTACCTGCGCGGCGAGACCGACCGCGACGGCCTCTACCTGCATAACCAAGGCTTCTACGCCGCCCACGACATCGAGCTGCGCAGCTCCACCTCGGTCCGCTCGATCGACCCGGCCGGCCGGCGGCTGGAGCTGGCCTCGGGCGAGCGGATCGGCTACGACCGGCTGCTGCTGGCCACCGGGGCCGCCCCGCGCCGCCTCCCGGTGCCCGGGGCGGACCTGGACGGCGTCCACTACCTGCGCAGCCGCCATGACGCCGACACCCTGGCCGCCGCCGCCGCCCACGCCGAGCACGTCGTGGTGATCGGGACCGGCTGGGTCGGCAGCGAGGCCGCCGCCTCCCTCCGCCAGCTCGGCCGCCAGGTCACCCTCCTCGGCCCCGACACCGCACCCCTGGCCCGGGTGCTCGGCCCCGAGGTCGCCCGGGTCTACCACGACCTGCACGCCGACCACGGCGTCCGGCTCCACCTCGGGGCGCGGGTGGCCGGCTTCCGCGGCCACGGCCGGGTCGAGGCGGTCCTCACCGACCACGGCGACATCATCCAAGGCGACCTGGTGCTGGTCGGCACCGGCGTCGTCCCCCGCACCGGGCTGGCCGAGGCGGCCGGGCTGCCGGTCGCCAACGGGGTCCTGGTCAACGAGCAGCTGGAAGCGGTCGGAGCGGCCGGTGTCTACGCCGCCGGCGACGTGGCCGCCGCCTGGCACCCCCGCTACCAGCGCTACCTGCATGTCGAGCACCAGGCCAACGCCCGCAACCAGGGCCCGGCCGCGGCCCGGAACATGCTCGGGATCCCCACCGCCTACGCGCGGCTCCCCTACTTCTACTCCGACCAGTACGACCTGAGCATGGAGTACTCGGGGCTCGCGGACAGCTGGGACGAGGTGGTGGTCCGCGGCGATCCGGCAACCCATGCGTTCATCGCCTTCTGGCTCAGGGACCAGCGGGTCGTCGCCGGCATGAACGCCGGCATCTGGGACGTGGTCGAGCCCATCCAGACCCTGATCCGCGGCGGGCGGCCGGTCGACCCCGAGCGGCTCGCCGATCCTGCCATCCCCCTGGACCAGGTGACCGGCGAGCTGGCCGGCGCGCTGACGACGAGGAGTACCCGATGACCAGGCTGCACCAACTCCACAACCGCTACGGCCAGAGCCCCTGGCTGGACAACCTCACCCGCGGCGACGTCATCGGCGGCCGGCTGCGCCGCCTGATCGACCAGGGCATCCGCGGAGTCACCTCCAACCCGACCATCATCGCCAGGGCCGTCAGCGGCTCGACCGACTACGACGGCCAGCTCGCCGCCCTGACCGCCGCCGGCCAGGACGCCGAGGCCAGCTACTGGTCGCTGGTCACCTCCGACCTCAACGGCGCCCTGGCCGTGCTGCGGCCCACCTACGACCGCAGCCGCGGCCGCGACGGGTTCGTGTCGGTGGAGCTGGCCCCGGCCCTGGCCCACGACACCCAGGCCAGCGTCCAGGCCGCCCGGGCGCTGCACCAGCGCATCCCCGAACCCAACCTGCTGGTCAAGATCCCGGCCACCGCCGAGGGCGTGCCGGCGATCGGCCAGGCGACCGCCGAGGGCCTGAGCATCAACGTCACCCTGCTGTTCGGCCTGGACCGGTACGAGCAGGTCATCGAGGCCTACCTGCAGGGCCTGGAGGCCCACGACGGCGACCTGTCCCGGGTGCACGGCGTGGCCTCGTTCTTCGTCAGCCGGGTCGACACCGAGGTCGACCGGCGCCTTGAAGCCATCGGCACCCCCGCGGCCCTGGCGCTGCGCGGCCAGGCCGCGGTCGCCCAGGCCAAGCTCGCCTACCGGCTGTTCCAGGACCGCTTCAGCGGCCCCCGCTGGCAGGCCCTGGCCGCCCGGGGCGCCCGGCCCCAGCGGCCGCTGTGGGCCTCGACCTCGACCAAGAACCCCGCCTACCCCGACACGCTGTACGTCGACGGCCTGATCGGTCCCGACACCGTCACCACCCTGCCCGAGGCCACCATCGCCGCCTTCGAGGACCACGGCACCCTGGCCGCCACCCTCACCCAGGGCGTCCAGGACGCCCAGGCGACCCTGGAGCGGCTGGCCGCGGCCGGGATCGACCTCGACGGGGTGGCCGGCGTGCTGGAGGCCGAGGGCGTGGCCGCCTTCGCCACCAGCTACGACGGGCTGCTGTCGCTGCTCCAGGCCCGGGCGGCCGAGGTGACCGCGGCATGAACCTGCCGACCATGGACCGTACCGGCGCATCACGGCTGGATGCGCCGACGCGGCCGGTGTCGGCTGGAGAGGACCCGGGCGCGTACCCGCCGATCGGCGACTACGCCCTGCTGAGCGACTGCCACTCGGCCGCCCTCGTCTCCCGCGACGGCTCGATCGACTGGTGCTGCTTTCACCGCTTCGATGCCCGGCCGGTGTTCGCCCGCCTGCTCGACTGGTCGGGCGGCGGCCACTTCCGCATCGCCCCCACCGCACCCGCCACCGTCACCCGCCGCTACCTGCCCGCCACCAACGTCCTGGAGACCCGCTTCGCCACCCCGGGCGGCGTCCTGACCGTGGTCGACTGCCTGGCCGTGCGGCGTGGAGCGGCCGCGGGCGACGCCGCCCAGACCCGCAGCCACCACCAGCTGCTGCGGCTGGTCCGCTGCGAGGCCGGCCAGGTCGAGATCAGGGTCGAGTTCGCCCCCCGCTTCGACTACGGCCTGACCACCCCACGCCTGGAGCTCCAGGCCGACGACCTCGGGGTGGTCTACGGCGGCGCCGACGCGCTGGTGCTCCAGTCAGAGCTCCCTCTGGTGCAGACCGACGTGTGCGGCTGCGGCACCACGGCCACGCTGGGTGCCGGCGAGCAGACCTTCTTCGCCCTCACCTACCAGCTGCCTCACCAGCTCTATGTCCACCGCCTCGGCCGGGACGAGGTGGTCGCCCGCATCGACCGCACCGTCGGGTTCTGGCGGGACTGGTCGGCCCGCTGCACCTACCAGGGTCCCTACCGGGAGCAGGTGCTGCGCAGCGCCCTGGTCCTCAAGGGCCTCACCAACGCCCCCACCGGCGCCATCGTCGCCGCCCCCACCACCTCCCTGCCCGAGGCGGTCGGCGGGCCGCGCAACTGGGACTACCGCTACAGCTGGCTGCGCGACGCCGCCATGAACCTGTACGCCCTGTTCACCCTGGGCTACACCGACGAGGCCCACGCCTTCATGGGCTGGCTGGAACGCACCACCGCCGGCCGGGCCGAGGACCTCCAGCTCATGTACGGCGTCGGCGGCGAACGCCTGCTCCCCGAGGTCGAGCTCGAGAACCTGGACGGCTACCGCGGCTCCCGCCCGGTCCGGGTCGGCAACGCCGCCGCCGGCCAGTTCCAGCTCGACGTCTACGGCTACCTGCTCGACACCGCCTGGCTCTACCACCGCCACGGCGGCCCCATCACCCCGACCTTCTGGGAGCTGCTGGCCGGCGCCGTCGAGGAGGTCGCCCGTCGCTGGACCGAGCCCGACGACGGGATCTGGGAGATGCGCGGTGGCCCCCGCCACTTCGTCGCCTCCAAGGTCATGGCCTGGGTCGCGGTCGACCGCGCCATCCGTCTGGCCCGCATCCACGGCCTGCCCGCCGACCTGGACCGCTGGACCGCGCTGCGGCGCGCCATCCGCGACCGGGTCGAGCAGGCCGGGGTCGACCCGGCCACCGGCGCGTTCACCCAGGCCGTTGGCAGCCCGGCCTTGGACGCCGCCAATCTCCTGCTGCCGCTGGTCCGCTTCCTCCCAGCCGACGACCCGCGCATCCGCGCCACCGTGGAGCGCACCGCCCGCGAGCTGGCCCCCCATGGGCTCGTCCACCGCTACCTCGGAGCCGACGACGGGCTCCCGGGCGGTGAGGCCAGCTTCGTGATCTGCAGCTTCTGGCTGGTCGACAACCTCGCCCTCGCCGGCCAGACCGACCGGGCCACCGCCATGTTCGAGCACCTCCTCGGCCACGCCAACGACCTGGGGCTGCTGGCCGAGGAGATCGACCCGACCAGCGGCAACCTGCTCGGCAACTTCCCCCAGGCCTTCAGCCACGTCGGGCTCATCAGCGCCGCCACCAACCTCCAACGCGGCTTCCGAGCCCCTGGCCCCCGAGCCCTGGCTGGGCCGCGTTGACCGGCCGGCCGTCCCCTTGGGCGAGCACCATGCGACGCGTGGTGCGCGACGTCGGCGTCAGCTGGCGAGCAGCAGGCGCAGGCCGACGGCGACCCCGAAGGCGATCACCAGCCAGCGCAACACCTGGTCGTTGAGGCGCCGGGCGAGGACGACCCCGAGCTGGCCGCCGAGCAGGCTGGCGGCCGCCATCACCGCCACGGCGACCCAGCCGACCTCGGCGAAGATCGCGAAGTAGACGGCGGCGATCACGCTCACCAGCAGCGACAGCAACCCCTTGAGGGCGTTCAGCCGCTGGAGGGTGTCGGCAAGGAAGATGCCCAGGATGGCCAGCATCATGATCCCGACCCCCGCGCCGAAGTAGGCCCCGTAGACGGCGGCGAGGAACTGGGCGGCGAACAGCGGCACCGTGTGGCGGTCGGCGCCGGCCTGCTCGCCGGCGGGCGGCCCACCGGCCCGGCCCTCGCGGTACTCCCAGACGAGCCCGGCCAGGCGGGTCTGGACCGCGAGCAGACCGCAGGCGAGGAAGATGAGGAAGGGCACGACCCGCTCGAACAGCGCCGCCGAGCTGACCAGCAGCAGGAAGGCGCCGACGACGGCGCCGGCGGCGCTGGTCGCGCCCAGGGCCAGGATGCGGGCGCGCTGGCCGCCCAGCTCGCGCCGGTAGCCGACCGTGCCCCCGAAGTAGCCGGGGGTGAGCGCCACCGAGTTGGTGACGTTGGCCGTCAGGGCCGGGTAGCCGACCGCCAGCAGGGCCGGGAACGACAGCAGCGACCCGCCGCCGGCCACGGCGTTGACCGCGCCGGCGACCAGCGCCGCCGCCGCCAGCAGGACGAGCTGGACGGGTTCCAGGCTAGGCATGGGCTGAAGCGTACGGACCGGCCGACGACGGGCGCCAAATCCCGCGAGCCCAGGGGGATATCCGTCTCCCGCTAGCTGAAGAGACCAGAGATCGTGAAGGCGAGCAGGACGGTCAGGAAGCTCACGGGCGTCCCCTTGACCGCAGGTGACCGGGTCGCGCAGCCGGGCCAGCAGTCCGTCCGCCACCGAGGGGATCCGCGCCATCCCTTGCCCCGTCCGATCTGGCGCCTGAAGGTACCCAACCTACCCAACAGCATGCTCATGGTCGAGGGTTCATGGCCCCCGTCCAAGTGGGTTCACGACCAGTCTCGGTGTGATTGTCGAGGCGGTCGTCTGGGCATGCCGACGGCATGACTGCTGAGCTGGATGTCTTACAGGTGTGGGACCTGGATCTGCGCGAGGTCTCGGGGATCTGCGAACGGCCGGCGGGAGCGGGCCGGACCCGCCAGCTCCTCGCCGTCGGTGACCAACGTCACGACATCCTCGTCGGTGATCTGCCGCTGGAAGGTCCTGGCCGGTTCGAGCGGCGTGACCTCCAGCCGCTGATGGCCCGTGCGGGCCTGCGGACCCCCGAGAGCTCCCAGTGGGAGGGGATCGACACCGACGCCACCGGCCGGGTGTTCGTGCTGCGCGAGGTGCCCGGGACGGTGCTGGTCTTCGACCAGGCCCTGGAGACCCTGGTCCACGTCTTCCCCCTGACCGTCGAGGACGACCCGGCCGAGCTGGAGGCGTGGGAGGCCGACCAGAACGCCCTCGGGGAGGGGGTGCTGCTGCTGCGCAACGGGCACCTGTTCGTCGTCAAGGAGGACAAGCCCCGCCAGCTCCTGGAGTTCGGCCGGTCGGGGGCGCGGGCCGAGGGGCTGCGCGAGGACCTGCCGATCGCACACGCCGGCGAGTTCCCGACACCGCCGGAGTCCCGGGCCACCTTCCACCTGCTGACCGCATGGGACCTCGGCGGTGAGGCGATGGAGCGCATCGGTGACCTGAGCGACGTGACCGTCGGCCCCGATGGCCGGATCTATGTGCTGAGCGACGAGTCGCGCTGCATCGCCAGGCTCCAGCCGACCCTGGATCCGGAGGACCGCCTGGTCCAGGTCGACCGCATCTGGGGCCTGCCCGACCGGCTCCACCAGCCGGAGGGCCTGGTCATCACCGGTGACTGGGAGGTGCTGGTGGCCGTCGACCACCCCGAGCCGGGTGAGAACCTGTTCCTGCTGCGCGGGCTGGACGCCTAGGTCGGTGACCACCATCAGGACCGTGATGCGCCGCTTGCGTGGCCAACCCTCCAGGCCGCCGAGCAACGGCACGAGACTTCTCCTCGACCCACGGCCACGGACCAGCGACCGCGGTCACCGCCGGGTCCACCGACTCGTTGCCCTCCTGGCCGCTGGGCTGCTGGTGGCCGCATGCTCCGGCGACGGCCGGTCAACCGTCAGCCCACCACCGGTCGCCTCCGAAGGCACGGCCACCACGACGGCAACGACGCTCCCAGCGGCCCCGAAGGTGCCCACAACCGCCCCACCCCGCTCGGCGCCGGCCACCGCCGTCGACCGGCTGGCGGCCCAGCTCACCACGGCCGAGACCGCCATCCGCGACCCGGCCACCCCCGCCGGGACGCTCCCCACCCTGGGCCGCAGCCAGCAGCGGGCCTACCGCGCCCTGGTCCGCCATCCGCGGCTGCTCCCCAAGGTGCTGGCCCAGCTCCCGCCCACACTCCGCCCGGTGGTCCGGGCCAACGTGGGTGCCGGCAGCGAACTCCGCAAGCTGAATGGGCCCGCCGGCCGGCTGCCGCGGTGGCGGATCGTCGCCCCCGCCCCGGCCGGGCAGCTGCTGGCCGCCTACCGGGCCGCCCAGGTCGAGCTCGGGGTGGCCTGGGAGTACCTGGCCGCCATCCACCTGGTCGAAACCAGGCTCGGCCGGATCCGGGGGACCAGCTCGGCCGGCGCCCAGGGGCCGATGCAGTTCCTGCCCTCCACCTGGAGGCGCTACGGCCGCGGCGGCGACATCCAGGCCACCGGCGACGCCATCCTGGCCGCGGCCCGGCTGCTGCGCGCCAACGGCGCCCCCACCGACATGGCCGCCGCCCTGTACGCCTACAACCCCAGCCGCCGCTATGTGCGCGCGGTCAGCGCCTACGCCGGCCAACTCCGCGCCAACCGGCGGGCGTTCCTCGGCTACTACCACTGGCAGGTCTTCTACGGCGACACCCTCCTGCCCGAGGGCTACCCGGCCCGGCCACCCGCTGCAGCCCCTGGCTGACCACTCCGCCGGCGCCGTCGGTCCGGGGCACGAGCCCGGGTCACGCCGGGTCGTCCGGTGACTCGGCCACGTGGTCGGCCACATAGGCGCCCCGCTCCCCCAGCGGCCGGGGCCGGCCGACGGTCGTGTCCCGCCTGGTCTGCAGCTCCAGCTCGGCGTTCAGCTCCGCCCCCAGCAGGACCGCGAACGCGCTCAGGAACAGCCAGAACAACAGCACGATGACCCCGAAGAAGGCCCCGTAGGTCTGGTTCTGGGCTGGCGCGTAGCTGGCGTACAGCGAGCAGAGCATCGACCCGACCAGCAGCAGCCCCGTGGCCGCCACCGAACCCCAGCTCAGCCACTGCCAACGGGCATCCTTGCGGCTCGGGGCGACCCGGTACAGGACGGCCAGGCCGACGATCAGCACCGCGGCCAGCAGCGGCCAGCGAAGCACCGAGACCAGCAGCCCGGCCGGGCCGGGCAGCCGCCTGGCCGCCACCGGCAGGGCCACGATCACCGCCAGGGCCAGCACGGTGACCAGACTGCCCCCAACGGTGAGCACGAAGGCGAGCCCCCGCAGGCGCACGAACCCGCGCGTCTCGGCCTCCGAATAGGCGGCATTGACACCGGTCACCAGCGCCCTCATCCCGGCCGAAGCGCTCCACAGGGCGACCAGCACCCCGAAGGCGAGGCTCAGGCTGAGCCGGCCCCTGGGGGCGCGGGCCAGCGCGTCCAGTTGCCCGGTGAGGATCGAGCGGACGTCGCCGGGCAGGACACCCAGGGTGCGGACCTGGGCGGCGATCCCCTCGGGGTCCATCACCAGCCCGTAGACCGACACCACCACGATCATGGCCGGGAACAGCGCCAGCATCGCGTAGAAGGCGACCCCGGCCGCGATCAGGGTGACGCGGTCCTCGCGGATGGCGTCCTTGAGCCGCAGCAGGATGTCCCGCCAGCCAGCCTTGGGGATCTCGAAGGGGCCCTCGGCCTCCCGACCCCGCTCCTGCTCATTCCCGGTCCCCGTCGACCTCACCACACCCCTCGCGTTCCGGCGCTCCTCCAGGTTGTGCTCCCCCAAGTGTCCAGTCGAACCCACCCCTCAGATGATGGGTTCACAGCCGCCTGGCCCGCCGCCGGTAGACTCCTGCGGCCGACGACCAGTCGGGAGGAGCCCGCGTGCCCGATCCGTCAGCAGACCTGGGAGTGGCCGTGACCGGCACCCTGTACCACGGCTGCGCCATCGTCGATCACACCACCAGGTCACTGGCGCCCGAGATGGCGATGCTGGTCGTCCAGGGTCGGGTCGGCTGGCTGGGGCCGGCCGACGAGGCACCCGATCCGGGGCCCGACGTCGAGCTGGTCGATGCCGGCGGGACGACCGCGGTGGCCGGCATGGTCGACGCCCACAGTCACCTCACCCTGCCTGGCGGGTCCCACTGGATCGACCGGGCCGCCGATTCGACCCCTCGGCTGCTGGCCGTGGCCGAGGACAACGCCCGGCTGCTGCGCCAGGCTGGCGTGCGCTGGACCCGGGACGTGGGGGCGCCGGTCCGGGACGGCCGAGCGCTCAGCCTGACCGTGCGGGATCGCTGGCGGGGTCGCGCCGGCTACCCGTACATCCGGGCCGCCGGCTGCTGGCTGGCCCGGACCGGCAGCCTCCCGGGTGGTGGCGGCGGTGCACGCCCGCGGGGCCACGGTGACCGCCCACAGCTCCCTGCTGCCCGGCGCCCGGGCCGCGGTCGCCGCCGGGGTGGACGCGCTGGAGCACGGGTTCCGGCTCGACGCGGACGTGGCGCGGGCCATGGCCGTCCAAGGGACGGCATTGGTGGCGACGCTGGCGGTGATGGAATCGTGGGCCACGTTCGGGGCGACCACTCGGCTGCCCCGGTTCGCTTCGGCCGAGGGGCGGGCGGCGCTGGCCGAGCGCCGGGAGGCGGCGCATGCGTCGGTCCGGCTCGCCTCTGCGGCCGGGGTGCTGCTCGCCGCCGGGACCGACTTCGGCGGCGGGTCGCTGCGGGCCAACCAGCTTGCCTGGGAGGTCGAGACGCTGGTCGCCGCCGGGCTGGAGCCTTATGACGCCCTGGCCGCGGCGACCGACAACGGCGGGCGGCTGCTGGGCGAACCCGGGGTCCCTGTGGCGGGTGTGGCACACCAGCTGGTGACCTTCACGGCGCTGAACCGGCCGAAGTCCCTCCCGTTGCGGCGGGGCTGGGGTGGGCGGATGATCCCCGCAAGCGGAGCCGGCAGGGGAGGCAGCCATGGACCCGCGAGCCCAAGCAACCCAGCGGCTGCAGGCCAAGCGACGGTTCCAACGCCACGCCCTCGTCTACGCCGTCGTCATCGGCCTGCTGGTGGTCATCTGGGCCCTGACCAACTTCGGCAACTACTTCTGGCCGATCTGGCCGGCCCTGCTCTGGGGGATCGCCCTGGCCGTCCATGCCTGGACGGTGTACGGCCAGCGGCCCATCACCGACGCCGACATCGACCGGGAGCTGGGCCGCGACCACCGGCCGGACCAGCCGCCCGGCGGGTCGGAACGATGAGCCGCTGGTGGCGGTGGCTGGGCGCCGCCTGCCTGGTCTCGTTCCCGCTGCTGTTCATCGTCGTTGGCCGACCCGGGTCGATCACCGGCCCGACCGGCCACCCACGAGATCCCGGCAGGCTCCGGCTAGGACGCCTGTGTGGCGGCAGCTGATGCACGGTCGTCCGACCGCTCCCTGAGCGAGGCCAAGTGCCACTCCACACAGTCGCGGACTACAAGCCCGAGCGCTGTGCAGGCCAGGTCGAGCGGGTCATTAGGCGGGCGTCGGGGTAGCCGCCCATGTCTTCCGCCGTGCCGCCGTCCATAGCGCTCGTGAGCCGGAGACCGGGCCTGCTCAACGGGCGGGGCGGGCGAACTCGCCGGGCGGGTAGAAGGTGGTCCTGACGACCAGGCTGTTGGCGACCATGTCGTGCCAGGTCCGCCTGCGGGGTTCCCACAGCATCCAGAAGAACCCAAGGAAGCACGGGAGGGCAGAGAGGTTGCTCATGAGCGTCCGGACGAACGCTCGGGCATAGGGCAGGGACCGGCCGATGTCGGCGTCCAGCACCCGGATCCCGAGGATCCTGTTGCCGATCGACTGGCCGGCGCTGGTGGCGTGGAAGTAGGTGAAGTAGGCCAGCTCGACCAGAATGAACGGGCCCGTTCCGGCGAGCTGGAAGTTGACGCCACCGTCGGCCGACGGTGGTGAGGGGGCTTCGACGCCGAAGAGGTCACCGATGGCGGCGGCGACGATCCCGACCAGGAGCCAATCGAGGAACGCGGCCACAGCGCGTCGCCAGAAGCCGGCCAGCGCCTCGCGGGGTGGGCCGGCCGCGAAGGCCGGCGGTGCGGGCTGGTCGCCGGGCAGCGGCGCGGTCGGGGCTGGAGGCCACAGATCGCTTGCTGGCTGGCCGTAGCCGGGCGGCGGCTCGGGTGGTTGGGCGGGACCGCCCAGAGGCTCGGTCGGTCGTTGGCCGGGTTGGTCGTCGTGGTTACTGCTCCCGGACGGGCCGGGCTGGTCCTCGGCCATGGCGACTCCTCCTTGCGGTCGTCGCGCCGGCGGTGGCGATGCCGCGGCCAGGCGGCGGGAGTTAACCACACCGGCACGGCCGCACCTACCGTAGACGGTTGAACTCGACCGACTGGTGGACTGGCTGTCCTCGCCATGACGCCGGCGGCCGGCCCCCCGGAGGCTAGGTCTGGTGGCTGAGGAGGTCGCCGGGTTGGCAGTCGAGCGCCTGGCAGAGGGCGGCCAGGGTGGAGAAGCGGTCGCCGGAACGCGGAACGTGGCCGATGGTCCGCACCGGGTCCGCATGACACCGGTTACCCCTGGTTCTCTCCGGGCACGACCGGTCACAAGGCGAATACTGAACCCGCAGGTCGTCGCACCTTCACGGCGATGACCTGCGCCGCTGGAGGAATCCGATAGCGGGTTCGAACCCTCACCACCCGCCGCCATGGGGCCGCCCTGGCCTGCCAGTGAGTGAGTCTAAGGTCGGCCCAAGATGTCGACGACAGCCGAGGCAAAGCTTGGCAGGGCGACCAGGGCGACCAGGACCAGGAACACGCGCCCAGCGATCACCGAGCGGCGGTCACGCCAGGCCGCAGCCACCGCAGGGACCTGGCTGGCCAGCACCACCACGACGCCCACGATGGCCGCCACCAAGGCGACCGAGCCCAACGCGAGCAGCAGCAGCGGGACATGGGCGACGATGGCCCGAGGGGTTGGGGCCAGCAGCAGCACCGCCCGGCTCAACCGGCCGGCCAGGGCGGCCACCAGCATGCCATGGAACAGCACCAGGGCGGCGAAGGCGGCCACCGACACCCATCCCGGGCCCACCAGGTCAAAGTCGGGGTTGCCCGGCCGCAGGGGCTCCAGCCGAGTGCCGGCCAGGACCAGGAGCAGGGCCCCAAAGGCGAGGCCACCGGCCCAGCCGCCGGGGAGCCAGCGCCGCAGCAGCAGGTAGGCGGCTCCCGAGGCCGCCCCGAAGAACAGGCCGGTGAAGACGATGAACTCCAGCGTGCCGTCCAGGCTGATGCGGCCCACCACCTGGTCGGCCTCGGTGATGCGTCCCTGGGCGTCGGGTCCGGCCGTGACCGCCAGCAGCCGCATCACCAGGCGCCCGCCCGCCCCGGCGGCCAGGATGCCGGCGCCCACGCCGGCGCTGATCGCCAGGGTGAGGTACCAGAGGTAGCGGCGGACCATCAGGCCCACGGGCGGCCGGCCAGATGGGTCGGTTTGGTCCTGTTCTGGCGTGGGTGGCCGGACCCCCAGGCCGCCCCAGCGAATGATCGCGAGCAGACCGGCGAGCACCAGTACCAGGCAGACGACGATCACCCACATGGACGGCAGTATCACCGACCGAACGCGTAACTGCGGAAGCCCTCCCGAGGAGGCCAGGCCGCCCCGAGCGATGTGACTGGGCGCTTGCCCAGGTCAAGGCCAACCTGGACGCCGCAAGGCCGAGCCGGCCATCGCGCCGCTGGCGTGGAACTTCCGCGCGCTTCGCCGAGCGTGGAACCAGGCCAAGCACCAGGTCGCGCCTGGTGGCGGCGCTCCTCCAAGGAGGTCATGCCTCGGGCATCGCCGACCTCGTGGTGGCGCTTGGCAACTGGTCGGACGCCAAGGCAGGTCGCTGCGCCAGCAGACGGGTTGGACTTCCCCGGTTCAAGGCCCGCCGTCGTGACCCCGGCCGGGTGCGCTTCACCACCGGCGTGATGCGGCTAGTGTTCTGAGTCGCTGATTCGTTGCAGGTATCGACTGAGGCTCTCCAGGATGTCGTCGGCGGTCTTGGTCCACACGAACGGCCGCGGGTCCTGATTCCAGCCGTCGAC
>Ga0081538_10001453_pt1 | contig 24358 bp, 19 predicted proteins | sample TabmetS5T2R1_FD_71022 | JGI IMG/M metagenome (GOLD analysis project Ga0081538, IMG submission 71022) | Tabebuia heterophylla rhizosphere microbial communities from the University of Puerto Rico - S5T2R1 | ecosystem: Host-associated > Plants > Roots > Rhizosphere ... | reverse complement strand
AAAGAGCGTGTTGACTCCGCTAGTGGTGTTGAAGTTGCCCGTGGTGTTGCTATGGAGCGCATTGACTCCGCTGGCGCTGTTTTGGGTGCCCGTGGTGTTGTTAAAGAGCGCCTGGGCTCCGCTGGCGGTGTTGAAGTCGCCCGTGGTGTTGCGAAAGAGCGCACCAACGCCGCCGGCGGTGTTGAAGTTGCCGGTCGTGTTGCTAAAGAGCGTATTGACTCCAGTGGCGGTGTTTTGGCCGCCCGCGGTGTTGTTAGAGAGCGCGTTGACTCCGCTGGCGGTGTTGAAGTCGCCAATGGAGTTGCTAAGGAGCGCGTTGACTCCGCTGGCGGTGTTTTGGTTGCCGGTGGTATTGCTAAGGAGCGCCTGGAGTCCGATGGCGGTGTTAAAGCTGCCCGTGGTGTTGTTCTGAAGCGCGTTTGTCCCAAGACTGGTGTTGCCCTGCGCCGCAGCAACTCCCGCCAGAGACAGCGAGAAAATGAGCACAGCCATAAAGACGGAGAAAAACGAAGCCGTGTTGGTAGAATGGCTAAACATACAACCCCTCCTGTATTTAAGACCCGGCCTATGTTGTGAAGAGGGCAATAGCACTAGTGGGAATTGGGCGTCAAGTCTTTGTCGGCAAGCGGGGCGATCCCATGTCAAAGAAATGGGCACAGCACAACTGGCGCGAGATGCTCGAAAAACTCAGTATCCGGCGCCGGCCGTTCTATAACTGCAGACATACGGTAATCACTGAACTGGTGAAGGCCGGGCACAATCTCAAGGCGATTGCTGACTATGTGGGTACTTCGGTGGCGATGATAGAGGCCAACTACTGTGCCAGGCAAGGACTCAACCTTGCACAAACCTTGCACAGTAGCCAGCCTAACTACCTGAAAAACATGGTTGCGGGGCCGGGATTTGAACCCGGGACCTCAAGGTTATGAGCCTTGCGAGCTACCAGACTGCTCCACCCCGCGGCATTGTTTGGAAATCTTTTTCTACCTTGCGCTTTGCTTGGAGTCAAGGTAGGGAAACCCAATGAGTAAAAATCGGCGGAGCCCTTTGCCCACGGTTGATATTATCATCGAGGTTGCCGGAGGTGGAGTTGTCTTGATCGAGAGAAAGAACCCTCCCCATGGCTGGGCGTTGCCCGGAGGTTTTGTCGACTACGGCGAGAGTCTAGAAAGCGCTGCGGTTCGGGAAGCTGAGGAAGAAACCTCCCTTCAGGTTCAACTCATCGAGCAGTTTTACACTTACTCGGATCCCAGTCGAGACAAGCGACACCACACGATATCGACCGTCTATATCGCAACGGCGCAGGGAGTTCCAAAGGGAGCGGACGACGCCAAGACGGCGAAAGTCTTCGCGGCGGGCCAGCTTCCCCAACCTATAGTCTTCGATCACCTGCAGATCTTGAGTGACTATTTTACCTACAAACAGACCGGGCGCCGTGCGAAACCTTAAGCTCAGAGCGAATATTGTTTATTGCAGCTTGGCCACGGCGGCTGCGACTCGTCCGCATCCCTTTTCGATATTTTCGATAGCGGTGGCATAGGAGAACCGGATATGTTGCTGCGAACCGAAGTCCTCTCCCGGAACGACGGCGACTTGGGCGGCTTCGAGGAGATAATCGGCGAGGTCACAGGGGGAAGCAAGTTTCTTTCCATTAGCGGTTTTACCCAGAAAGGCGCTGACGTTCGGAAAAACGTAGAATGCCCCCTGGGGTTTGAGACAACGCATTCCTGGGATTGCGTTGAGTTGCTCGACGATCACGTTGCGTCTCTGTTGAAATTCCCGCACCATCCCAGCGATGTCTTTTTGTGGACCGCTAAGGGCTTCGAGCGCGGCGGCCTGCGCGATCGAAGTTGGGTTCGAGGTGCTTTGACTCTGGATCTTGCCGGCGGCGGCAATGACATCGGCTGGACCCAGGGCGTATCCGATACGCCAACCGGTCATGGCATAGGTCTTTGACACACCGTTGACGATGATCGCTCGGTCGCGCAGTGCTGGGCTCAGCGTCACTAGATTATGAACTCGAAAATTGTCGTAAACAATCTGCTCGTAAATGTCATCGCATAGGATCAGACAGCTGTGTTTTTCTAGAACTCGGGCGATGGCGCGAAGCTCATCCGCGTCATAACTGGCGCCCGTCGGGTTACAAGGGCTGTTGAGGACGAAAACCTTGGTTTTGGAGGTCAACTCGGCCGCCAGTTGTTCGGCTTTGATACGAAAACCGCTAGCCTCGTCGGTTTGAATGATTTTAGGCACGCCCCCCGCGAGCAGCGCTATATCCGAGTAACTGACCCAGTAAGGGGCCGGGATGATCATCTCGTCTCCGGGATCGATGATCGCTTGGAAAATATTGTAAACGGAATGTTTTGCGCCGCAGCTAACCAGGACGTCTTCCTTACGATACGCCAACCCATGGTCTGCTTCGTACTTTTTGGCAATGGCCGCGCGTAGCGGCTCAATGCCTTTGACGTCTGTGTACTTCGTCAGGCCCTGGCGCAGAGCTTCCACGGCAGCCGCTTTGATGTGCTCTGGGGTATCGAAATCGGGCTCACCGGCGGAGAAGTTGACCACATCGATCCCTTCGGAGCGGAGTTTCCCCGCTTTGGCCGCGATCGCGAGAGTCACCGACGGTTTGATCAGGCTCGTTCTGTCTGCAAGTTTGGTCATTTCGTGCCATCCCTCTAACGGTCGAACTTTTGTCTGAGTCTCTTGAGCACGTTACTCGGGACGAGTCCAGAAACGTCCCCACCCAAGCTCACGACTTCTTTGACCAGGCGCGAACTCGTGTAAAACTCAGACTCGCCGGTCATCATAAAGAAAGTTTCCAGATTCGGCTTCAGACGATGGTTCATCATGGCCATCTGAAACTCATACTCGAAATCGGAAATCGCCCGAAGACCGCGGATGATCACTCTTGCGCCTTTGCGTTCGGCATAGTCAACCAGCAGGCCTTCGAATGAATCGGCTTGAATTCTGCGGTTGAAGCCTTTGAAAACTTCACGCACCATCTCGAGGCGTTCCTCCAGGCTGAAAAGAGAAGAGTCTTTGCCTGGATTCGTCGCGATCGCGATAATGATTCTGTCGAAGACCCGCAGTGTCCGCTTCACTAGATCGACGTGTCCGTTGGTTATGGGATCGAACGAGCCCGGATAAATCGCCACGTTGTTCTGCGCCATAGCTGCCGTCCTTCATTACTCAGTGGTTTACGCTTCCCGTGCAAAAAAAGAAAGAAGCGTGCTGCCGTAACGCCGCTGGTCGCAAAGCGCAAGAGAGCTATAGCATGGGTCAACCTTCTCGCGGATGCTGTGCTCCGCGACCAACACTCCTGATTCACGCAACAATCTTCCCTCGCCGATGAGCTTCAGGGTCGAGCCGATCCATCTTCGTTCGTAGGGCGGGTCAAGAAAAATCATGTCAAATGTCTCGCCGCGCCGCGCCAGCAGCCTAAGCGCCCGCGCCACCGGCGTAATCCATACTTTCGTCCGATCCGTTATTTGGAATCGCTGGAGGTTTTCTCGGATCGCCTTGCCGGCTTCCGCCGAGGAGTCTACCAAGATCGCTTCCGCCGCGCCTCGACTCAAGGCCTCGATGGTGACATTGCCGGTTCCGGCAAAAAGCTCCAAGACTCTAGTGCCGGAAAGGTCATGCGGCAGAATGTTAAAGAGCGCCTCCTTGACCCTGGCGGCGGTAGGGCGCAGCGTCTTTCCCTTGGGAGCCTTGAGACGCCGGCCGCGCGCATTTCCTCCAATGACTCGCATGACTGATTCCTGTTAGCTTTGAATTGGCTACTCATCGATGCGTAGAGTGACCTTGCCAAACTGCTTACCCTCCTCCAAGCGTTGCTGGGCGGCGCGAGCTTCTAATAACGGAAAAACTTGATCAATGATGGGTCGGGTTTGGGATACCATCATAAAGTTCAGCACTTGTTGGAATTCCTTGCGGCTCCCTAGCGTCGAACCGAAAACCTTAAGGTGATTCCAAAAAAGCCGTCTCAGATCGGTTTGGGGATTTACCCCGGCCATGGCTCCGCAGGTGACCAAACGGCCGCCCTTGGCTAATGACGCAAGGCTTCTCGCCCAGTTGTCGCCGCCGACACAATCCACCACCACGTCTACACCCCGTTTCCCAGTAAGTTCTCTTGTCCTTCTGGAGAAATCCGTGTTGCGATAGTTAATTCCGTGTTCCGCCCCCAAGCTCGCGGCCATGGCTAACTTCTCGTCACTGCTCGATGTGACAATGACATGGCATCCCAGGCGCGCAGCGATTTGCAGCGCAGCGCCGGCGACGCCGCCGCCGACACCCAGAATCAATACATGCTCGCCAGGCTTGAGTCTGGCGTTGGTCACGAGCATTCTCCAAGCGGTCGTATAGCTGGAGGGAAATGCCGCAGCCTCGTCAAAGCCAAGACCCGATGGCACGGGAAAACAGTTGAGCGCGGGTAACCGGACATATTCCGCGTATGTGCCCTGCTCCCGCGCGCCTAAAACGCGCAGCTCCTTGCACAGGGTTTCGCGGCCTGTGACACAGAATTCACATTGGCCACAGCCGCTGGCCGGATAGAGACAAACAGCATCTCCTGGTTTGACGTGGTTGACCTCGGCGCCGACTTCGGTGACGATTCCAGCGCCATCGCTGCCCGGGATGTGCGGCAATGTCACCACCGTGCCTCCCATCCCGCGCCGGATCGAGAGATCGATGTGATTGAGAGCCGCAGCCTTCAGTTTGATGATCGCATCCGTCGGCAGGATGATCTTGGGTTCGGGAGCCTCTTCATAACTAAGCTTTTCAGCCCCACCGTGGGCGTGAAATCGAACCGCTTTCAAGCAAATCTTCCTGTCGGAATATTATTGGGTTAGCAAGATACAGGAGGTGTGTCAAAGGGTCCGGGTAACACCTATTGAACGAATCACTCGCTGAGAAGGAGTGAAGAAGAGCAGCCTGGGCCTTTCCGGACTATGCCGAAAATGAAGTGCCGCAACCGCAGGTTGCGCTGGCGTTGGGGTTGATGAATTTGAAGCCCCCACCGTAGAGGCTGGCCACGTAGTCGATGGTCATACCTTTGAGATACGGCGCGCTGGTGGAATCGACAAAGACCTTGAGGTTATCCGATTCCAAAACGATGTCGCTGGGTTTTGCTTCCGTCGCAAAATCCAGCTTATACGAAAAGCCCGAACAGCCGCCGTCGGTTACCGAAACCCGTAGCCCGTGACCTTCTCGATGGTCGCGAGTCAAGAGGAATTTGACTTGCTGAATGGCCTTTTCAGTCAAAGTCAAATCCAACATCTCCGGTCGTTCGCGCACTTGGGATTCGTTACTCATATGGACACCACTATAAAGGGTAATCCTCGCTTCCGGGTAAGTCAAGGAAGCTGGGAGTTGGTATAGTTGGAATTACTTTTCGAAAAGGGCCTGGACAAACTGAGCAGGTTCGAACGGTTGAAGGTCCTCTATCTCTTCTCCAACGCCGACGTACCTGACAGGCACTCCCAGCTCCTCCTGAATACCGACGATCACGCCGCCCTTAGCTGTTCCATCCAGCTTAGTCAGCACGATACCGTTGATATCCGTGGCTTCCTTGAAGATACGGGCTTGCTGCAAACCGTTTTGTCCTGTCGTGGCGTCGAGAACCAGAAGCGTCTCGTGAGGCGCGTCCGGTTGTTCGCGGGCAATGACGCGGCGTATTTTTTTCAGCTCCTCGATCAAATGAACCTTAGTATGAAGCCGTCCAGCCGTATCGATGAGCAGAACGTCGATATCACGGCTTTTGGCTGCGCGCATGGCATCATAGACGACCGCAGAGGGATCGGAGCCGGCCCGGTGTTTGATAATATCGACCCCGGCGCGTTGGCCCCAAGCCTCGAGTTGCTCGATAGCGGCGGCACGAAAGGTGTCCCCCGCCACGAGCAGCGCTTTCTTTCCAGTGGAGCGATACTGTGCCGCGAGCTTACCGATGGTCGTGGTTTTCCCGACTCCGTTTACTCCCAAAAAAACGATCACCCAGGGGCGAGCCGGAAGCGGGGGAACCCTGGGAATTTTTGCCGCTGCTTGAAGCATCTGTACCATCGCCTTTTGTAAACAAGAAGACATCGCCTGGGCGAGATCTTCGGCATCGCCGGGCGATTGTCGGCGCAGGATGTCCATCAATTTCTGGGTTGCCTTTGGGCCCAGGTCGGCCGCGAGCAGATTCTCCTCCATGGCTTCCAACGACGTCTCATCCCAGCGCCGGTTTTGAAAAATAGCGCCAATTTTTTGTGTCCAGTTCTCGCGGCTCTTGGTGAGACCGCTTTTCAGTCGTTGAAAAAAAGACCCGCCTTCCATTCTATTATTGTTGCAGATTTTTCCGGCTTGAGCGATGGGGAAAGACCGCTCGATGGCACGATGCGCTAGCTCATCCGGACCGATACAACTTTGGAGATGCCGGGCTCGGCCATGGTGATGCCGTATAGGACCTCAGCGGCCTGCATGGTCTTTTTGTTGTGGGTGACCAGCACGAACTGGGAAACCTGGCTCATTTCCTTGATCATGTCGTTGAACCGATCGATGTTGGCATCGTCCAGCGGCGCGTCGACTTCGTCTAGGAAGCAGAAGGGACTGGGCTTTGTCAAAAAGATTGCAAAGAGCAGGCTGACCGCTGTCAATGCCTTCTCCCCGCCCGAGAGCAGCGTGATGAACTGGAGTTTCTTGCCGGGAGGTTGGGCGACGATCTCCACGCCTGTTTCCAGATAGTCGTTTTCATCGGTCAATACCAACTTGGCCCGGCCGCCCTGAAACAGCCGTGGGAAGATCGACTGAAATTTTTCGTTGATCTCCTCGAAACTATCTTTGAACCGGAGCCGGCAGATGCGGTTCAGTTTGACGATCGTATGTTGCAGATCGGCGATCGATTTCTCGAGATCGTCCTTCTGTCCGGTCATGAACTGGAAGCGGGTGTTGAGCTCTTCGTACTCGCCGATGGCCGCGAGGTTGACTTCGCCCATCCGCTCGAGGCGGCCGCGAAGATCGTCGATTTCCGCCAACAGCTCTTCCGCGGAGCCCGTACCTTCCGGCGCTTCGAGCCGAACACTCTCGAGGTCGGTGTCGTAACGCTCACGCATGCTGGCGGCAAGGTGCTGAGTGTGCAGCTGTTTTTCCGCCAAAGCGACCTGGAGCCGATTTTTCTCCTCCTGGCAGGCTTCGCCCAGGGGGCGTAGCTCCTTAATCGATTCGTCAATTGCCAGCAGGTTTCGGGAGATCGCTTTATGTTTGTTACGTTCCGCTTGCAGTCGCTCTTCCAACGTACGCAAATGGCTCTTGCCCAATTCGAAAGCGCTTTCTGACTGGTTTAGAACGGTTTCAATTTCACTCCGTTTGCGCTTGATATCGGCCATCCGGTCCTGGTGCAATTGGATCTGCTCGCAGCCTTCTTGCCGTAGCTTGAGGCGGTTTCCGAGGTTCTCCTGCGTGTTTTCTTTTTTCTCTCCGAGCGCCGCCTTCCGAATGCGCGACTGCGTGACGGCAGTCTCCAGGGCTTCCGCATTCTTTTGCAATTCCACGGCCGCTGTTTGCTTGTCAGCCAAGTGTTTTTCTTTCTCGGTTTTGTCTTGAATCTGAGTTTCAATCGCCGCGCGGCATTGGTTTGCTTCCTGGGTGAGTCGCTCCAGCGCGCTGGCGAGATCATTCTGCTCCTGCCGTGAGGCTTGAGCCGTTTGCGTCAGACGCTCGAAGTCCCGGTCCGCCGTGGCCTGCTGATGTTCCAGTCCTACTCGATCGAGCTCCAGTCTGTGGATTTCCGCTGCCAGCGAAGTTTTGTTTGTCTCCGCCCGATCCAGCTCGTCCTTCAGTTTTGCAATCTCTCGCGCTTCAATTTGTCGCTTTAGGTCGAGCTCGGTCACTAGGGCTTTCAGCTCCTTGATGCGCCGTCTCTGGGTGAAAAAACTTCCCTCGAGAGCATTGCCGCTGCCTCCGGTCACGGTCCCCATAGGATCGATGACTTCGCCATCCGGAGTGACCAAGGTGCTATAGAAGCCATTGCGATTCCAGAGGGCCAGTGCGGCCCGCAAGTCGCGGACAATGACGACGTCGGACAGGAGATATTCGGCGACCTCGCGATAGCCTTCTTTGACCGCTATCACGTCGAGAAGCGGAGAGACGACCTCGGCTTCGCCCAGGGGTAAGGGACAAGACTGCTTTCTCGACAATTGGAGCGGGATGAAGCTACCCCGACCTGAAGCCTTACGTTTAAGATACTCGATGGCTTCGACACCTTCTTCTTGGCCTTTAACGATCATGTATTGCAAGCGGTCGCCCAAAACCGCTGTCAAGGCTTTTTCGTAGGGTTCGGGAGCGTCGATGACCTCCGCGACCAGACCATAGATGCCATTGGGCTCGGCCTCCTGTTGTCGCTTCAGCATGATCGCGCGGACGCCTTCCTGATAGCCCTCATAATTCTTCTGCAAATCTTCCAGAGACTCCAGTCTCGACCGACTTTCGTGAATTTGCTGCTCCAGTGATTCCGCGGTTTTTTCCTGGTCGGCTTTCGCCTTGAGGAGCGTTTGAATCAAGGCGTTGATCTCAGCCGCCTCCATGCCTCTTTCCCGCGCCTGGTCCCGGCAGTGATCTAGGGCCGCCTTCGTTTCGGCGCGTTTATGTTCACAAAGCTCGAGCGAACTCAACGCGCTCGCGTGTTCTTCCTGACTTCTCGTCAGGTGTTTGTTTATTTCTTGGCAGCGCTGGGATTTTGCCAGCGCGTCGTTTTTCAAGGACGCGATTTGGTTGGCTGCTTCAATGAGCGCTTCTTTGTCGCGATCAAGATCACACTGGACGGACCTGAACTCAGCGTGGAGCTGGGTGAGTTGTTGCTCTTTCTCCTGGAGAAAGCTCTCTTCGAAGAGCGCTAGTCGGACAAAGCTCTCTTTGGCCTTTTCGAGCTCTGCGATCTCCCCGCCAAGAGCTTTGATTTTATTCTCGAGTTGTACGAGGGCAGCGGAGGTCTCCGCATCTGCCTGGGCCAGCTGGGCGAGGTCTTTCTTGTAGAAGTCGATCCTCTGCTCTTCGGTCTGGATCTGAACCTTCACTTGGTACACAGCTTCCTGTTGTGCGCTGATTTCATTCTCTTTTTCCATCAGCGATAGCCGCACCGCTTCGCTTTCCGCTTCCCTGGAACGCAGAGAGGCCACGTGGGCGACCAGACGGTTTTCCGCATCCGTCAGTTCAGTCTCATACGCGGCAATGGCCTGCTTCAAGGCGCGCTGCTGAATCGATGCATGGAGCAAATCCTTCTCCTTCAACTGCGCCTTGAGCGCGCGATAACGTTCGGCCTTCTTAACCTGCAGCTCCATGGTGCGAATTTGGCGCTCGATCTCGCGCACGATGTCCGTGACGCGAAGCAGATTTTGCTGCGTCCGTTCCAGTTTGCGCTCGGCCACCAGCCTGCGGCTTTTATATTTGCTTGTGCCGGCGGCTTCCTCGATAAGGGCGCGCCGGTCCTCGGGCTTGGCGTTGACCAGTTCATCAACCCGTCCCTGCTCGACGATGGAATAGGCTTTACTGCCCACTCCGGTCCCCAGGAATAGCTCGATCACGTCTTTCAAGCGACAGGGAACCTTGTTGATGGCGTATTCCGACTCGCCCGAACGGAAAAGCCTGCGAGTCACCATGATTTCAGTAAAGGTGCCGTATTCGACTAGGCCGCGCCCGTCTTCATTGTCGAAGATCAGCGACACTTCGGCCATGCCGGTAGGAGGTAGGGTGTCACTGCCGTTGAATACAACATCTTCCATCTGGTGCCCGCGCAGATGCCGGGCACTCTGCTCGCCCATGGCCCAGCGAAGAGCATCGACAATGTTGGATTTACCGCAGCCGTTGGGACCGACAATGGCGGTAATGCCCGGATTAAGCTCAATAACAGTTTTTTCCACGAAAGACTTAAAGCCCAACATTTCAAGGCGTTTGAGGCGCATATTGCGGTACTTCCAGGCAGCTCAGGATGCAGAAGTTTGAGGCGACAACCTGGTGCACTATTTCACAAAGCGGAGGGGGCTGTCAAGAAAAAATTACAATATGGCAGGGATATTTCGGTAAATCACCACAATATGTAGTGAAGTGCTGAACAGTATAACTACTTTATATAGAAAATCGTGGGAATTAAAACTATTTTTCCAAAAGTTCGGTGTTCCAGTAGGAGAGGTCAACGGTATTTAGGAAAGGGGACCACTCTTTGTAACGAGACAAGCTGAAGGTCTCCTGCATAAACGGCGTCCATTTGGGTTTGAGTGGCCTTCGCCCAAGGACCATGCCGGCCTGTTGCGGGGTGCGACCGCCTTTTTTCCTGTTACACTCCTGACAGGAACACACGACGTTTTCCCAGACCGAAGTTCCGCCTTGAGACCTGGGAATCACGTGGTCAAGGTTCAATTCATGACGCGGCAACCGCCTTGCACAATACTGGCAAGTGCAGTTATCCCTGGCATAAATGTTATATCGGCTAAAACGGACCTGTCGCTTGGGAACCCGGTCGTAGCCAACCAATAAGACTACCCGGGGTACGCGAATGACCCGATTGACTAGCCCGATCGACTCGTCGCGAGTCGAGACTGTAAGATCACTCCAGCTGGCAAAATCAAAGGTTTGATATTGCTCGTTTACCGCCCTGGCGATCCCCTGATAGAGCAGGATAAAAGCCCGGCGAACCGACGTTACATGGATCGGAAGATAGGAGCGGTTAAGGATCAAAACCTTAGTATTGAGGACGGAGTAGGCCGGTGCTGATGGAGGGTAGCTCATTTAATAAGAAGACCGCTATCAACCAAATTTCCCATGGTTATTCAGACAAAAATATAGTTGGCAGAATAGAATGTCAACCCGCGTAGTTGTCACCAGGTTGAAGTCACGAATAATTTCCACTATAAGTTTCATAGCTGCCCATGACCGTCTTCGGATCTCGGATGTTCGCCGGCGATCCTGTTTGCCCACCTCGCTTAGGAACCTTAAGAATTTGGCCAGTCCCTTTATGAAACAAGAAATATTTATCAATTCCAGCCCCCAGGAAAGCCGCATTGCCATCATTGAGGATGGGCTGCTGGCCGAGTTCCTCATCGAACGCAAGGAAGAAATGGGTATCGCAGGAAACATTTACAAGGGCAAAGTTTCTCGCGTGCTCCCCGGAATGCAGGCGGCTTTTGTGGATATCGGCATGGAAAAAGCCGCGTTCTTGCATGCATCGGACTTTTCCAGTGTCCCCGAAGATATGCAACTCATCGACGCGCCCGGGGAGGAGGTAGAGATTGACGCGCCTCCGAAACGAGTTCCCCGTCGCTATCTACCTTTGGAAAAGCAACTGTCCCGAGACCAAGCCATCCTCGTACAAGTGGCTAAGGATCCCTTGGGCACAAAAGGGGCACGGGTGACCTCCCACATTTCTCTGCCCGGGCGCTACATGGTGTTCATGCCCGGGACCAAACACATTGGCATCTCGCGGCGAATCGAAAGCGAAGAAGAACGCAAGCGACTGAAAGAGATTGCGACGTCCCTGCTGACGGGGGATGGAGGATTCATTTTACGAACCGCATCGGAGGGACGAAGCAAGCGGGAGATTCAAAGAGATCTTCGTTTCCTTACCAGACTCTGGCGACGGCTTCAGAAGAGAGCGGAGGGGGCGGCTGCGCCTTCGTTGATCCACCAAGACCTGGACTTGATTGCCAGAAGCATTCGTGATTTTTTCACGCCGGACACCGAACAGCTGGTGATCGATTCATCTAAGGATTACCGCCGGATCATGGATTTCGTCGGTCAGTTCATGCCCAGGCTGAAATCTAAAATCGTTTTGTATTCTGGCACAGAACCGTTGTTCGAGCGCCACGCGATCGAAGAAAAAATCGAACGGGCGCTGGAGCGCCGCGTCTGGCTCCGTTCGGGCGGTTATATCATTATCGAACGAACCGAGGCGCTGACGGCCATCGACGTCAATACCGGCCGTTTCGTCGGCAAGAGAAATCAAGAGGAAACTATCGTCAAAACCAACTTGGAAGCGGCCCAAGAAGTGGTACGCCAACTCCGTCTGAGAAACGTGGGCGGAATCATTATCATCGATTTTATTGACATGGAAAAAGAGTCCGATCGTAAGAAAGTTTACGATGCGCTCAAAGAGGCGCTCAAGAAGGACAAGGCCCGAACCAATATATTGAAGATCTCCGAGTTGGGACTGGTCGAAATGACGCGCCAGCGCACGCGGGAGAGTCTGGAGAATCAGCTTTTGAGTGCGTGCCCGCATTGTGACGGCCGTGGACGGATTAAATCTTCCGTAACCGTGGCCTATGACCTCTTGCGGGCGATCAAGAAACAACAGACGACTTTGGAGAACGGCAAGAACGTTGTCGTGCGCTTGCACCCGGATGTTGCCAATTTTCTCTACGATGAAAAGAATAACAGCCTGGAGAATCTAGAACGGGAAATCAATCGGAGAATCATCATCAAAGTGAGCCAAGAGCTGCGTCACGATCAATATGAAATCGCGGAATCGTAAGGCGAATTTTTGGCGGGTGCCCTCGATCCCTAAACATCACGGTCAACGTCAGAGAAGTTAGTAGCTCAACAAGTCCACGGTAACTCCGTCGACTCATTTTGTACACCCGCGTACAATTTATGCCATTGAAATTGTCGATCAGTAAGCGCGCAAACGCCTTCCGGAGTTGGTGCGCCAGGTAAGGAAAACGCCGGCGCCAGAATCGAAATCATGGTGCGTGACGAAGTCGTGGCGGAGCCGCGAGCGGCGCTGCCAGAGCCCGGGCCAGGTGCGGCCGGCAAAAAGCTCCTGGAATTGATGCGCAGGCTGCCGAAACACAAGCGAAGAAAAAACAGACGTGTCCAGGCACGTTAAAAAACACCTCCAGGTGGCATTGAGGTTTGATTTTTTGACAATCTTCTATAAATGTCGCCTTCTCTGAACAAATCTTTGTTGAATCAGTCTGTCCGCGCCGAAGGCGCTTTGTCCTCCTTCCGCTCAATACGAGTGGGGCTCGTATTGTAGCGGCCTAACGTGTGTCGCTTGCCCGGTGCTTTGTGCTTTTTGCGCTGCGGTTTAGTTCCATCAGGTTTAAGACGCTGATGAAGTCATTTTAGCAGGAAACTTCTTTGGCCCTCTGCCAACCTTAGTTGCTTCAGAAACTGTAACAGGAGCTCTCACCGCCGGGCAAGACGCCGCATTCAAATTGACACCTAGGAGGCCTGTTAGTATGGTGATCCGACTTTCAGGGGAGGCGTAACAATGAGGAGGGAAACCATATCTACGGCGGCCTGTTTTTTTTGGATGGCAGCCTTATGCGGATCGCTGATTGCGCCCACTTTTGGACAGGAAAAATTTTTCGAAGGCAAAACCATTCGCATCATCGTCGGCTTCTCGGCCGGTGGCGGCTTCGATGCCCATTCCCGCGCAATCGGCCGGCACATGAGCAAACACATCCCCGGGAGCCCTTCGATCCAGGTCGAGAACATGGCAGGCGCAGGAAGCATGATCGCCGCCAATTATGTTTACAATCAGGCGAAACCGGATGGTCTAACCATCGGTAATTGGATTGGCGGGCTGGTCCTTCAGCAGGCGCTCGGCGCTAAAGGCATCGCTTTCGATGCGGCGAAGTTCGAATGGGTCGGCGCGCCCGTACGTATTAATAACATCTGTGCTTTTACGCGTAAAAGCGGAATCACCGGTCTGGACAAGTGGAAGGAATCCAAAACCCTGGTGAAAATCGGTTCCGAGGCCGCGGGCTCGACCACAGCGGATATCCCGAGACTGCTGATGAAATATACCCGGCTGCCAATACAACTCATCGAAGGTTACAAAGGGGTGGCCGATGTTCGGCTTGCCGCCGAAGCGGGCGAGGTGGCGGGTTTCTGCTCAAGCTGGGAAGGAACCAAAGCATCCTGGCGCAACGTTCTCGAAAGTAACGAGGGCGCGGTTATTTTGCAGGCGGTTTCAAAGCCCCATCCCGATCTTCCGAAAGTTCCCCTGGCCATCGATCAGATTCAGTCCAAGGAGGGGCGCGATCTTTTCAACCTGGTGGTTCACGAAGTGGGAGGCACGATTAACCGACTCTACTCACTACCGCCCGGCACACCGACGGATCGTGTCAAGACCTTGCAAAAGGCTTTTCAGGACACGCTGAAAGATTCCGAGTTCTTGGCCGAGGCAAAAAAGGCGAGGCTGGATATCGATCCCCTGAGCGGCGAAGAGATTGAGAAAGCAGTGGCGCAAACGAAATCGATCCCAGCCGCGACGATCGCCAAGCTCAAGGATGTGATCTTGCCGAGCCGCTAGTTTTTGGACTCGATTGACTATGAATGATTCTAGCGCATCCAAATCAATTCGATTTCAATTGAACCGCGAATCGCGCGTAGCGAACGTCGAGCCTCATCTTTTGCTCTCCGACTTTCTGCGCGATCACTTGGGTCTCAAGGGAACGAGAAAAAGTTGCGAAGTCGAGATTTGCGGCGCCTGCACAGTTTTGGTGAACGGCAGACCCGTCAGTTCCTGTGCGACCCCTGCTTTCGAGATCGATGGCAAAACAGTGACAACCATCGAAGGTTTGGCCGAAGGCGATAAACTTCATCCGATCCAGCGGGCGTTTTGGGAGCAAGGCGCTTTTGAATGCGGTTACTGCACCCCGGGTATGATCCTGTTGGCCTACGCGCTGCTCACTGAGAATCAGCAACCAAGCGATGAAGAGATCAAGCACTGGTTGAGGAGCAACCTATGCCGTTGTACCGGATACGTCTCGATTATTGCGGCGATCAAACGAGCCGGCCAGCTCCTGGATGGGAGTGCTGCGGAGCCTGCGTCAATCGAAACGAGCGGCCATCGGCGGCTAGATGGACTTCCCAAGATCCGCGGAGAGGCCATCTACACCGCCGATCTCTTACGTCCTGGAATGCTTCACGCCAAGATACTGCGCAGTCCGTTACCCCACGCCGTGATCAAAAACATCGACACTGGTGCGGTGGCAAAGCTGCCCGGGGTGATCGCGGTCCTAACGCGGGACGACCTCAAGAACCTCCACCCCCACTATGGCCCACTGATTAAAGATCAGGCGATTCTCGCCCTGGATAAAGTTCGTTACGAAGGTGATCCCGTCGCCGCGGTTGCCGCGGAATCTGCAGAAATTGCCGAACAGGCACTTCAACTGATTCAAGCGAACTACGAGGAGCTTCCTCCTTTACTAACCATCGACGACTCGATGGCGCCTGATGCCCCGAAGATCCATGACTTTACCAGCGAGCACGGAGAAAAATTCCCCGGCTATCCGAGCGTGGACGAAGAGGCGAAGAAACATCGTAACGTGAGCTTCCATTTCGGCTGGAGCAAGGGTGATGTGGTCAAGAGCTTCAACGAATCCCATCGTGTCTTTGAGCACACTTTTTATTTCCCCAAAGTCGCCCACTATTCGATGGAGCCGCATTTGGCGCTCGGCGAATGGCAGGACGACGCTGTGACAATCTGGAGTTCCACGCAACACCCTTTTCAAGTGCAACAAGAAGTAGCCGAAATATTCGGACTTCCCAGAGACAAGGTTCGCGTTATCGTGCCGTTTGTCGGCGGCGGGTACGGAAACAAGAACCATACTAAGCTCGAACCGCTGGTCGCCGCCCTGGCCCGCAAGGCCAAGAAGCCGGTTTTTCTCGAGCTCAACGCGGAAGATACGTTTCGCACGGTGAGTAAGCCCGCCATGCGCCTGCGCCTCAAGACGGCCGTGGACAGAGAGGGTTTCTTAACTGCAAGAGAGTCGGTAGTCCACGTCGACAGCGGCGCGTATTCCGACGCTGGCCCCCGCGTGACACAGAAGGCCGCCTACCGGGTCCATGGTCCTTATCGGATTCCAAATATTAAATCCGACGCCTATGCGGTTTACACGAATACGGTCCCGGCTGGTGCGTTTCGTGGCATGGGTACGCCCCAAGTGGTCTGGGCCTACGAATCGCAGATGGATATGATTGCCCACGAAATGGGCTGGGATGGGGTGGAATTTCGCCTCAAGAATCTGATGGAAAAAGGCGACGAGTTCGCGCCCGGTGACACGCCGGTAGATTGCGACATGAAGGAAGGCCTGCGTCGCGTTGCCGCCGAAATCGGTTGGGGGCAAAAAGTCGATCCGGACTGCGGCATGGGGATTAGCTGCGCTTTAAAGGACGGCGGCGGCAACTACAAAATTTCCGAGGCACGGGTCGAGATCGACACGGAAGGTAAAGTCACTCTCTTCGAAGGCACGGTCGAGATCGGCCAGGGCTCGAACACGGCGCTCTGCAAGATTGCCGCGCAAGAACTCGGTGTCGCTCCCGAAACTATTCAGCTGGCACCGCTCGACACGACCCATACGCCGCTCGATTTTGGCACCTATGCCAGCAGCGGCACGACCGTGATGGGCCTCGCGGTTCAAAGAGCGGCACAGGCCGTGAAGAGCCAGCTCATCGAAGGCGCCCAAAATCTTACCGGTCGTTACGATGCTAACTTCGAGCTTAAAGATAACTTCATTCGTTTCGGCGAAAACGCCCTCAGGTTTGGCGACGTGGTTCGCCGTCTAAAGGGTGACGGTGGAGTTTTGATCGGTAACGGCCGATATGAAAGCGTCAGAGACAGCGGCATCCTGATGGGAGCCAAGGCGCCTTTTTGGGAGGTGAGTTGGGGCGCGGCCAAAATTAAGGTGGATCGCCAAACCGGCCAGATCAAAATTCAGAAGTTTGTCACTATCGCCGATGCGGGAAAGGCGATCAACCCGCAGCAGTGCCACTCGCAGGAAGTCGGCGCGCTCATGCAGGGAGTCGGTCAGGCGCTGTTTGAAGAAACCGTCTATGATAACGGCAGTATGCTTAATGCCAATTTGGTCAACTACCCTGTGCCGGGTGTGCACGATCTGCCCGAGGAGCTAGTGACAATCCTGTTCGAGAACCGAAACGGCCCCGGTCCCTACGGCGCCAAAGGAATGGGCGAGAGCGGGCTTTTGACAGTTCCATCTGCGGTAAGCAACGCTGTTTTTAGTGCCGTGGGAATTCGGTTTACAGCCCTCCCATTGACGCCGGAAAAAGTTTGGCTGGCTTTGAATTCACCTGCCAATCAAGCCGAGGACAAAACTGGGTTCGACCGGAATCATGGCTAGCCACTTTAAGTTGGGATGTCCTGAAGAAACATCTCCATAGGCAGTTCCTGCCCGAGCCCCTGTTTCTTCGCCAGCTCGTAGATCCGGCCACCAACGCTCGCGAACTGGATACCCTGGATACCGGCGCTGTGCGCTGCGTCACCGGGCAAGGTACCGTAGGAGTTGTTTTCCAACGTGCTGATCTCATTAACAGTGGAGCGGCGATAAGCTTCTCCGGTTTCCCAGTTAACGCAATCAACATAGACTGCGTTGGGAAACCTTTTGCGGTCCTCTCCTCTCTCCTGAAGCTTCGCGCTATGGGGAGGAATCTTTGCCCGTTCTTCCGGGGTTCCCGCTGCGTAGGTCATTCCGTCGATCCTCAGAGCAAAATCGTCATCGATCAAAGTTCCTGCCGACATAGGCGTTCTTCGAACAAACAGGCCGACAACAGTGATCCGGTTAAAAAGGTCGGGCCCAACTTCGTAGGCGGTCACATTGGCGAAGTGCGAACCCTCCTCCAGCCATTTGCCTTCTACCACCGGCTGATATGCGTTCGTGCAAGTAGCAACAATGTCGGAGCCGGCGAGAACTTCCTGCGCGCTCTCTACCGGTACGATTTCACAGTCGACCTTCTTGGAAACGTCGCGAACGTACTGGTTTAGATGGTCTCTATTGGGACTGAACACTTTGATTTGAGAAATATCCCGGACCACCTTGAACGCTTCTGCGAAACTTCGCGCCATACCGCCAGAACCTATAATGCCGACAACCTTGGCATCGTGCCTGGCTAGATATTTCGCTCCAATCGCGGCCGAAGCAGCGACGCGATAGTGCTGGATAAAACCGTCGTTCATGATCGCTAACAGTTCAGCGTTATCTACGTTAAAGAGAAATACCAGTCCGCCGTATAATCCGGGTTGCGAGCAGTAGGTCACACGACGTCGCAACCCATTGATTGTCGGCCATGAAATAATATCCGGTTTAATTCGTAAGGCGTAATAGCCGGGTTCTCGAATCCCTCCCTCCATGGAGCTAAAGCCAAAAAACTGATCCGCGCGACGGGTCGGTATAAAGTTATCGATGCGCGGCCGACGAATCGCGTTTCCCTTGGCAAACTGGCGGATTCCTATCTCGAGGGCGTCAACAGCGTCCTTTGCAGTTATGGCTTTTTCCTGATCCTGGTTGCTGAGAAATAAGGGCATATTCCCTCCTTGGAACTCTACGAAATCCATATCAGACGCTTGCGCTGAAAAACAACTTTTTCAGCTGCTTGATCTGATGCCGCAGATGTACAAGCCAGCGCTGAGGAAGAAAACTAGCGCTTGACATTGACCTCGCAGACAACTTAGCCTCCGCCAGGACGGCCAAATTACAAGGAGGCGGCTCATGGCCAAAGCACTCGGCGTATTTTTGCTCCCAATGTTGATCTCCGCATCGCTCGTCACCTCGGCGCTTGCGGCCTCGGTCGAGGAGTTCTACAAGGGCAAAACAATCCAGTTTATCGTTGGTGGTTCTGCCGGTGGCGGCTATGATACATACACCAGGCTTATCGCGCGTCACTTCGCTCAATACGTTCCCGGCAAACCCTCCACTGTCGTCCAGAATATGCCTGGAGCGGCCATGCTGATCGCGGCGAATCACGTTTTTAACAGCGCTCCTCGCGACGGAACGGTGATCGGGCATTGGTCCGGCCCTCTAATTCTACAGCACTTAATGGGGAACCCCGCGGTCCAATTTGAGGGGCGCAAGTTTAGCTGGCTCGGTATGCCGACGGCGGATTCCCTCGTGTGCATAACGACCGACCGCAGCGGGATAAAAACGGCAGAGGAGTGGCGCAAGGCTAAAACACGGGTCAAGCTGGGTGCGATTGGCCCCGGCACCAGCGGCACCGATGATACCAAGCTCCTCGCCGCCGCCACGGGTTTTCCCTTGCAGCTCATCGAAGGCTACAAGGGTACCGCCGACATTAGGGTTGCAGCGGAAACAGGGGAAGTCGACGGTACCTGCTCCTTTGGCTGGCAATCGGCGAAAGTGACTTGGGCCAACGCGCTAAAGGCGCGACAGGTTCATGTTGTGCTCCAGACGATGCTCGAGCCTCATCCCGAGCTGAAGGGTGTCCCTCTCGCTGTCGAGTACGCCAAGACGGACGAAGGGAAGAAACTCCTCCGGATAGCGAGCGAGATTTACGGCAAACAAAGACTCTATTCGCTTCCGCCACAGGTGCCCCCAGAGCGCGTGCGAGTCCTGCAGAAAGCCTTCATCGATACGCTGAAAGATCCTCAGCTTCTGGCTGAGGCAGAAAAGGCGAGGCTTGAGATCGACCCGGTCGATGGACCTGGCATAGAAAAAATGGTCAACGGCTTGTATGAAATCGAGCCCGGCATCGTGAATCGAGTTAAGCAGTTACTGGAGTCAAAGTAGGTGAGCAAGGCGACTCGCGTTGACCGCGATCTTTATGGCATTATGAAGGTATGCCTAGCGTAAATAGAGACTTAAGTCTTTTCGAAGTCTCGGCAAAATTTCCAGATGGATTTATTTATCACGAGAACTTTATCGCAGAGGCCGAAGAGCACGAACTGATCCGGGAAATTCAGAAACTTCCCCTTACACCGTTTAAATACTATCAATTTACCGGGAGGCGGCGAACGGCTAGTTTTGGCTGGCAGTACGAGTTCGGAAAAAGTGAAATCACAACAGCTCCGGAAATGCCGGCATTTCTTTTGCCGATCCGGACACGGGCCGGAAACTTCTTCAACATTGATCCAAACAGGTTAGTTCAAACGTCGATCATTGAATATTCTACTGGGTCCCCGATTGGCTGGCATCGAGATATCCCGCATTTCGGCGTTGTGGTCGGCATTTCGCTTGGTGCAGCGTGCCGGATGAAGTTTCGAAAACATAACCGCACTCGATCGAAAACCTTAAATCGTGATGAGATTTTATCGATCGAACTGCAGCCGCGATCAATTTATTTAATGAGCGGACCTTCGCGGGAGAGCTGGCAACATTCAATTCCCCCGGTGAAGGAGCTTCGCTACGCGATCATGATGAGGACTTTGCGCGCGAAGCCGTAAGAGCCTTCATTTCACCCTAGCATTGAATCGCCTTGACAGATCAGATCGTGATCGAATACGCTCCGCCTCTGAATGAGCAGCAGAGGACTGGTTTCGTTGATCGGACACGGTCTCCAGTTTCCGATAGATCGCTCGAGTGTACCTGACGGAGCGGGTTTTCAATCACCAAGGACGGGCGCTAAAAACAAAATCATATTCATTGCACACAGAGAGGAAAGAGCGTGATGAAAAAGATGAAAGAGGCTCACGTACCTTATAATTCAGGCTGGGCCGGAGAACTAAAAAATGGCCAGGTGATTCGGATCATAGCGACGACCACGGTCGATTTCGTCTGCATGAAGCTGGACAACCTTAAAGAGCGCTTCGACCAGGCGCGCACCAAAGTCTATAACATGAAAATTTTCATCACGACTGGCGACAAGCTGATGGGGCGCAATAACCAGCACATGATGACGATTGTCGAGAACACCAACCGCGAGGGAACTCACGATCTGCAGAAAGGCATGTGCAGCGGCTACCGCTTTCAACTCGCAAAACAAGAGGGAAAGCTGAGAGATTACTACAACCGAGATTATAAGGACGAAGAGATTCCGGATCATGGCTGCTACGAAAATCTTTCGCGGGCTTTGGCGCCGTACGGCATCGCTCCGGAAGACATACCCAATCCTTTCAACCTCAATCAGCACATGAAAATCGACGGCGTGACCGGCCGCATGGATCATACGACGGTGCGACCCAAAGCGGGCAGCTACGTGGATCTTAGAGCAGAGATGGATCTGCTCGTCGCGTTCAGTGCCTGTCCCGACATGCCGGTTGGAGGAAAGCCGGTCGACCTTTTGATTTACGAGCCGTGAAAAGAATTCTCAACTTTGCGGTTTGACTCCTCGCAGAGGCGAGGCACGATGCCTCTCTAGATCTGAGGGTTGTATCCAATCACTCGTGGCCGGCGATTCGGGATAGATTTCAGCGCAGCCGGCCGCGAATTCGAATCGACTTGCACAGGAAACCAAGATGAACACCGTGAAGCACCGCTACAGCGCGGAGATCCAGCGTACCAGGGGACTGCTGGAATTGGCCGCCGCGCTATACGACACTTCTCTCTCTTTTCAAACGGAGCGCGCGGCCGAACAGGCGATTCAGACGGAATCCCGCGTCGGTTATTCGCTCACGCTGGCGCTTACGGCTACGCGTGAAAGAGGGGTTTCTTTCTCGTTTGCGGCAGATGGATTTCGCGAGCTCCAGGCGGTCAGCCGGGCCAAGCTCTCGCTTGCCTGGATCAATCCTTCGGTTGCCGCAACCATGGCCTTCAAGGGCAAAGGGTTGTTCTCCAGGCGACAGCCGATCAGGACCATCGCGGTATTTCCTTCGTATGACGTCATGGCGTTTGCCGTCCACGAGTCTACCGGGATCACCTCGCTGGCCCAGATCCGTAAGGAGCGCATCCCACTACGAGTCTCGACCGGAACCATCTCCAAAGCGTGGGTCAAGTACAGTCCGACGATGTTCACGGTGAGCGCGGTCATGAAAGCCGCGGGATTTACGTTCGCGGACTTACGACGATGGGGCGGGAAGATTCAGTCGGTGGCGCGGCCGAGCCACCCGGACCGGCGCGGGGCCCTCGAGAAGGGAACGATCAATGCGGTCTTCGATGAGGGCATAAAGAGCTGGGGGCAGACTGCCATCGATGCCGGCTTTCGTTACCTGCCGGTGGAGGGAAGCATTTTAAAAAAACTGACGGTTATAGGCTATCGCGCGTCAGTTTTGCCCAAAGCCCGCTTTCCCGCGCTGCCCTCGGACGTGCCGACGGTGGATTTCAGCGGCTGGCCCATGGTGGTCAACGCCGCCATGCCGGAGGAGGTCGCTTACGCTCTTTGCGAAGCGATCGAGATGCGCAAAGCGCTCATACCGACGGACAACTTCAAGCCGCTGGATATGGCGCAGCTTTGCGCCAACGATCAAGAGGCGCCGTATGACGTGCCGCTCCATCCGGGCGCAAAGCGATTCTACCTGGAAAAGGGCTATCTAAAATCGGGCCTGTGAAGGCGCGCATCGAATCGCGCCGGCGGTTCGTGCTCGGTTAATCCAAACACGAGACTTCAAAGCGCCGCTGCGGAGTTTCATGAACACGAATCGCAACAAGAAAACGAGGACGGATCATGATGATGGCCTTCGCTGCTCGGGTTGACAAACCTGGGTAACACTCGTTGCTTGCACGAGAGGAAGGAGCACCCATGCGACACGGTTTTAAGATTTTCGATTCGGACACGCACCTCAATCCCATGGCCGAGACCCTCGAGCCATACTTCGACGTTTCTTTGCCAGCGTTGGATCCACGAAGGCGAGGACACAGTCGGGCGAGGGATGTCGATCGTGGGCTCAGAGCTGTGCGGGATCCAGCGTTTATGAGATGTGAATCCTCTCCATCCGCTGGAAGAACCGGCGTGTCACGACATCTCACCTGCGGCGGTGGATGTCAGAATTTTATGACCACCTATCCGACTGCCCGCACGTTCTGCCCTTCAAACTGCGCACCAGCCGCCTTCTTGAAGTCCTCCTCTTTAAAGGCGTAGAGCCCAGCGCCTCCAAGAAAAATCTTCGCAGCCATCTCCCTGGGGACGTTCTGAAGCAGGTTACTGGAGACGTTAGGGAAATTGGAGTCGAAGTGGGGATAGTCCGTCGAGATACACATGCGATCGGCGCCAATGAGGCTGGCCGTCGGCGCGATTTCGGGTTCGCTGCCTTCGACCGCAGCCCAGCAGTTGCGCTGAAAGTACTCCTTGGGTGTCAAGGACAGGTAGGGCGCATGGGAATCCCGGTAGTTCACATAGTCCCATTCGATGCGGCTTAGCAACCCGGGGACCCACGAGTTCTGGGCTTCCAGGTAGCCCACCCGGAGCTTGGGGTGGAACTCGAAAACGCCGGAGATGATCTGGGCGATAAGGGCCTGCTGCATTTCGATCCAATGGCTAGCGACGTGCCGGTAAAACCGGTTCTCCCCGTAGAGCACGTTCATGTAGGAGTACCAGGCGCCTGTTCCTTCATGGAAGCACCAGGCGACGTCCAGCTCCTCATGCAGAGTGTATAGAGGATCCCAGTAGTTCGAATGCCAGTAGTGGCCGTTTATCAGGTTGGGGCGAATAAACGAAGCCACGGCGCCCAGCTCACGAACACACCGCACCAGTTCCTGGCATGCCAAGTTAACATCGTGGAGAGGAAGCATGGCAGCGAATTTCATTCGGTTGGGACTGTACTGGCAGAACTCGTGGATCCAGTTGTTGTAGGCTTGGCTCAGGGCAAGAGAGAGTTGGGGGTCCATTCCGTCGCGGGAGAGGAGGCTGAGGCCGCCGGTAGGGAACAGGACGGCGATATCGATTCCTTCCATCTCCATCCCCATGATTTGGGCTTCGGCGTCGTAATCCCGTTCGATGGCGAAGCGTAACCGCCCTGTCGCAGCCGAGCGGGAGGCCGATAGCTGACCCGTCGCACTACCGATAATAGGGCCACTGGCACGCGACGACGCGGGCTTTTTGCGGTGTTGCTGCAACTCCACGTCCATGGAGGCAGGTAAACCATCTATGATCCACGACCGGCGGCTAAATTTCCCGTCGGCGCCTATGGCCGACGTGACCCGGGATTTGAAGGCCGGGTCCAGGTACTTCTCAAAAATGTCCCCCGGCTCCTGAACGTGCATGTCACTGTCTACAAATCTCAGTCCTTCTTTCATGGCATCCTCCGTTTCTCCCAAATTACTGCGTTACAAACTCACGGGAACTTCGTTCCGCGAAGCATGTCTCGACGAAATCATTCCGCAACAGAAAGTCAACGAGCACGAGCCGCTCGCGGCGTCTACGATCCGACTCGGCGAAGGAAGTTACCACTAAACCGGTCTCCATAATCACGGCCGCAGGACTTTCCGCTTCGACTCTTCAGAGATTTCCAGGAGCGATAAGAACGTATCCAATAAGCTGGTCTTATGTCAACTATTACAAATAGCTTCATAAGAGGGAGAAAAGGAGTCTGGGGTTTTACTGACGGGACACGAGTGCCGGTCAGACGTGCGCGGTTAACAAGCACCCGAAGCTCTGACGTTGACGTAATGACCGGTTATCCGATACCCTCAGCCCAAACCGAGGGATCGCAGGAAGGGAGATACCAATGGCGGGGACCCATGTTACGATTGCTGCCACCGAC
>Ga0081538_10001452_pt1 | contig 24361 bp, 21 predicted proteins | sample TabmetS5T2R1_FD_71022 | JGI IMG/M metagenome (GOLD analysis project Ga0081538, IMG submission 71022) | Tabebuia heterophylla rhizosphere microbial communities from the University of Puerto Rico - S5T2R1 | ecosystem: Host-associated > Plants > Roots > Rhizosphere ... | reverse complement strand
GCAGCACGAACATGATCGGCTGGATCGTGAACGAGACCCACAGGTCCGGCTGGCGCGGGATGCGCAGCAGGTTGCGCTTGGCGATCACGGCGGTGTCCGAGAACGCGTAGGCGAGTGCGCTCATTGCGGAAGCACCCGGCTCGGCCGGGTGCGCACCGATCGTCTCATCTGCGGAAGCACCCGCTCGGCCGGGTGCGCACCGATCGCCTCATGCCGCACGCTCCTCGAGCTCGTCCTCACGCCGCTCTTCCTCGTCCTCCTCGGGCTCGGCCGCGTGGCCGGTGAGCGTGATGAAGACGTCGTCGAGCGTTGGTCGCCGAACCGCGATGTCGTCGATGCCGACACCCGCACCGTCGAGTCTGCGGACCGCCTCGGCGATGCCGCCGCGGCCGCGGCTCAGCGGCAGCGCGAGCACGCCGCCGTCGCACTTCGGGCGATCCTCGGCGAGCGGCACGAGCGCCTCGATAGCGGCCTCCGTGGAGGAGCCGTCCGCGAGCGTCACCTCGAGCCGCTCCCCGCCGACGCGGTCCTTCAGCTCGTCCGAGGTGCCCTCGGCGATTACCTGGCCATGGTCGATCACGGCGATGCGGTCGGCGAGGCGGTCCGCCTCGTCCAGATACTGGGTGGTAAGAAGCACGGTCGTTCCTGCCGCCACGCGCGCCTCGATGGTCTCCCACAGGGAGAGCCGGCTGCGCGGGTCGAGCCCGGTGGTCGGCTCGTCGAGGAAGATGACTGGCGGGCGCGCAACGAGCGCGGCAGCCAGGTCCAGCCGGCGCCGCATCCCGCCGGAGTAGGTCTTGGCGAGCCTGCCGCCCGCGTCGGAGAGCTCGAAGCGCTCGAGCAGCTGGTCGGCGCGCTCGCCCGCCGCGGCCCGGGCCATGTGGTAGAGCCGGCCGACCATCTCGAGGTTCTCGCGACCGGTCAGGTTCTCGTCGACGGCCGCGTACTGGCCGGCCAGGCCGATCCGCGAGCGCAGCTCCGCGGCGTCCTTGACCACGTCGAGTCCGGCGACGCGGGCGCTGCCGCCGTCCGGCGGCAAGAGCGTGGTCATTATGCGCACGGCCGTGGTCTTCCCGGCCCCGTTCGGGCCTAGGAGGCCAAGTACAGATCCGACCGGCGCTTCGAGGTCGATCCCCGCCAGCGCCTGCACGTCTTTGAAGGATTTTCTTAGGTCGTGGACTTCAATGGCACAGTCAGGCATCAACAGGCCACTCTACGAAATGAGGTGCGGATCCGGTCGCGCGCTCAGGCGCCCCAGCGGACCTCGTCGCCCCAGGGCGACGGTCCCGCCGGATCGCGGCGTGTGCCCTCGAAGAGACCTGCGCGCGCCCACGGGCTCAGCGACGGTCCGGAGGCGGCGGGCGGCGGGGCGGTATCGCGCAAGAACTGCTCGATCGCGGCCGCGATCGCCGCGGCCTCCTCCGGCGAGGCCGACTGAGGCAGCTCGATTCGCGGGCGTGCCGGGCGATGCTTGCCGTTGCGCGTCACGGGCCGGATAGCGTAGTCGGGCGTGCCTGAGATTCCCGTCTTCCCGCAGGAAGCCGTGCTCGACGCGATTTCCCCGGCCGACGCGATCGAGCGCGTGCGCGACGGCTTCGTCGAGTACGCGCGCGGCAGCTGGCAGATGCCGCCGAAGACCTATCTCGACGCCTCGCCGCAGGGCGACTTCCGCGCGATGCCGGCCAAGGGCGCCGGCCTCGCGATCCTCAAGTGGGTGACCTCGTTTCCCGGCAATCCCGCGACTGGGCTGCCGGTCGTGATGGGGATTATCTGCGTCTCGTCGGCCGAGGACGGGCGTCCGCTCGCGCTCGTCGACGTGCGCTCGATCACCGCCCTGCGGACCGGGGCGGTCGCCGCGGTGGCAGCGCAGGAGCTCGCGCGCGAGGACGCGAAGAGCGTCGGCATCGTCGGCTGCGGCCTACACGGGACCTGGGCCGCCCGCTGCCTCGCGGCGGCCGAGTACGGACCGGGCATCTGTTTCGACCCCGATCCCGAGGCGGCGGGCGCGCTCGCCGGCGAGCTCGGCTGGGAGGCGGGCGCGCTCGACGAGGCGATCGCCTGCGACGTCGTGACCTGTGTGACGCCGGGCGCCGCGCCGGTGGTGCGCACGGGTGACCTGCGCCCGGGACTCCATCTCAACATGCTCGGCGCCGACGGCCCCGGCAAAGCCGAGGCCGAGCCGGAGGCGGTCGCCCGCGCCGAGCTGTTCTGCGACGAGTGGACCCAGGCGAGCCACGGCGGCGAGCTCACCGGCGCCGTCGAGGCGGGCCTCGTGACGCGCGAGCGCGTGACCGAGCTGGGCGCGGTCCTGACCGGCGCGGCGCCGGGCCGCTCTGGGGCCGAGGCGGTGACGCTGTTCGACTCCACGGGTCTCGCGATCCAGGACCTCGCCCTGTGCCTCGCTCTGGTCGAGGCTCATGCCGCCGGCCGCGTGAGGGCCGCTACCGTGCGGCTCTAGCTCCCTCCCCGATCCTCCGATACCTCCTCTATGCACAAACCCGCCCTGCTGGTCGCCCTTGTGTCAATTCCGGTCCTGGTCGCGCTCGGCTGCGGCAACGACGAGGGCGCGTCGAGCGCCACGTCGCTCGCGCCGGCGGGATCGGTGATGTACGCCGAGGTCGACCTCGACCCGTCGGGCGACCAGAAGCAGGCGATCGATGAGCTGATCGCCAAGTTCCCGGGCGAGGGGAGTCCGGGTGAGCGGCTGCGCAGCCTGGTCGAGAAGGGCCTGGGCGAGTCGGACGCGCCGTTCAACTTCGACGAGGACGTGGAGCCGTGGCTCGGCGACACGGCTGCGTTCTTCATCACGGACGCGGACCGCGGCACGGGCGCCGCGTTGATTGCGACCGACGACGAGGACGCGGCGCGCGACGCGATCGAGAAGTCCTTCGAGGGCGACGCGCGCGAGAAGAGCTACGAGGGGGTCGACTATTTGGCCTCCGGCGATGCCGCCGGCGGCGTAGTGGACGGCTTCGTCGTGGCCGGGGACGAGCGCGGCTTCAAGGCCGCCGTTGACGCCTCGGAGGGCGGCTCGACGCTCGACGACGACGAGCGCTACGAGCAGGCGATCTCCGATCTCAGTGAGGACCGGCTGGGACTCTTCTACGTCAACATGCCCGAGCTGGCCCGAACGCTTCAGCAGGCAGCGGGCGCGGTGCCGCTCGGGCAGTTCAGGGACCTCTTCAAGGACCCGGTCGTCGCGACCTTCGACGTCGACAGTGACAGCGTGTCGTTCGAGGCTGACGCGCCCGCCTCGCTTGCCAAGGCGGTGCCGTTCTTCGGCCAGGGCAGCGACTTCGTCGAGGAGCTGCCGGCCGACTCCTGGCTCGCGCTCGCGCAGCCGGATTTCGGCAAGGTGCTCGACTACTACCTCGGGGCGTTCGCGGCGTCGGTAGGCGGCCGCGAACTGATCGAGAGCCAGTTCCGCGCTGCCACCGGGCTCGACCTGGACCGGGACCTGCTCGCCTGGATGGGTGACTTCGCGGTGTTCGTGCGCGGCACGAGCGTTGCCGACCTGAACGGCGGCATCGTGATCGAGACGAGCGACCCGGCCGCATCGGCGCGGCTGATCTCGCGGCTCGGCCGGCTGTCGCGGCGCAGCCCCGGCACGCGGGTCGCGCCGTACTCGGCACCCGGTGGCGGACGCGGCATCACGCTCATCGATTCCGACATCCCGGCGCCGGTGCACGTGTTCCAGCAGGACGACCGCTTCGTCGTTGCCTACGGCGACGCCGCGGCCAAGGATGCCGTCGCTCCGGCCGAGCGGCTCGGGGACTCGCCGGAGTTCCAGCGTGCCGCCCAGTCGATCGACGGCTACGAAGTCAACGGCTACCTCGCCGTCGGGCCGGTCCTCGAGCTCGCGGACTCCGCCGCCGGCGGCGATCCCGACTGGCAGAGCGCCAAGCCCTACCTCGAGCCGCTCGAGGCCCTGATCAGCGGAACCGCGGGCGACAACGACGAGCTGCGCAGCGCTTTCAAGATCCTGACCGACTAACCGGGTTAGAGTCGGCGCGTGACCCTCGAGGAGCGCGCGTTCGGCAAGGCCACGCGCCGACTCGTCCCGTTTCTCTTCCTGATCTACGTGGTCGCCTATCTCGACCGCGTGAACGTGTCGTTCGCCCAGCTGCAGCTCGAGGACGACCTCGCCTTCAGCGACACGATTTTCGGTATCGGCGCCGGGATCTTCTCGATCGGCTACGTGATCTTCGGCGTGCCGAGCAACCTGGCGCTGGCGCGCTTCGGCGCGCGGCGCTGGCTGTCCGCGATCATGATCGTCTGGGGCGTCCTCTCCGCGGCGACGATGTTCATCGAGAGCGCGAGCGCGTTCTACGTACTGCGCTTCCTGCTCGGCGCGGCCGAGGCCGGCTTCTTTCCGGGGATCATCCTCTTCCTCACCTGGTGGTTCCCTGAGCGCGAGCGCACGCGCGTGCTGGCGCTGTTCTTCACCGCCATCGCGGTGGCGTACGTGGCCGGTGGGCCGCTCTCGGGCGGGCTGCTCGAGCTCGACGGCTTCCTCGCGCTCGACGGCTGGCAGTGGCTGTTCCTGATCGAGGGGCTGCCCGCGATCGCGCTCGGCTGGGTGACGCTGCGCTTCCTCGACGACCGGCCCGAGCAGGCGGAGTGGCTCGAACCCGAGGAGCGAGCGTTCCTGGCCGCAGAGGCGGCGCGCGAGCACGAGCTGCGCGAGGCGGCGAGCGTGGGTGGTCTGCGCGCCGCGCTCCGCAGCGGACAGCTCTGGTTGCTGTCGCTCGTCTACTTCGTGGTGATCGCGGCCGGCTTCGGGCTCACCTTCTTCGTTCCTGATCTGGTCCAGGACCGCACCGGCTACAGCGACTTCGAGGTCGGTGTCCTGGCAGCCATTCCCTATGGGGTTGCCACGGCGGTGATGCTGGTGGTGGCCGGACGGGCCGAGCGCGCGCCCAGCCGCCGCCCCTACGTGGTCGTGCCGGTGCTGGTTGGGGCGCTCGGCTGCGTGCTCACCGCGCATGCGCAGTCGCCGCTCCTCCTGACAGTCGCGATCACCCTCTCGGCGGTCGGGCTGCTGTCGGTCCTGCCCGTGTTCTGGGGCTACCCGACCGCCTTGTTCAGCGGCAGCGCCGCGGCGGCAGGGATTGCGCTGGTGGCGGCGATCGGCAACCTCGGTGGATTCGCCGGGCCGGCGTTCACCGGGATCGCCGAGGACTCCTCTGGCGGCTTCGAGATGCCGCTCACGGTCCTGGGAGCCCTGCTCGTGGCGGCCGCCGCGCTCGCGATGCGCTTCCGCGAGCGGGGCGTGCCGGTGCTCGAGCCCGCGACGACCTGAGCTACCAGCCGTTTTGCCAGGCGATCACGAGCAGGACGAGCGCCACGATCGCGGCCACGGCCACTACGACGATGTTCACCACGATGGCGGCGGGTAGCCAGCGCGGCACCTCGCGAGCCTCGAACTCGGACGAGTCCGGCTGCTCCACCCGCTGCCCCGGCTCCGCGCCTCGTCCCTTGATCGCCGCCGTGAGGGTGCCGGTAATGAATCGGTTGAGGCTGAGACCCTCGCGCTCCGCGGCCTCGGCGAGGTCGTCGTGGAGCGTGCGCGGCATCCGCAGCAGCAGGCGGCCGCTGTGGCCGCCCTGCTTGGCGGGCTTGGCCTGTGGGGCCGGCTCCGGCTCCGGCTCAGGTGCGGGTGCGGGTGCGGGTGCGGGTGGTGGCACCGTAGGTGCCTCTCCGTTCGTCGCTCGCTCGACGCCATCCTCCTCGAGCTCGCTCCGAAGCTTCGCAAGCGCCCGCCGGCTGCGGCGCCCGAGCTGGCTCTCCGAGATCCCGAGCCGGGCTGCGACCTCCTTGCGGTCGAGGTCCTCGATGAACCGCAGGTAGACGATCTCGCGCTCCTGCTCGTCGAGCGCCTCGAAGGCGCCGGCGAGCAGCAGGCGCTCCTCGGAGTCGGGGGCGCGCGGGTCCGCCATGGTGTCGGCGCCGGTGTCGGACGCGGGGGCACGCAAGGCAGCCTCGAGCTCCCCGAGCTCGGCCGGCGAGACGCCGACCGCCTCGGCGAGCTCGGCGTCGCTTGGGGTGCGCCCGAGCCGGCGCGTCAGACGCTCGCGTTCCTTGGGCAGGCGCCCGGCCGCCTCGTGCAGCGTGCGCGGCAGTCGCACGGTCCCGCCGCGGTCGCGGATGTAGCGCTTCATCTCGCCGGCGACGGTCGGCACGGCGAAGGCCGCGAACTCGTCGCTGCGACGCGAGTCGTAGCGCTCGATTGCGTTGAGGAGGCCGATCGAGCCCGCCTGGAGCAGGTCGTCGAACTCGGCGCCCGGGCCGCGGTAGCGGCGCGCCAGCGTCTCCACCAGTGGGAGGTAAAGCTGAACCAAGCGATCCCTCGCTCGCGCATCACCCTGCTCGCGGTAGGCCACCAGCAGGCGGGTGGTGGCCGTTTCTCGTACTTCGCGATCGCGTCTGGCCGCCGGTGTCACCCTCTCAGGGCCTCGCTCTGGGCTGATATCAGCCGGACCATAGCCGGTATCACCCGTTGGAAAGCGGTTTCTCGGTGACCGGCCGCAGGCGGTGAGGGGGTACTTGGCAGGTGGAAAGCCTGCATCTGGCCACCCCCTCGAAACGAGGAATGCCCTCCAAATCGCTCCCCCACTCGCGGCCGACGCGCCGCACCGCGCCCTGGCTTCTGGCGACGCTGACAATGGCGTTCGCGCTGGCCGGGCCGGCCTACGCCGATACAGATGGCGCGGAGGAGCTGCAGGAGGCGGAGGCCATGCTGGCCGCAGAGGTCCCGGAGGTGCCGATGGAGGCGCCGCCCGAGGTGCCCGAGCCGGTCCCGGAGCCGGCTGCAGAGGCGCCCCAGCCAGAGCCCGCGGCGCCACCTCCAGCAGAGGAGGCGGTGACGTTCGGCGCGACCGATCAGGCACAGCCGGCGGAGCCCGATCCGGCTGAGGAGGTGGCCACCGAGCCGCCGGCCTACATCTCCGACGAGCCGACACCCGCGATGCCGGACGAGGACGACGCGGAGGCCGTCGCCGAGGAGGACACCGATCCCGTCGACGAGGAGGACGCCGATGCCGGCGCCCCGTCCGTCGCGATCCCGGTCAACCTCAACGTCGGCATCCGGATCCTCAGCCCCGGGGATGACGGCGACGTGACGCAGGTCATCGACCTGGGTGGACTCGGCGGTGGCGATCCCAGCAATGTGCTCGGCGGCCTCGGCCTAGGCGACCTCGACCTGGGTCTCGACTGGACCTGGAACTGGAACTGGGAGTGGGACTGCGGCGACGCTTCGGTCGCGGGCCTCGACTGGAACTGGACCTGGACCTGGTCGGGTGACTGCGCCGCCGGGATCCTCGACAGGCCTGGCCACGGCCCCGGGACGCTGGGCGACCGACTCCCGGCCGGCCGCTACCACAGCCTGCTCGACTCGCTCACCCGTGACGCCCTTGGCGCTCCGCCGGAGATCGGCGACGAGCCCGGCCCCCTGGTGAGCAGTCCCGGCGCAGGCGGCGACGCCCCCGCCCGCCGGCACCGCAGTGACGACACGGAGAACTCGCCCGCCGCAACGTCTGGGCCCTCGGACGGCGGTCCCGGGATCCCGTCGGACGCACTCACACTCACAAGCTTCGCTTCAACTGGCGCGACGTCGCAGCCGAGTACCGCGACGACGCCCGCACGCCGCCCGGCCGGCGCCGATCCGAACGGCGACCCGGAGAGGCAGCCGGCCGGGCCGCCACCCGCCCAGGCGATGGGCGTGTCAGCCACGGGCGGCGGTGGAGGAGGGGCTGGCGCCCTCACAGTGCTCCTGCTCGCCGCGCTCGTCGGTGCGCTCGCACTCGTGCCGCCGCCGCCCGGCGGCCGTATCCCCGCCATCCAGCAAAAGCTTTCCTCTCTGCTCAGCTCGTCAAGGCTCGAGCGGCCGGGCTAGCGCCGGCGCGATCCCCAACGCACTTGCCGGGACGTCGTGGTCCCGGCGCGAATTCCAAGCAGGAGGAACGATGAAAAAGCGTTTCCTTGCGTTGGTGATCAGCGGACTCGCGCTCGGTGCAGGTGCCGGGCCGGCCATGGCCGATGACCCGGTCTCCAGCCAGGCGGCTGGGCAATTCGCCGGGTCGGTGCAGTCCGCGGAGAGCAACGCGAACTCGACACAGATCAAGCCAAGCAACAGCAACATCAACGTCCGTGTCCTGAGCCCGGGCGATGACGGCAGCGTGTCGCAGGAGAACAACTCCTACGCCGAGGCCGATGCCACCAATGACAACGACACCGATCAGTCGGTTGATCAGTCGCAGTACGGTGGCGGCGGCGGCGACGCCCTCCAGGAGGCGGCCCAGGAGGCCGCGAACCTGCAGAAGGCGGAGGCCGACGCAGAGTCGAAGCAGATCGAGCCCTCGAACAAGAACATCTCCGTTCGAGTGCTCAGCCCCGGTGACAACGGCGACGTCAGCCAGGAGAACAACTCCAAGGCGAAGGCCAAGGCCGAGAACGACAACGATCTCGACCAGACGATCGACCAGCACCAGGGTGGTAGCGGTGCCCCGATGTCGTCAGGCTCGTATGGCGACTACGGCAAGAAGGACGACTACGGCAAGAAGGACGACTACGGCAAGAAGGACGACTGTGACTGCAAGGGCGGCACAGGCATCCAGGCCGCTGGTCAAGAGGCCGTGAACAAGCAGTTCGCCGACGCCGACGCGGATTCGGTTCAGGTCAAGCCGAGCAACACGAACATCTCGGTGCGCGTCCTGAGCCCCGGCGACGACGGCGATGTGTCGCAGGAGAACAACTCCTACGCCGATGCCACGGCCAAGAACGACAACGACACGGACCAGTCGATCACGCAGAAGCAGCGCTCCTATGGCTGCGGCTGCAAGTCGAGCGACCTGATCCAGGCCGCGGCTCAGTCTGCGTTCAACTTCCAGAAGGCTGACGCGGACGCCGAGTCGAAGCAGATCAAGCCCGAGAACAACGCCTTCTCCCTGCGCCTGAAGAGCTGGGGCGATGGTGGCGATCTCGACCAGTCGAACAACTCCTGGGCCGACGCGTTCTCGAGGAACGAGAACGACCTGGACCAGGACGTGGAGCAGACTCAGGGCTGAACCCAGCCCTCTGAGGTTGCTTAGGACGAGCTGAGCAGATGAAATGAGGTGGCTGCCGGCCCGGACGCGGGCCGGCGGACCGCCTCGTTAACCACCCGTCCCCAACCAGGTGCTATCCCGCTAAATGCGGAATTGACGTATACGCAAACCGCACTTACGTTGGAGATTGGCCCAAATGGCAAGCCCCCAACCCCACAGGGGTCCCCACACAAAGCTTTTCGTGACCGCCGCCCTCTCCGCGGCGCTGTGCGCCGCTCCCACGGCGGCCGCTCAAAGCGTTTCGTCGACCGACGTGGACGTCTCGGCTTCCCAGAGCGTCCAGGTCTCCCCCGATCCCGCGCCGCAGGCCGCGCCGCCGGTCCAGCCGAGCCCGGATCCGGTACCGCAACCGCAGCCTTCCAGCACGTCAGGCGGCGGCGAGGCGCAGACTCCGGCGCCCCAGTCGCCGGCCCCGGCGGAACCCGCACCCGCCGAGCCCGCACCTGCAGCGGACCCACCGACCGCGCCCGCGCCGCAGGCCGCCCCGGAGCCGACGACCCCAGTCGCGGCGACTGCAGCGAGCGACCCGCCATCTGAGGACAGCCGTCCGAGCGCGAACGGCCGCGGCGATAGAGGGAAGCCGAAGCCGAGCGAGAAGGACCGCTCCACACCCGTGGACAAGGTCAACCCTCTCCCCGTGATCTCCGGTGTCGGGCCACTAGTCGAAGGCCTGCGCGACCGTGCGCAAGCGGCGGGACCGCCCCTGGCGATAGCCGCCCTCGCGCTGCTGACCCTCGCGCTGACCAGCGGAGGCTTCCTGCTGGTCGCAACACGCCGCACGGGGGCCTGGAGGACCTAGCAACTATGTGGAAGGCCGCGCCGGGGGCCTTGGTTGTGGTGGTGGCACTCATGGCACCGCAGTCCAGCGCTGCTGGTCCTACCCCCGTTGACCTCGAGTGTTCCCCCCTCCCGGTGAACTGTCAGACGTGGTACCGCCAACCGGTGACCGTGAGATGGCTCGTGCCGGAGGCTGACGGGGTGGCCCCCGGAACCTGTATCGCGGCTCAGACCTTCAGCGAAGACACCAAGGGAACAAAGTCGTTCTGCACCGCCTGGGAGGGCACCTCCGAGGATCCGACGATGGCGAGCATCACGATCCGTATCGACAAGACCCCACCAGTCGTGACCGCAGCCGTACCGAGTCGCCCACCTGACTACGGAGCTTGGTTTAACCATCCCGTCTCGTTCTCATTCACGGGTGCTGATGCGACATCCGGGGTCGCAAGCTGCGGAAGCGCAACGTACGCAGGTGGGGACGGAGCTGGGGTGCCGGTGGCCGGCACCTGTCAAGACGTCGCCGGCAATGTCGGTGGCGGCTCCTTCGCCCTCAACTACGACGCCACCGCGCCCGCCGCGCCGGACGTGACGGCAACACCCAACAACAACCGGGTCACCCTACGCTGGTCGCCGCCCGCTGGTGCTGAGGTCATCGAGGTCGCCCGGATGACCGGTACCGGACAGCCCGCCCTTCTGTTCCGCGGAGGCGGGACCTCCTATACCGACCGTGAGCTCAAGAACGGCAGGCGCCATCGCTACCTGATCACCTCGATCGACCAGGCCGGCAACCGCGCGATCGACAGGGCGAGCGCCGTGCCGACCAAGTCTCACCTCCTGAGCCCCGCCGACGGTGCCCGGCTCGGGGCGCCGCCGCTGCTCCTCTGGGAGGGCATCAAGCGTGCCACCTACTACAACGTGCAGCTCTACCGCGGCCGCAAGAAGGTCATGACCCGCTGGCCGCGCGCCCAGCGGCTCCAGCTCAGCGAGACGTGGAGCTTCGAAGGCGGGCGCCGTCGCCTCAAGGCGGGCAGGTACACCTGGTTCGTCTTCCCCGGCTTCGGCGATCGCTCCGACCGGCGCTTCGGCAAGCTCCTCGGCAAGAGCAGCTTCCGCATCGTCGGCTGAAGACTTTGGGGGGCTATCACCCCCTGAACCCTTCAATCGATGCCGTGGTCCCTACAGCGGGATGTTCCCGTGCTTGCGCTTCGGAGTGTCGACGCGCTTCGTCTGCAGCGTCTCGAGCGCGCGGATCAGGCGTGGGCGTGTCTCGTGGGGGATGATCACGTCGTCGATGTAGCCGCGCTCGGCCGCTGAGTAGGGGTTCGCGAAGCGCGCCCTGTAGTCGCCGATCAGCTTCTGGCGGCGCGAGTCGGGGGTGGGCGAGGAGGAGATGTCGCGGCGGTGGATGATGTTGACCGCGCCCTCGGGGCCCATGACTGCGACCTCCGCGGTCGGCCAGGCGAAGTTGAAGTCGGCGAGCATGTGCTTGGAGTTCATGACGTCGTAGGCGCCGCCATAGGCCTTGCGGGTGATGACGGTCAGCTTGGGCACGGTCGCCTCGGTGAACGCATAGAGCAGTTTCGCGCCGTGCCGGATGATGCCGCCCCACTCCTGCGAGGTGCCCGGCAGGAAGCCCGGCACGTCGGTGAACGTCACGAGCGGGATGTTGAAGGCGTCGCAGAAGCGCACGAAGCGGGCCGCCTTCTCGGAGGAGGCGATGTCGAGCACGCCGGCGAGCTGGCTGGGCTGGTTCCCTACCACGCCGATCGAGCGGCCGCCGAGGCGGGCGAAGCCGACGATGATGTTGCGTGCGAAGTGCTCCTGCACCTCGAAGAACTCGCCGTTGTCGACGATCAGGTGCACGACCTCGCGCATGTCGTACGGCTTGTTCGGGTTGTCCGGGACGATCTTGTCGAGCGCCTCGTCCATGCGGTCGGGGTCGTCGCCCGTCTCCATGCGCGGCGGCAGCTCGAGGTTGTTCTGCGGTAGGAACGACATGAGGTAGCGCGCGTCCTCGAGGCAGCTCTCCTCGTCGTCGGCGGCGAAGTGGGCGACGCCCGACTTGGTGTTGTGCGTCATCGCGCCGCCGAGCTCCTCGAACTCGACCTCCTCGCCCGTGACGGTCTTGATCACGTCGGGGCCGGTGATGAACATGTGTGACGTCTCCTTGACCATGAAGATGAAGTCCGTCATGGCCGGGGAGTAGACGGCGCCGCCGGCGCACGGGCCCATGATCAGCGAGATCTGCGGGATCACGCCCGAGCACTGCACGTTGCGGACGAACACGTCGCCGTAGGCACCTAGCGACACGACGCCCTCCTGGATGCGCGCGCCGCCCGAGTCGTTGATACCGATGACCGGGCAGCCGATGCGCGCCGCCAGGTCCATCACCTTGCACATCTTCTCGCCCATGACTTCGCCGAGCGAGCCTCCGAACACGGTGAAGTCCTGCGAAAAGACCGCCACCGGGCGGCCGTCGATCTTGCCGTGCCCGGTCACGACTGCGTCGCCCCAGGGGCGGTTCCCGAGCATGTCGAAGTCGAAGGTCCGGTGGCGGACGAAGGTGTCGAGCTCCTGGAACGAGCCCGGGTCGAGCAACTTCTCGATCCGCTCGCGGGCGGTCAGCTTGCCCTTGGCGTGCTGCTTCTCCTCCGCCTGCGGATTGGTGTGAATTGCCTGCTCGCGCAGCTCGTTGAGCCGGGTGAGCTTCTCCTCGTAGGTCTCGGGCGACTGCTGTCTCATGGGACGCGGAACCCTACTCGTAGTACGGCAGGGTCCCCCCGGCCTCTTCGGTCACGCGTGCCGCGAGTTCTTCGACGACTTCGGGATTCTCAGCGGCCAAGTCGTGCGACTCGGACGGATCGACGCTCAGGTCGTAGAGGTGGGGCTGCTCAAGCCGGTTGTCCGACATGTAGGCCCAGCGGTCGTCGCGGAAGAAGTGGCTGTTCGTGTAGCCGCCGTACTGGAAGTCGCGCGGCTTCGGCGCGTGGCCGTGGAGGATGGGCGAGAGATCGTTGCCAGTCATCGTAAGCGGCACGGGGACGCCGGCGAGCGAAAGCAGGGTCGGGCCGATGTCGTGGGTCGAGGCGAGGTAGCGGCTCTCGGCGGGTCGGTGCAGATCCGGGTGGACGATCACAAGGGGTACGTTGATGAGCTCGGGGTAGAGCGCAGTCGAGATCTTCCCGGTCCAGCCGCGCTCGCCGAGGAAGATGCCGTGGTCCGCCACGAGCAGGATCACGGTCTCGCGCTCGAGCTCGAGCTCGTGGAGCCGCCCGAGCAGCTCCCCGATCCAGCGGTCGGTCATCGTCACCTCGGCGGCGTAGAGGGCGTGCATCCGCTCGATCACGTAGTCGCGCTCGCTGGGGTCGAGCCAGTCCTCCACCCGCGCGTAACCCGGCATCGCGGGCTCGGGCGAGTGGGCGGGTTGCGAGCCGTTCAGCCGCAGGTAGCGGTCCGGCGGTGTCCACGGCTCGTGCGGCTCGAAGGTGTCGACGACGAGCGCGAAGGGTCGCCTCTGGGCGGCGGCCTGGTCGAGTACGGGGATTGCCTCGCTGAACACCCTGGCCGCAAATGACTGGTTCTCGTCCTTCCAGTAGTCCGCGGCCCCGATGTACGAGCTCACGCGCTCGGCTGTCTTCTCGTCACCGTTCGCGGGGTGGAGCCAGTGGCGCAGCGTCGCGGGCGGGACGCCGCGCGGATCGCCGCCCAGCTGACCGCCGCGGCGCCTGAACACGTCGAAGCTGCGCCGCAGCGGCTCGTATGGATACGAGAACCCGAGGAACGGGTTGTCCGTGACGTAGGCGGTCCAGTAGCCGTTGCGCCGCAGCACGGTCGTGAACGCTGAGTCCACGTCCTCGACTGGGATCCAGCCGGGCTTGGCGATCAGCCCGCGGCGGTCCTTCCAGTCGAGGAACGGGAACATCCGCTTGCCGGTGAAGATCGAGTTGCGTGCCGGTACGGTTGGCATCGCCTCGGGAAACACGCGGGTGAAGCTGAGTCCCTTGGCGACGAGCGAGTCGATCGCCGGCGTTGCCGCGAGCGGGCCATTGACGTGGTCGGCCCGCAGCGTGTCGACGACGATCATCAGGATGTTCGGCTTCTCGGACGGCGCGGTGCCGGCCGTTCCGCGCAGAGCGACGTAGGCCGCGGCTCCCGCAGCCGCCCCGCCGATGACGAACTCGCGCCGGGTCCTGCGCACCCGGCCATTCTGCCAGCAGCGCTCGGCTACACGGGGTAATAGGGCAGGCGCCCGCCCGCCTCCTCGACCACCTTCGCGTGCAGCTCGCGGACTATCTCGGGGTGGCGGCGCGCGACGTCGTGTAGCTCGGCCGGGTCCCTGCGGCGGTCGTACAGCTTCGGGCTTTTCATGCGGTTGTCCGCGAAGAAGGTCCAGCGGTCGTTGCGCAGGTAGTGCGAGTTTCGATAGCCGCCGTACGCGAACGGACGGCTACCGGGACTGCGCCCACTGAAGATCCGGGACAGGTCGACGCCCTCCATACGACGCGGCAATTCGAGCCCTGTCATCGACAGCAACGTCGTCGCGATGTCGTGCGTGGAGGCGCGGTAGTCGCTGGTCGTGCCCGCGCGCCGGCGCTCGGGGTCGACGATCACGAGCGGGACCCGAACCAGCTCAGGGTGAAGCGCGATCGAGATCTTGCCCGTCCAGCCGCGCTCGCCGAGGAAGATGCCGTGGTCGCCGACCAGCAGGATCACCGTGTCGCGCTCGAGCCCGAGCTCTTGCAGGCGCTCGAGCAGGAACCCGAGCCAGCGATCGGTCATCGTCACCTCGGCGGCGTACAGCGCCCGCAGCCGCTTGAGGACACGCGGTGCCTCGTCCTCGTCGAGCCAGTTCTCGGTGCGGCCGTAGCGCAGCGTGCCCGGCTCGGGTCCGCGCCAGTCGGGGTCGCCATACATGTCGAGGTAGCGGCGCGGAGGCGTCCAGGGCTCATGCGGAGCGAACGTGTCGACGACGAGAGCGAACGGCCGCCGCTGCGCGGCCCGCTGGAGCGCTTCCATGGCCGAGCTGAACACACGGCCGACGAAGGTCCCGTCCTCGGTGCGCGCGTGACCGCCGTTGGCGAGGTAGCGGCGCACACGGTCGGCCTCCTTCGCGCTGCTCAGCGCCGGGTACAGCCAGTGATCGAGCAACTCCCTGCTGACACCCTTGTCGGTGCCGCCGACCTGGCCGCCGTGTCGCATGAACAGGTCGAACGTGCGCCGCACCGGGATGTAGGAGTAGGAGAAGCCGAGGTAGGGGTTGTCCGTGACGTAGGCGGTGAAGTAGCCGGCGCGCCGAAGCACGCTCGTCCACGCCCTGTCGGGCTCGTCCAGCGGGAACCAGCCCGGCGAGTTCATGAGGCCGCGGTAGTCATGCCAGCCGCGGAAGGGGAAGCCGCGGCGACCGCTGAGGATCGAGTTGCGCGCCGGGACGGTCGGCATCGCCTCGGGGACCGCGCGCGTGAAGGACAGGCCGTCTTTGATCAGCGCGTCCATGCTCGGCGTCCGTGCCCGGTTCCCGTATACGTGGTCGGCCCGAAGCGTGTCGACGATGATCACCAGCACGTTCGGCCTGCTGCGCGCATTGGCTCCGCCGCCCAGCGGCACGAACGGAGCGGCGAGCGCAGCCGCGGCTCCGGCTACCAACAACTCGCGGCGCGTTCTCGACACGGCCGGATTCTCCCGCGAAGGGCGGCGGGGGTCAGTGGTAGACGGGCAGGCGGCTACCCGCTCGACGCCGGACGGCAGCGTTGATCGCGTCGATGCGCTTGCGGTTGCGGGACGCGATGTTGCTCTCCTCCCGCTCGTCGCGCTCGAGGTCGTAGAGGCGCCGCCCGGTGCCGAAGTTGTTCGCGACATAGGCCCAGTCGCGCGCCCGGGCGTAGTGCCAGTTGGCGTAGCCGCCATAGGCGAACTTGCGCCACTCGCGCGGCTTCTGCCCACGCAGCAGCGGCGACAGGTCGACGCCGTCCATGCCTTCCGGTGCGTCCACGCCGGCGAGCGACAGCAGCGTGGGGCCGATGTCGTGCGTCTGCGCGAGATAGTTGGTGGTGCCGGGGCCGGCGCGCGGGTCGACGATGATCAGCGGCACGTGGATCAGCGGCGGGTGGAGGATTGACGAGATCTTCCCGGTCCAGCCGTACTCGCCGAACAGATGGCCGTGGTCCCCGACGAGCGCGATCACCGTGTTCTGCTCGAGTGCCAGCTCGCGCAGACGAGCGAGCAGAACGCCCAGCCAGCGGTCGGTCAACGTGACCTCGGCGGCGTAGAGCGCACGCATGCGCGCGAGCACGGGCTCGGCGCGCTCGGCCGACAACCAGCTGGTAACGCGCATGTAGCGGTTCGTGCCAGGCTCGGGACCGCTGTAGGCGGGGTCGCCGTAGAGATCGATATACGTCCGCGGCGGCGTCCACGGCTCGTGCGGCTCGTAGGTGTCCGCGACGATCACGAACGGCTGGCGGCGCTTCCCGCGGTCGAGTGCCACCGCCGCCGCGCCGAAGACCTTCGCGGCCCACGAGGCAGACTCGTCGTGCCAGTAGCCGCCGGCCGCGATGAAGTTGTGCAAACGCTCCCTTACCTCGGGGACGGCCCGCAGCTCCGGGACGAGCCAGTGATTGAGGTCCTCCTCCGAGACGCGCTGTTTCCCCGCTACGTCGCCTAGCTGACCACCGAAGCGCTTGAAGCGATCGAAGCTCTTGCGGAAGGGGACGTGCTCGCGCGGGAAGCCGATCCACGGGTTGTCGGTTATGTAGGCCGTCCAGTAGCCGGCGCGCTTGAGCGTGCTCGTGAAAGTCTCGTCCGGGTCGCCGAGCGGCGCCCAGCCGGGGGTGTTCAGGAGGTCCGGATAGTCGTGCCAGCCACGGAAAGGCCAGATGCGGCGGCCGGTCAGGATCGAGCGTCGGGCGGGCAGGGTCGCCATCGCCTCGGGGTAGCAGTACTTGAACCGAAGGCCACGACGTGCGAGCTCGTCCATCGCCGGCGTCGCCGTGTGACCGCCGTAGCAGCTCAGATGATCGGCGCGCAGGGTGTCGACGATCACGACGAGGAAGTTCGGCCGCCGCTCCTGGCCCCACGCCGGTGCGTCGGCGAGAGCAGCGGCGACCGCGGCCGAGGCGCCGGCCGCGAGGAACTCTCGTCGCGTCGAGGTCATGGGACGCGATTCTCTGCGTCCCGGGCCGCCACGTCCACTGCACCCGTGCGGCGACCGGGTGCCGCGCCTGGGTCAGCCGCGCGAGAAGGGGCGGTGATGCGCCGAGCCGAGCGCGTCGAGCATGCCGTCGAGCGCCTCGCGAGCATCGTCGGTGCCGAAACCGGGCTCGGGCTCTGGTTCGGGCTCCGGCGCCGGGGCGGGTTCAGGCTCCGGGGGCGCCACAGCCACAGGCTCCGGCTCGGGGTCCGGCTGTGGCTCTAACTCGGGTGCGGGTGGCTCGGGGCGGCCGAAGAGGCGTGCCCAGAAGCCGCGCTTGCGCGGAGGTGCCTGCGGCGTCACGGCGGCCGGCGGCGGCTCGGGCTCGGGCTCCGGTTCTGGTTCCACCACGACGGGCTCCGGCTCCGGCTCAGGTTCAGGTTCCGGCGGCGCCTCCTGCTCGGGCAACGCGGCGGTCAATGTCACCTTCGTTCCCCAGCCGGAGGGCTCGATCGACACGGTGCCGCTCGCGTGCTCGCCCTCCCAGGCGACCGTGTGCTCGGGCTCCAGCTTGGTGATCCTGATCTCGCCGAACGCGTCGAGGTGCCTGGCGAGGCGCTCGATCTCGCTCAGCTCCTCCCACAGCTCAGGCGGTGACTTGACGAGGGTTCGCTTCGCGGTCAGATCCGGCATCACCGATCGGTTCGCCCGCAGGCCGAGGTCTCCTTCACCTCGCAGGGTCTGTTGCTGCGCTAGGCGCCGGCCACCAGCACGCTTCGTACGACCGCGGTCATGCGCTCCTCGTATCGTCGCTGGGACCAGCCGGTGCCCTCGACGAGCAGCACCCAGCCGAGGGGGTTTAGCTCGCTCGCTAGCCACTCCGTTGCGCTCGCGACGCTCCAGCCCTGAGCCAGCACGCCGTTGGCATGCAGGCGCTCGACCACCGGTCCTGCGAGCGCGTGCATGTGGGCCATGCGGTCCTCCCACGCCGCGCGCGCCGCGTCGTCCGTCAACGCGGCGGCGAACAGCGCCTGGGCGATCGGGTTGATGTCCTTCCACCAGCGCGCGAGCACGCGGGTGAGATCGCCGAGCGCCTTGACCGGGTCCGGCTCCTCGAGCGCCTCCGTGAGCTGCTTGCCGCGGGGGTTGGTCTCATCGCGTTCGCGCACCATCTGGACGAGCAGGCCGGCACGGCTGCCGAACTGCACGTAAACGGTCTGGCGCGAGACGCCTGCCGCCTTGCCGACGGCGGCCATGGTCAGATCGCCGATGCGGCCGGCCTCGATCATCGCCCACGCCTCGCGAAGGATGCGCGTGCGAACCGCGAGCTCACCCTCGACATCCGTCTCGGTTGACATGTGTAAACCGTATCAATACGATGTGGTTTACACACGTAAACCAAGACGGAGGTAAGGTCATGAAACTGGTCATCTTCGGCGCCACTGGCGGCACGGGGCGCGAGCTCGTAAGTCAGGCACTCGAACGCGGTCACACCGTCACGGCGTTCGCCCGCGATCCGGCACCGCTCGGCGCCCGCGAGGGCCTGACCACCGTGGCGGGTGACGTGCTCGATCGGCCGGCGGTGGAACGCGCGGTCGCGGGCCAGGACGCGGTCCTCAGCGTGATCGGCAAGCCGGCCACGAGCCCCGGCCGACTGCGTTCCGAGGGTACGGCCAACATCGTCCGGGCGATGCAGCGTTCGGGACCACGGCGGCTGCTCAGCATGTCGACGATCGGGATCGGCGAGACCCGCCGGCTGCTGCCGCCGCTCTACCGGTACGCGCTCATCCCGACCCTCCTTCGCCGCACGTTCGCTGAGCACGCTCGGCAGGAGGCGGTCGTCCGCTCATCCGAGCTCGATTGGACGATCGTCCGGGCCGGTGTCCTGACCGACAACCCGGCGACGGGTCGCTTCCAACACGGGTTCCCGCCCAGCGACCGTTCGGTCGAGGCGGAGATCTCCCGGGGCGACGTCGCCGACTTCATGCTCGATCAGATTGGCGAGAGCACGTACGTGCGGGCGGTGCCGAGCGTGTCGTACTGACTAGGGCCGTCGCGCCAGGAATGCGAACTGGCCGCAGAGCGTGAGCTTCACCTGGTTGCGCGTGCGCGCGTCGAGGCGCGCCACCCGCGCCCCGAGCTCGATGATGCGGTTGCCGGGCGACTCGCGTGCCCACCAGCGAGCGAAGAAGCGCGGCATCCCGAGCGCGCGCCAGGCCACGAGCGTCACCCCGTCGATGCCCGGTCGCAGCTCGACGATCTCGAGCCCGGCGTCCTCGGCGAGCACGGTGAAGCCGTAGGGGGTCGGGTTCGAGAGGCTGCGCGAGTGGAAGGCCTCAAGCTGCGACGTCGAGCCGGCGAACAGCCCGCCGGGGCGGAGCACGCGCGCAGCCTCGCGCACGAGCGGCTCCGGATGGCGCACGTGCTCGAGCACCTGCTTGCAGTAGACGAGGTCGAAGCTCGCGTCCTCGAACGGCAGCGACGTGCCGTCGAAGGTCACGAACTGCGCGTCGGCGCGCGTGCGCTCCGCGACCTCGGGCGATTCCTCGATGTCCGCGCCCACCCAGTCCACGTCGGGATTCAGCGAGCGGAACAGATCGACCGAGTCACCCGCGCCGCAGCCGAGGTCGAGCACGCGCTCGGTGGGGCGAGCATAGGAGTCGGCGATGGTCTGGCGGCTGTGATCGGCCGGGATACGCGCCCCGAGCAGCTCCCCGAGGTCGTCCCCGAGCACTAGGCCTCGGCCGTTGCGTAAGCGGGCTCGCTGTGCCCGCTCACGCTTCCGAATATTCGCCGAACTCCTCGCGCATCACGCCGCAGACCTCGCCGAGCGAGCAGTGGTCCTTGAGCGCCGCACGCATCGGCTCGAGCAGGTTGCCAGAGCCGCCGCAGGCCTCGCGGAGATCCGCCAGCCGCTTCTCCACGGCATCCTGGTCGCGTTCCACCTTGAACGCCTTCAAACGCTCGACCTGCTGGCGCTCCGCCTCCGGATCGACCCTGAGGATCTCCACCTCGTCGACCTGCTCTGTCACGTATTCATTGACGCCGACCACGACGTCCTGCTTCTGGCGATAGCGCTCCTCGTAGCCCCAGGCCGACTCCTCGACCTCGGCGCGGATGAACGGGATGCACTGGACCGAGCCGCCCATCTCGTCGATGCGGTCGATCAGGGCCTGCGCCGCCTGGTCGATCTCGTCGGTGAGCGCCTCGACGAAGTACGAGCCGGCGAACGGGTCGACCGTGTCGGCCGCACCCGACTCGTGGGCGAGGATCTGCTGGGTGCGCAGCGCGATGCGTGCGGCGGTCTCGCTCGGCAGGGCGAGCGCCTCGTCGAAACCGTTCGTGTGCAGGGACTGGGTGCCGCCGCAAACCGCGGCGAACCCCTGCAGCGCCACACGCACGATGTTGTTGTGCGGCTGCTGGGCGGCGAGCGTCACCCCGCCGGTCTGCGTGTGGAAGCGGATCTTGAGCGAGCGCTCGTCCTTCGCGCCGAAGCGCTCGCGCATGATGCGCGCCCACATGCGTCGCGCGGCGCGGAACTTCGCGACCTCCTGGAACACGTTGTTGTGGCCGTTGAAGAAGAAGGCGAGCCGCGGACCGAACTCGTCGACCGCGAGCCCGGCGTCGATCGCCGCCTGCACGTAGGCGATCGCGTTGGCGAGCGTGAAGCCCACCTCCTGTACGGCCGAGCAGCCCTTCTCGCGCATGTGGTAGCCGGAGATCGAGATCGTGTTCCACTTCGGGATGCGCTCGCGGCAGTAGGCGAACAGGTCCGTGGTCAGGCGCATCGCCGGCTCGGGCGGGTAGATGAAGTTCCCCCGGGCGATGTACTCCTTGAGGATGTCGTTCTGGGTCGTGCCGCGCAGCTGTTCGGCGGACACGCCCTGCTCCTCGCCGACCAGCTCGTAGAGCAGCAGCAGAGCCGCCGCGGGCGCGTTGATCGTCATCGACGTCGACACCTCTTCGAGCGGGATGCCGTCGAACACGCGGCGCATGTCGTCGATCGTGTCGATAGCGACGCCCGTGCGGCCGACCTCTCCCATGCAGAGCGGGTCGTCGGAGTCGCGGCCGAGCTGCGTCGGGAGGTCGAACGCCATCGACAGTCCGGTCGAGCCGTGCTCGATCAGGTAGTGGAAGCGCTCGTTCGTCTCCTTCGCGCTCGCGTAACCGGCGTACTGGCGCATCGTCCACTTGCGTCCGCGGTACATGTCCGGATGGATGCCGCGCGTGAACGGGTAGGTGCCCGCCTCGCCGAGCCGTTGCTCGAGCCCGGGGGCCACGTCGCCCGCGTCGTACTCGTGCTTGATCTCGATGCCGGAGTCGGTGAACCGGCGTGGATCGTCCGGACCGACGATCGGCGCGATGCTCGGCTTGTGGTCAGGCGTCGTGGCCATCGCCGACCAAGGATATGAGCAGATCGTCGGCGCCGGCCGCCATCACCGAGCCGGCGAGGGCACCGAGCAGGAGGTCGCGCAGCTCCGTCCTCGACATGTCGCGATGGTCGAGCCAGTCGATGATCGCGCCGTCCATGAACCAGAGCCACGCGCCCGCCGCGGCTCGCAGTCGCGGTGGGGCCGGGACGGGCGCCCCGATGCCCTCGAGGATGCGGGCCGACGTGGCCGACCGGATCTCGTCGACGAGCGCCTTCACCTCCGGCACGTTCCCGACGCTCTCCATCATCTTGCGATAGACGGTCTCGTTCTCCTCGATCCAGCCGAGGAAGGCGTCGAGGCTGCGCGTGACCGCCTCGTGTGTCGGAAGGTCCGGGTCGGGTTCCGTGCGCCGCGCGATCTCCTGCGCACCCTGCTGGAGCGTGGCGACGAAGAACTCCTGCTTGCTCGGGAAGTAGTGGTAGAGGAGCGCCTTCGAGATGCCGGCCTCGCGGGCGATGCTCGCCATCGACAGCTCCGCGTAGGAGTGCGTGGCGAACAGCTCTGCGCCGAGCTCGAGGAGCTGGCGACGCCGCTCGTCGACCTGCATGCGCGTGTACGCGGGTCGAGCCATCCCGCGGGACTCTACGGTTCAGTGGGTGACTGACCGACCCTCCGAGCCGCGCACCGACCGCATCGCCGGCGTGCAGGTCGTGCTCGCGCTACTGGCCGCGATGTGGGTGCTCGAGGTGGTCGACGTGGCGCTCGATCATCGCCTCGACCAGTACGGGATCGAGCCGCGCGATCCGGACGGGCTCGTCGGCGTGGTCGCCGCTCCCTTCCTGCACGCGGACTTCGGCCACCTGATCGCGAACACGATCCCGTTCGTCACGCTCGGGATCATCATCGGGCTCCAGGGCGTCGCCCGCGTGGTCGCCGTGACCGGCATCGTGCTCCTGGTCAGCGGACTCGGCACCTGGCTGGTGGCGCCCGACAACTCGATCCACATCGGCGCGAGCGGCATCGTCTTCGGCTACGCCGCCTACCTGCTGGCGCGCGGGATCTTCAACCGCGACCTGATCGAGATCGCCATCGGCCTCGGGGTGGTCGCGATCTGGGGGACGGCGCTGCTCGGCGGACTGTTGCCGCAGGACGGGGTGTCGTGGCAGGGTCATTTCTTCGGCGCCGTCGGCGGCGTGCTGGCCGCCCGCGTGTTCGCCCGCCCGCGGCCGGCGTAGCTCGTAGTTCACTGCTTCTTCCCACCCGGGCTCGCGCGCGCTGGAAGCGTCCCCGCCCATGACCCTGCTCAGGATCGTCCCGCTCGTTCTCCTCGTGCTTTTGCTCGCCCTGCCGACCGCCGCAACCGCTCAGCTGCCTGAAGTGTCGCCGCAGGCAGAGTCCGAGCCGAACTTCGAGGACGACGGCGCCGACGCCGACGATCCGGCCATCTGGGTCAACCCGTTCCTGCGCGGGCGCAGCATCGTCGTCGGGACGCTCAAGGACGCCGGGCTGACCGTGTTCGATCTCGACGGCGCCACCCTCCAGGACGTCGCCGCGCCGCCCGCACCAGGGCCGGAGGACGCGATCGGGCGCTTCAACAACGTCGACGTGGTCTACGGCGCGCGCGTCGGCAAGCGCCTCGAGGACCTGGCGATCGTGAGCGACCGCGGCCGCGACCAGATCCGGACCTTCGCGGTCGACCTCGTCGCCGCGTCCCTGGGTGCGCAACCGCTCCGAGACATCACCGCCGAGGACCCGCCGTTCGTATTCAACGACACCCAGGAGCAGGTGAACGAGCAGGCCACCGCCTACGGCGTGGCCGCCTGGGTGGACGAGCGCTCGCGCGTCCCCTACGTGGTGACCTCGCGGCGCTCGCGCACGGAGCTCGCCCTGCTGAAGCTCGTGCCGGGTCCGGGTGGCGTGAGCTACGAGAACATCGACCGGCTGACGCTGCCGTCCTCGTTCCCCGTCCCGGGCGGCACCTTCACGCCCTGCGTCGAGGCGGAGGGCGAGGGGCCGCAGGTCGAGGGGATGACGGTCGACGCCAACCGCGGCCTCCTGTTCGCGGCCCAGGAGGACGTCGGGATCTGGCGCATCAAGACCTCGCGCAACGGGTTCTCGGGTCCGGTGCTGATCGAGAAGGTGAAGGAGTTCGGTGCTCCGTACGAGCTGATCCCCGACGAGGAGGATCCCGGCGAGTTCGAGTGCGAGATCACCGGCGAGGCGCCCCCGGGCGTCGGCGGCGAGCACATCGCGGCCGACGCGGAGGGCCTGACCATCTATCGCGGGGCGTTCGGCTCCGGCTACCTGCTCGCGTCGAGCCAGGGCGACGACACCTTCCATGCGTTCGCCGACCGCGGGCTTGGCGGCTACCTCGGCGGCTTCTCGATCGGCGAGTCCGGCTCGATCGACAGCGTGCAGGAGTCCGACGGCGCGGCGGTCACGGGCGTGCCGCTCGGCTCGGCCTTCCCGCGCGGGCTGCTCGCGACGCACGACGGAGACGACGAGAACAGCGCTGGCGGGGACGCCACCAACTTCAAGCTGACCCGCTGGGAGAACGTTGCGCGCGCGTTCGACCCCCCGCTCCGAGTCGACCCGTTCGGCTGGGCGCCGCGGCTCGACTTCTGAGCCGCCGTAGCATCTGAGGGGTGGAGGTCACAGTCCGCCTGTTCGCGATGCTGCGTGAGCGCGCCGGCGTGCCCGAGCTGACGCTCGACCTGCCCGAGGGCGCGCGCGTGAGCGACGCACTCGAGTCGCTCGAAGGGCTTGCCGAAGGCATCCCACTGGTGATGGCGGTGAACCGCGAGTACGCCGACGCCGGCCGCGTGCTCGACCCGGGCGACGAGCTCGCGCTGATCCCGCCTGTGAGCGGCGGCGCCGTGGCGACGCCCTGGGTGCGGGTGAGCGCCGAGCCGCTCTCGCTCGACGCGCTGGCCGCCCGCGTACGTGACCCGCGGGCGGGCGCCATCGTGACGTTCTCGGGCGTG
>Ga0081538_10001451_pt1 | contig 24366 bp, 22 predicted proteins | sample TabmetS5T2R1_FD_71022 | JGI IMG/M metagenome (GOLD analysis project Ga0081538, IMG submission 71022) | Tabebuia heterophylla rhizosphere microbial communities from the University of Puerto Rico - S5T2R1 | ecosystem: Host-associated > Plants > Roots > Rhizosphere ... | reverse complement strand
CGGGGGGGGCGGACCAGGAGGGGGGCGGGGGGGGCGGGGGGGGGGGCGAGGCCCTGGAGGGGGCGGGTGTGGCGGCAGCAGCCCCCGCCGAGAACGAGCGGTCGCTCGGGGAGCTCGAGGGCGAGCGCAAAGTTCTGTTCCGGCAGCGTCCCTTCTTCGATCACAGCGGCTTCGGGATACGGGAGCTCGAGGCGAGCGCTCTCAGCCATGCCTTCGCCGCCTGTGCCCCAGGCGCGAGGCACACGCACGAGTCCGGCGGCGAAGGTCCGTCCGCACGCGTGGCACTCGTACTCAGCGCCGACCGCGACGGCGGTGTGGGCGCGACAGTCCGGACACTTCGCGCGGAGCCTGGACATCACACCGTTTTCTCGTAGAAGTCCGCGCGCCTGGCGACGCGCATGCCCGCGTTCTCGTAGAGACGGACGGCGCCCGTCAGGCTCGACGCGTCGACTCCGAGAGCCACCGCACCGAAGCCGCGACGCCGGAACTCATGAAACGAGTGGAGAAGGAGCGCACGCCCGACCCCACGTCGTCGCCACGGTCGGCGGACGCCGAGCACGCTGACCCAACCGAGCCCTTCCTCGGCTTCTTGCGGCTTGCCGAACAGCACTCCGGCCGGCTCACCGGCTTCCTCCGCCAGGAACCACAGCGTCGGATCGAACTCGTCGGAGCTGCGCAACCAGTGCTCCCACTCGTCGCGCGGCGTGCGGGTGTGCTCCCACGAATCTTCGAAGCTCTCTTGGTGCGTCGCGTAAACGGCATCCGTGTCGTCATCCGTGACCGTTCGCACGGTGATGCCCTCAGGCCACTCGGGCTCGGGCAGGTCGCCGGCGAAGTCGATCCGCATCCGGTAGGAGTGCCGGATCAGCTGGTAGCCGGAGCGCTCGAGCAGCTGCTTGAGCGGCTCGTCCGGGCTCCACAGGAAGAACCGCAGCAGCGCATCGTCCGCGCCACCGGCCCGCTCCCTGAACCGCTGCTCGAGCCAATCGCGAAGCGCCTCGCGCACCTCGTCATCCTCGGACGGCGGCACGCGGAGATCGGCCCAGTATCTCGGGTGCGGATGGTCGCTGATGTCCGCATACCCGACGATCCGGCCGTCGACGACGGCGATGCGCGCGTCCGTCGCCGGATCGAGGTCAGGGCCCGTCAGCCATAGCCGGATAGATTCGGGCGTCTCGTCGCGCTCGCCGTAGAGCTCGTCGGCGTCGCGGTTCACAAGCTCAGTCAGGGGCTCGACGTCGTCGAGGGTCGGTGCGCGGACCTCGACGCTCATGCCTGAGCGGGAACGAGCTCGTCCAGCGTGTCGGGGAGAGCGCTCAGATCCGGAAGCTCCCGGTCCGGCTCCGGGTCCGCCTGCTCTTCCAGGCGATTGATCCAGACCGTCTTCAGCTTCAGCTCGCGGGCCGGGGCGATGTCGTGGCGCAGGCTCGCTGCGACGTGTACGTGGTGCTCCGGATCGGCGGTCGTCTTTTCGAAGAACTGTTCCCAGTGGGCCTTGACGGGCTTGTACGAGCCGATCTCGCCGGCGACGATCGCGAGCTCGAAGGGAACGCCGATCCGCCGCATCGACGCCTCGATCAGGTCACGATCGGTGTTCGAGAGGATCACGAGATACCAGCCGCGTTGGCGCAGCTCGGCGAGAGCGTCGTGCACCTCCGGAAACGGCTCCCAGTCGGGTAGCGAGCGGCCGAGGGCATCGGACTCGCCTTCCGGGATCGGTAACCCCTCCTCCTGTGCGAGCCGGATCAACGCCTCGGTCATCACGGCGTGGTACGGCAGCGAGCCGTCCTGCTCGATCTCCGGCTCGAGCTCGTGGTAGCGCTCGAGGAGCTTGGGCGCATTCTCGACGCCGAAGAGCCGCTCGAACTCACGAAGGAGGCCGCCGTTCCAGTCGATCAGCGTGCCGTAGCAGTCGAACGTGGCCCAACGCATGGCTGCTCAGGCTAGCCCGCCGGCGCAGGCGGCGGAGTGTCGTCCGAATCACACTTCCCACGTCGCCTGCGCGAACGACACTGCTCCCGGCCGCTCGTAGTCTCGGTCCCATGTCGTCCTCGCACAAGGAGCAGGAGCCATGAAGCCCACGAGACTCACAAAGGAATACGGATGGGGCTGGGGAGCTGCCCTCTGCACCTTTGCCTTGCTCTTCGCAGTGGCCGATACCAACGCGGCGCCGCGGCCGGTCGAGAACTGGAAACTCGCCAACATCGCGGTGGTCAAAGCCGAGGGTGCACGCGAGGGATCGGCGCTTGCTTGCGTGCGCGACTTGGTAGCCCAGGGAATGACCGTCAAAGAGGCGCTCGATCGCTGCTTCGTGCGGAGTGAGCTCGTTCCTCAAAGGACGGGGATCGACTCGTTTCTGAGCCTGGGCGGCAGCATTACCTCATCAACCACCGTCGGAACAGCAGCGTGCAATGCCGGCTCGAAGGTCCGGCCCGAGCTCAGTGCAGACTACGACTGGGCAAACCACGACAGTCGTATCGCACCGCCGAATCCGAACGAGGCGGGCCTCGGCAACTTCGCGAACGATCTCGCGTATCAGCAGCTCAAGGACGAAGCGCAGAGACAATGGGAGCAGTACTACGACCTGCTCACCCAGTACGCAGAAGAGGACCGATCCAAATGGACCTCAGAACAGTGGGAGCAGAACCTCGAAAAGCTGAATAAGGAGAACCGCGAGGCCAACGAGGCGATCGACAACCGCGACTCGTGGAAGCCGAGCACAGTGCTGACCGACCCAAACGCAGTGAGCTTCTGCGTGGATATCGCCGCGTTCGTCGGCGAGTGCAACTCCGCGGGCTGGAAAACGAGCCCGTGCAGCATCTTCCTCAGCCGGCTCGAAGGATGTAGCGACCCGACTGTCACCGACCCGCATCCCGATGGTGACGGCCGTGTGGGCTGCGAACAGCCGCCCCCGGATACAGAGACGGTCGAGAGGCTAGCCGCCCTCGTTTGCAACATGCGAATCTACCCGCTACCGGATGAGGATCCCTGCACGCCAGTCGAGTCCGGGGGCATCGTCATCGACGGCTGGGTGCGGCTCGCGCCCTGCCGCGAGGCAGGAGACAAGCCGCTAGGGGCGGACGGGCCGACGATTCCCTGCGACTCCAGCGGTGATGCGACTCCATGCGGAAACCCAGCGGCTCTCACGACCGAAGATCAGTGCGTGGTGAGCGTCGAGATCGCCCAATTCGGCGAGAAGAACATCGAGGAGATCCTTGCGATCGCCGGTGACAGGCTGGGTGGTCCGTCGTTCGTCGTCCCACTCCCGAAGGGTCCTGACATTCCCGGTGGAGGAGGTCCCGATCCCGAGGGGCCGTAAGTCGCGCTACTCGTCGTACTGACGAACGACGATGCAGGCGTTGTGGCCGCCGAAGCCGAAGGAGTTCGAGACGCCGACGCGGACGTCGGCTTCGCGAGACTCGTTCGGCACGTAGTCCAGATCGCACTCGGGGTCCGGCTGCTCCTGGTTGATCGTCGGCGGAAGCACGTTTCGGTTCACCGCCATCGTCGTGAAGATCGCCTCGATGGCGCCGGCGGCGCCGAGGCAGTGGCCCGTCGAGCCCTTGGTCGAGGAGATCGGCGTCTTGCGCGCATTCTCCTCCCCAAGGGCGAGCTTGATCACGCGCGTCTCGCTCGCGTCGCCGAGCGGCGTCGACGTTCCGTGGGCGTTGATGTAGTCGATCTCATCCGGGCCGACGCCTGCATCAGCCATCGCCATCTTCATCGCCCGCGCCGGGTTCTCCCCGGTCGGATCCGGCTCCGTCACGTGCCGCGCATCGGACGAGAGGCCGTACCCGAGCAGCTCGGCGTAGATCTTCGCGCCGCGTGCCTTCGCGCGCTCGAGATCCTCGAGCACGACCACGGCGCCAGCCTCGCCCATCACGAAGCCGTCACGGCCGGCGTCGAACGGCCGGCTCGCCTTCTCGGGCGCGTCGTTCCGCCGTGAGAGAGCCCGCATGGCGCTGAAGCCTGCGATCCCAACGCGCGTGATCCCCGCTTCGGTGCCGCCGGCGAGCATGACGTCCGCGCGGCCCAGCCGGATTGCATCGGTCGCCTCACCGATCGCCATGTTCGACGCGGCGCAAGCGGTGCACTGCGAGGAGAGCGGTCCGCGCGTCCCCAGGTACATCGAGACCCAGCCGGCACCCATGTTCGGAATGATCTGCGGGATCGAGAACGGGTTCACACGGTCCGGGCCGCGCTCGATCAGCGTGTCGTAACAGTCCTGGAACGCCTTGAGCCCGCCGATGCCCGTCGCGATCGACGCGCCGATCCGGTCGGCGTCGGCTGCGATGTCCAGCTCGGCGTCGTCGCGCGCCTGAATCGCCGCGGCGACGATCATCTGTGCGAAGCGGTCCATCCGCCGCGCCTGCTTGCGCTCGATCCACTCGCCCGGGTCGAAATCCTTGACCTCGCACGCGAAGTGCACCGCGTATTCGCTCGCGTCGAACTGCGCGATCTCCGCCGCCCCCGATTTCCCGTCGATCAGGTTCTGCCACGACGTCTCGACGTCGTTGCCGAGCGGGGAGACCGCACCGAGCCCGGTGATGGCCACCCGCCGACGACCGTTGCGCGTGTACTCGCTCACATTCCCAGCCCTCCGTCGACGAGCAGAACCTCGCCGGTGACAAAGGATGCCTGGTCAGAGCAGAGAAAGCGCACGGCTCCGGCGACATCCTCCGGATCGCCGAACCGGCCGAGCGGCGTGTTGGCGAGCATCGCCTGCTGCAGCTCCTCGGGAAGCTCATTCGTGAGGCGCGTCGAGATGTAGCCGGGCGCGACCACGTTCGCCCGCACACCGCGGCTCCCGAGCTCGCGCGCAAGCGCCTTTGTGAAGCCGATGATCCCGGCCTTCGAGGCCGAGTAGTTCGTCTGGCCCGGATTGCCATGCACGCCGACGATGCTCGAAACGTTGACGATCGAGCCGCTGCGCCGCTTCATCATCCCGCGGCACACCGCTCGGCAGGTGTTGAACGTCCCGCCGAGGTTCGTGTCTAGCACGACACGCCAATCCTCGTCCGACATTCGTGCGAGCAAGCCGTCGCGCGTGATGCCGGCGTTGTTCACGAGGACATCGACGTCGCCTGCCTCGTCGACGAGCCGTTTCGCCTCTTCCGCATCCGAAACGTCTGCCTGCACCGCGCGCGCGCCGATCTCGCCGGCGACCGCCTCCGCTTCGTCGGCGCCCGAGCGGTAACCGATCACGACGTCAGCTCCGGCCTCCGCGAGCTCGGCGGCGATCGCAGCGCCGATGCCCCGCGAGGCGCCGGTGACGAGGGCCGTCCGGCCTTCGAGGGAACAGAAAGCGTTCACCGGCTAGACGGTTTCTTCGGCCTTCTTCAGTCCGGCGAGGTTGTTCACCGAGACGGTCCGGACGCCGCGGTCGATCCGCTTGACGAGGCCGGACAGCACATTGCTGGGGCCGACCTCGACGAAGGTCTTCACGCCTTCCTTGACGAGACCGTGCGCCGCCTGCGTGAACTTGACCGGGGCCGTCACTTGCTCGACGAGCAGGCCCGCCATTCGCTGCGCCGGCTCGATCTTCGCCGTCACCGTCGACATGAACGGCGCGACGGGATCCGCGAACCGCACCTTGTCGACGGCGGGCTTCAGCCGTTCCGCAGCCTTGGCGACGAGCGGGCTGTGGAACGCCCCCGACACCTTCAGCCGCACCGTGCGCGCCGCTCCGAGCTGAGACGCCCGGCCGATGAGCTCTTCGACCGCGTCCTCCTCACCGGAGACGACGATCTGGCCCGGGCAGTTGTAGTTCGCCGGCCAGACGCCGGCGATCTCCGCGCACAGCTCCTCGACGACCGCGTCGTCGAGGCCGAGGATCGCCGCCATCGTGCCGTCGCTTTCCCGCGCGGCCTCGGCCATTGCGATCCCGCGTTTCCGCACCAGTCCGATCGCCTCACCCGTGTCGATCGAGTTCGCAGCGGCGATCGCGGCAAACTCGCCCACGGAGTGGCCGACGACGTAGTCCGGCGCGATTCCGCGCACACGCAGCGCAGCAAGGACGGCGAGACTCGTCGCGACGAGCGCCGGCTGCTGGACGTCGGTGCGGACGAGATCCTCGATCGGCGCCTCGAAGCAGAGATGCTTCAGGTCGAGCCCTGACGCCTCGGTGCCGACCCGGTACACGTCCATCGCTTCGGGCACGGCCTCGGCGATCTCACGTCCCATGCCCTGTTCGAGCGACCCCTGTCCGGGGAAGCAGAAAGCAATCACTTGGCCCTCCCGTTCGCCGTCCATTCCATGAGGGCGGAGCCCCAGGTGAGGCCTGCTCCCATGCCAGTCATCAGCACCGTCGAACCGGGCGTCAGCCGTCCTTCGGACTCGGCGTCGGCGAGTGCCAGTGGAATCGACCCCGATGAGGTGTTCCCGTAGCGGTCGACGTTCACGATCACGCGATCATCGGGGATTCCGAGCTTCTTTGTCGCGTAGTCGATGATTCGCGTGTTCGCCTGGTGCGGGACGTAGACGTCCACGTCCTCGATCGTGCGACCCGTTTCCTCGAGAAGAGCCTCGGCCGACGACACCATGACGCGGGTCGCGAACTTGAACACCTCGCGACCGTTCATCTTCACAAGGCGGTCCGCGTCCTCGAACGTGCGCGACCCGCTGCCCGGAAGCCAGAGATGCTGCCCGCCACCGCCGTCGGCGCCGAGCTCAAAGCCCAGGAAGCCGCCCTCGTCGACCCGCTCGAGCACGACCGCGCCGGCGCCGTCCCCGAAGAGAACGAGCGTCGAGCGGTCGGTCCAGTCGAGGATCTTCGAGAGCACATCACCGCCGACGACAAGCGCCTTCTTCGAGAGCCCCGCCGCAACCATCGCGTGTCCCTGCGCGAGCGCGTAGACGAAGCCGGTACAGCCCGCGAGCAGGTCGTACGCCGCCGCTTGGGGCGCGGGCAGGAGGTCGCCGAGGAGCGAACCGGTGGTCGGAAACATCATGTCCGGGGTCACCGTCGCGACGATGATCAGGTCGATCTCCTCAGGCCGCGTGCCGGCGCGCTCGAGGGCGAGGCGCGCAGCCGGCAGCGCGAGATCGGTCATCGCCTGTTCCGGCGCGGCGATCCTGCGCTCCTTGATGCCGGTCCGCTCCATGATCCACTCGTCGGAGGTGTCGACGAGCTCCGAGAGCTCGTCGTTCGTGAGGATGCGGTCGGGCGTGTACGTGCCGAGGCCGGTGATGGACACCGGGAAGCTGTTCGGGCGGCCGATCATCGCTCCACGGCGAAGGTCAGCGTTCCACGCGCGGCCAGCTGGCCGTCAACCTTCGCGGTCGCCTTTCCTCGGCCGACAGGGCCGCGCACACGCTCGAGGTCGCAGGTCAGCTCCAGCTCGTCGCCCGGCTCAACGACCCGCTTGAAGCGGACGCCGTCGATCCCCGCGAACAGCGCGAGCTTGCCGCGGTTCTCCTCCTCGGACAGGACCGCGACGGCGCCGGCCTGCGCCATCGCCTCGACGATCAGCACGCCGGGCATGATCGGGCGGCCCGGAAAGTGGCCGGAGAGGTACCACTCGTCGGCTCGGACGCGCTTCCGCGCGACGACACGTTCGCCCGGCTCGAGCTCGACGACCTCGTCGAGCAGGAGAAATGGGTCGCGATGCGGCAGGACCGCCTCGATCTCTTCACGGGAGAGGACAGGAATCTCGTGAGTGTAGTGCCCCTCCAGGCAATACCTGCCTTGCCCCTGGCCCGCGATTACGCGGCGCCGGAGCCCACCCTCGTCCTCGCCAAGGCTGCCCAGCCTTGGCCGCGGCCGAGTGCGGCCTCCGGCTTGGTACTCGCGACCCAGAGACGAGGCGAGCATTGCCTGAATGGACACTAGTCTCATAGTTCTGGGCGACGAATCCCTTTCCCCTGACCGCGTCCTGCCACTCCTGTCGGGTCGGTTCGGGCGTCCGTACGCGTACTTCGAGCGTTGCGAATCGACGCAGCGCGAGCTCGACGTCGATGCGCCGGAGGGCGCCGTTGCCGTCGCGGAGGAGCAGACTGCCGGCCGCGGCCGGCTCGGGCGTTCGTGGCTCGCACCGCCGCGAACGAGCGTGCTCGTCTCCGTCAACCTTCGACCCAACGTCCCGTCGGCTCGGCTGCCCGAGCTGACGGTCGTCAGCGGTGAAGCGGTCGCCGGCGCCATCGCGCAGGAAACGGGGCTGCAGCCCGAGGTGAAGTTTCCGAACGACGTCCTCATCGCCGGGCGCAAGGTCGCCGGCATCCTCGCCGAGGCTCGTGACGCCCGCGTCGTGCTGGGAATCGGGATCAACGTGAACCTCGCGCCGGAGCAACTGCCGCAGGACGTCGACACTCCGCCGACGTCGCTGCAAATCGAGCATGGCGCGCCCGTCGACCGAGCGACGCTCCTCGCCGCGGTCCTCGCCCGCCTCGAGACGGCCTACGACGCCTGGATCAGCGAAGCCGGACGCGCGGACTGACGTTCCCCGCAGCGTCCTCGGCGAAGGCCACAACCCGCCTGGCCGCGGCGCCCGCGACCACCCGGAAGGTGCCCGCCTTCGTCCGCCGGAACGTCAACGTGCCGGAGCCCGCGAGCACGGTGACACGCGCCGGCTCGCTGAGCGAGACTCGAAGCGGCTTGCGGCTCACGAGGGTCAGGCGCGGGCGTCTTCGGTCGACGCGCACGGGAACGAGCTGCGTCACCGGACCGACCGCATCGGTCACCGTCAACGCAAGGACGTAGTCGCCGTCGCGCACTCCGCCCGGCCACGTGTGGCTCTGTGGGCCGGCAAGCAACGGACGATTCATCGGCCGAACAACTTGGGCGCGGCCGCGTAGGACCTGGAGCCGCGCAAATGCCGGCTGGAGTAGCGCGAATGAGATCGCGGCCGTGTCGTTCCGGCCGTCTCCGTTCGGCGACAGCGCCGCCGGCGTCACGCTGAACCCGGAGAGCGTGCGGCTCAGGACCACGGTCGTCGTCGCGGCAACCTGGCGCCCACGCGGCCCGCGAGCGGTGACGACGAGCCGATAACGCCCGTCCGGATAGGCACCGCCGTCCCACACGAACGTCTGCGCGCCGGCCCCTTTCGGCCCGCTGGCAAGCGTCGCGATCGGGACGCCGTGGGCGGTCTGAAGGTCCACAGTGACCGTTGCGGGTGCGCCCAGGCGGTACGAGATCCGTGTGGTGTCGGTGATGCCGTCAGCGTTCGGGGTGAAGCCGGACGGATCAGCGCGAAGCGTCGAGATCGTGACGGCACCCGCCGTCGCACCGATCGTCCCTTCGACCGGCCGGACATTGAGCCCGGCTGCGATCTGGTACGTGTAGGCGCCCGGCGGCGCGAGCCGTGCGTCCCACGTCCACTGCACGCTCGTGCCGAAGCCGGCGCCCATCGCGACTTGACGCCCGGTCGAATCGGCCACGATCACCGTCCAGGGCAGTGGGCTGGAGAGCCGCGCCGAGAAGCTCACAAAGTTGCCGAGCGATCCCTCGATCTCCGGCGTGAAGAGCTTCGGAAGGCCGATCGAACGCGCGCGACCGGCGAGAGATCCGAGCTGACCGTAGAGCCCCGACCCGGGGCAGCTCGTGAACCCCGTGTCACGGTGCCCAGACACGGCGCGCAGCCACGTCGGCAACCCGGCCCGGAACCGCGGATTGCCGTTCGAGATCATCGACACGCGCGAGACCGGATCAACGTGCGCGACGTCGAGCCGCCAGGCGATCAGCCGGGCAACCGCATCCGCGGCCTTGGTCGAGATGCCGCCGCCGCTGTAGCTTCCAAGCACGGCGATCCCGGCCGAGCCCGTGTTGAAGCCCTGCGCGTGTGCACCGATCACGTTCCGGTCGATGCCGCCGTACCGGCCCTCGAAGATCTGACCCCACCGGTCGACGAGGAAGTTGTAGCCGACATCGTCCCAGCCGTTACCGCGGACGTGGTACGTCTGAATGGCGCGAACGATCGCCGCCGACTCCGCCGGTGAGCTCCCGGCCGCGCCCGCCGTGTGGTGCACGACCGCCGCCTGCAACGTCGGGGCGTACCGCGGCGCGCCGCGGCGAATCCGTTCGTTCGCCCCCCACGTGCGCCGCAGGATGATCGGCGGGTCATCTGCGATCTGGAGCGATCGCTCCGGCGGCGCAGCCTCCTCGGGGCTCCAGACGAAGTGTGCGCGGACACGCCGGACGCGTCCGAGCGTCCGCACCTGTACGCGCTCGGCGGTCCCTGTCCACCATGGGTTGCCGATCCGCCAGCCGCCGGCCCTCCGTCCCTCGGCGCTTCCGCGGTCCGGCAAGTCGTCCGGCTCGGCGCCGGCCACTCGCCACGGGCTCCAGCCCTGCGCGCCTCGAGTGCGGAACAGGACCTGGCCGGACCCACGCCAGTGCAAGCCCAAGAGGTTGAAGCGAGCCGGCGATTCGGCGGCTGCCAGGGTACGCGCTCCGCCGACCGGAAGCTCGCGCGTGACCAGCGTCGCCTCCGCCCAGGCCGAAGCAGGGAATGCGAAAGCGGCGAGGCAGGCGGCGAGAAGCTTCATGACCCCTCACTAGCGAAGCAGGCGCATCTGGCGGCCGCAAGCCTCTTGATACGATTTTTACACCGTGAAAAGCCGCGCTCTGCGGGGAGTTTTGATCGCACTCGCGGCTGCCGCACTGGCTCCAGCAGCGAACGCGGCAACGCCTCCACGCGTCCTCGCAGTCGAGTTCGACAACGACGTGAACCCGGTGACGGCCGACTACGTCGTCGACCAGATCGAGCGCGCGAACGACGAGCGCTACAACGCCGTCGTCATCCTTCTGGACACGCCGGGCGGCCTTTCCGAGGCAATGAAGGACATCTACGAGGCTGAGCTCGCCTCGAAGGTTCCCGTCATCGTCTACGTCTACCCGGAGGGGGCGAGAGCCGCGTCGGCAGGGGTCTGGATCGGCCAGGCCGGCGACATCCTGGCCATGGCGCCGCAGACGAACCTCGGCTCGTCGACACCCGTCGCGGCCGGCGGCGGCGAGATCCCGAGCGACCTGAAACGCAAGGTCGTGAACGACGCGGCCAAGTCGCTGCGGGCCATCACGGAGGAGCACGGGCGAAACGGCGACTGGGCCGAGGCGGCCGTGCGCAAAGCGGACAACCTGACCGCGCGCCAGGCACTGCGAATGGACGTGATCGACTTGATCGCTCGCGACCTGCCGACGCTTCTAAACCGCGTCGACGGCCGCAAGACTGTTCCGAAGGGCATCGTCCTGAACACGGCCGGCGCGGAGATCACGACCGTCGAGATGTCGCTCTGGAAGCGAATTCTCGACACGATGATCGATCCGAACCTAATCGTGATCCTGATGTCGCTCGGCATCCTCGGGATCACGATCGAGCTTTGGAGCCCGGGCCTCATCTTCCCGGGTACCGTCGGCGCGATCTCTCTCGTGATCGGCCTCTTCGGCCTCCAGGTGCTGCCGGTGAGCTGGGCAGGGATTCTGCTGATGCTGCTCGCGGTCGGTTTCTTCGTCGCCGAGGCCTTCGTCGTCAGCCACGGCGCGCTCGCACTCGCCGGCGCCGTCGCGTTCGTCGTCGGCTCGTTGATGCTCTTCGACCCCGCCGGCGACGCCTATCAGGTCTCACTGCCGGTCGCGCTGGCCGTCGCGGCCACGATGGCGGCGATGGTGGGGATCGCGGTCACGAAGATCGTCCAGGTGCGCCGCGCCAGCGTCGTCACGGGCCAGGAGGAGCTTCTCGGCCAGGTCGGCATCGTCCGCCAGGCGCTCGACCCCGAGGGTCTGGTCTTCGTCCACGGCGAGCTTTGGCGGGCAAAGACGAACGGCGAGTCCGTACCGCCGGGCACAAATGTCCGTGTCGAGGCGATGGACGACGGGCTCACGCTGACAGTCGCGCCCACATAGGATCAAGCCGTGGTCGCGCTCATCGTCCTCGCCGCGGTCGCGGTCGTCCTCATTCTGTTGCTCTCGGCCTCGGTCAGGGTTGCGCGTGAGTACGAGCGGGGCGTCATCTTCCGACTCGGCCGGCTGCGTTCACCGCCGAAGGGCCCCGGTCTCTTCCTCCTGATCCCGGTGATCGACAAGATGGTGCGCGTCGATCTCCGAACGGTGACGCTCAACGTCCCGCCGCAGGAGGTCATCACCAAGGACAACGTCCCCGTCCGGGTTAACGCCGTCGCCTACTTCCGGATCATCGACCCCGAGAAGGCGATCGTGCAGGTCGAGAACTTCATGGTCGCCACATCGCAGATCGCCCAGACGACGCTGCGGAGCGTTCTCGGGCAGCACCAGCTCGACGAGTTGCTCTCCGAGCGGGACAAGATCAACACGATCCTGCAGCAGATCATCGACGAGTCGACGTCGCCCTGGGGAGTCAAGGTCTCGATCGTCGAGGTGAAGGACGTGGAGATCCCCGGCGGGATGCAGCGCGCCATGGCCCGGCAGGCGGAGGCCGAGCGCGAGCGCCGCGCGAAGGTGATCGCCGCCGAAGGCGAGTTCCAGGCGTCCGAGAAGCTGCGCGACGCCGCGAACGTCATGGCCGGCAACCCGATCACGCTGCAGCTCCGCTTCCTGCAGACGATGCTCGAGATGAGCTCGGAGCGAACCTCGACGCTCGTTCTGCCGGTTCCGATCGAGCTGTTCCGCGCCGTGATCGAAGCGGGTAGCGACCGCACCTGACCGACCTCCGCGTCGATCCGCTGACCGGCCGCCGGGTGCTCTTCGCCCCCAGCCGCAGCGACCGCCCCGGCGCCTGGCTGCCGGAGATCGAGCCGGCGACGGAGGACGAGCTCGAGCGCTGCCCCTTCTGCGGAGGTCGCGAGGACCGGACGCCGCCGGAGACGCTGCGAATCGGCGAGCCCTGGCAGGTACGCGTCGTCCCGAACCTTTACCCGGCCTTCGAGCGCCAGGAGGTCGTCATCCACGCGCCCGAGCACATCCGCTCGTTCGCCGAGCTCGACGACGAGCACGTCGAGCTCGTTGCGGAAGCCTGGACGAAGCGGATGACCGACGCCGGCGGGGATGTCTTCGCGCTGATCAACGAGGGACGGCTGGCCGGCGCAAGCCTCCCGCACAGCCACTCGCAGCTCGTCTGGACCGAGCTGCCCGCGGAGAACGTCGAGGTCTTGCCGGAGCTACTTACCGACTATCCGCTCGCCCGTCGTGGCGGAGTCGTCGCCGCCGTGCATCCCTGTGGCGCCGGCCCCTACGAAGCCCTCGTCGCGCCGGAGCAGGGTGAAGGTGAGCTGGCCGAGGGCCTCGTACTCCTGCGCGACCTCGTCCGCCGCCTCCAAGCAGCCGAGGGGCTTCGGCCCTGGAACGCCTGGCTCCATCTCGGGCCGCCATGGCACCTGCACTTCGCGCCACGCTTGACCGCGCTGGCGGGTCTCGAGCTCGGCGCCGGTGTCTACGTCAACGTCGTGCCGCCGGAGAGAGCGGCGGAACGGCTCAGGCGGGACTGACGGGCGGCAGCCCGCGCTCGCGCTCGCGGAACCGGCGAGCGGCTTCGATCGCCGCGCCGAGGTTCAAGCCCTTGTCCTTCGCCTGCTTGATCAGCATGACCGTCTCGACCGCGTCCATGTCGTAGATCCGCTGCTTGCGGCCTTTCGTCGGGATCTGCGCCTTGTTCGTCCAGTAGTCGAGCTGCATTTTCGAAATCCCCGCGATCTGGCAGACCTGGCCCAGGTAGAGCTCCACTTTCCCCAAGTGGTCGGCGAGGTTGATGGGTTCGAGAAGGTCAGCTTGCGTCGTCGGAGGCATACACCACTCTCACTTACTCGGGATCGACCCCGACTTCGGACGATAACGCGCTACCCCTTCCTTGGGAAGGGTGAACCCGCTCAATCCGCATAGAAACTGGTGCGTAGGAGCGCGAAAAACTACGCGCCGGCAGGCTCTTCGGCGGCCGCCGGCGCCTCTTCGGCCACTTCTTCATCGCCGTTCGACGATTCGACGACCGGGGCCAGCGCCGAGATGTTCTCGCCCTCGCGGAGCCGCATCACGATCACGCCCTGAGTGGCGCGGCCCATCTGCCGGATGTCGTCAACGGGCATGCGGATCACCGTTCCGCCGGTGGAGATCAGCATCACCTGATAGCCGTCGCGGACGACCCGCGCGCCGGCGAGTTGCCCCTTCGACTCAGTCAGCTGGACCGACTTGACGCCGAGGCCGCCACGGCCCTTGACTGGATACTCGTCGATCCTCGTCCGCTTGCCGTAGCCGTTCTCCGTCACGACCAGCAGGTCGGCGTCGTTCTCGGCGCGGTTGATGGCGATCACCTCGTCGCCCTTGCGGAGGTTCATGCCGCGAACGCCGCCCGTGGCACGTCCCATCGGTCGCGCGTCTTTCTCGTGGAAGCGAATGGCCTGGCCCTTCCGCGAAACCATGAGGATGTCGTCGTCGCCGTCGGTGTGCACGACGCCGATCAGCTCGTCGTCGTCACGGAGGTTGATGGCGATGATCCCGTCGGCCTTGAGCGGCGTGTTGTACTCCTCGAAACGAGTCTTCTTGACCACGCCGTTCTTGGTCGCGGCGACGAGGTACTCGGCCTCTTTGAACTCGCGCGTCGCGATGACCGCACGCGTCGTCTCGCCCTGCTTGAAGGGCAGGAAGTTGGCGATCGCCCGGCCCTTGGCCTGGCGCGTGCCGAGCGGAAGCTCGTGCACCTTGAGGCGGTAGACCTTTCCGACGGAGGTGAAGAACAGGATGTAGTCGTGCGTCGACGCGACGAACAGGTGCTCGATGTAGTCGTCGTCCTTGAGCTCCATGCCCATGACGCCGATGCCGCCGCGGCGCTGCTCCCTGTACGTGGTGACAGGTAGGCGCTTGATGTAGCCCGAGCGCGTGATCGCGATGACCATGTCCTCCTCCGCGATCAGGTCCTCGAGCTCGAGCTCCCCTTCGGCGGCGACGATCTCCGTGCGCCGGTCGTCGTTCTTGCCGTAGATCGACTTGATCTCGAGCAACTCCTCGCGGATCAGCCCGTCGATCCGCGCTTCGTCGCCGAGAATCGCGCGCAGCTCCGCGATGCGCTCCTGCAGATCGGTGAACTCGTCCTCGATCCGCTTGCGCTCGAGACCGGTCAGTCGCTGGAGGCGGAGATCGAGGATCGCCTGTGCCTGGATCTCCGTCAGGTCGAACTCGCGCTGCAGGCCCTCGCGTGCCTCGTCGGGATCGGCAGAGCCACGGATCAGCGCAATTACGGCGTCCAGGTTGTCGAGCGCGGTCAGGTAGCCCTGGAGGACGTGTGCCCGCGCCTCGGCCTTCCGCAGCTCGAACTTCGACCGGCGCGTGACGATCTCGCGCTGGAAGTCGAGGTAGTGCTGGAGCATGTCGCGTAGCGACAGCGTCCTCGGCACCCCGTCGACGAGCGCGACCGCGTTGAAGCCGAACGTGCTTTGCAGAGCCGTGTGCTTGAACAGCTTGTTCAGCGCGACCTGCGGAATGGCGTCGCGCTTGAGCTCGATCTGAATCCGCATCCCCGAACGGTCCGAGTGATCCGCGAGGTCGGAGATCTCCGTCAGCACCTTGTCGTTGACGAGGTCGGCGATCTTCTTGATGACACCGCTGTCGCCGCCCTTCTTCACGCCGTACGGAAGCTCGGTGACGATGACGGCCGACTTGCCGCCGCGCAGCTCTTCGATATGGGCCCGCGCGCGCATCACGATTCGACCCCGGCCCGAGCGGTACGCCTCCCGGATGCCCTCGCGGCCGAGAATGATTCCGCCGGTCGGGAAGTCGGGGCCCTTGATGTGTCGCGTCAGCCGGTCGACGTCGATGTCGGGGTCGTCGATCAGTGCGACAAGTGAATCGATGACCTCGCCGAGGTTGTGCGGCGCGATGTTCGTCGCCATGCCGACGGCGATGCCCGCCGAGCCGTTGACGAGCAGGTTGGGGAAGCGGGCCGGTAGGACTGACGGCTCCCGCCGCGACTCGTCGTAGTTCGGCTGGAAGTCGACGGTGTCCGCGTCGATGTCGCGAAGCAGCTCGGTCGCGATCCGCGACAGCCGCGACTCGGTGTAACGCATGGCGGCTGCGGGATAGTCGTCGATGTTCCCGAAGTTGCCCTGGCCCTCGACGAGCGGGTAGCGCATCGAAAACGGCTGCGCAAGCCGGACGAGCGTGTCGTAGATCGCCGTATCGCCGTGCGGGTGATAGGAGCCCATCACGTCGCCGACGATGCGGGCGGACTTCTTGAACGGCCGGTTCGGCTGCATGCCGGCCTCGTGCATCCCGTAGAGGACGCGCCGGTGGACCGGCTTGAGCCCGTCCCGCACGTCCGGCAGGGCGCGCGCGACGATGACGCTCATCGCGTAGTCGAGGAAGCTGGAGCGGAGCTCGGTCTCGAGCTCGCGCGACTCGATCCGGCCTGCGCCGAGCGGCTCGACGTTAGACATCCAGGAATCTCACGTCGCGGGCGTTCTGCTCGATGAAGAGACGCCGCGGCTCGACCTGGTCGCCCATGAGCATCGAGAACGCGAGATCGGCGGCGGCTGCATCTTCCACGTCGACCCGGATCAGCATGCGGTTCGCCGGGTTCATCGTCGTCTCCCAGAGATCCTCGGGGTCCATCTCGCCGAGGCCTTTGAACCGGCCGACTTCGATGCCCTCCTTGGCCAGGTCGATTGCCCGGTGCCGGAGCTGCTCGAACGTGTCGGCGTGTCGCGTCTTCTTGCCGAACGCGATCGTGTACGGCGGCGGCCCGGCGATCTCCTGAAGCTTCGCGTACCGGGTCGCGAGCTGCGCGTAGTGCGGCGAGGCGAGCAGCGCAGTCGGCACCGTCACGTGCTTCGCCGCGCCCGTCTCCTTCTCGACGACCTTGACGCGGAAGGATTCGTCGAGCGAATCGACGAGATCGAGGTCGTAACCGTCCATGTCAATCGACGCGAGCGCCTTCCCGAGGTCCTGGCCGGCATCGACGGCCTCCAGGAGCCGATGCTCGATGAGGAAGTTGACCGTCGGCGCGCCGAAGTCCGAGCGCAGGCGCGCTGCGTAGCCCTCGAACTCGGCGAGCGCGCCGGTCAGACGCTTGTACCGCGCCTCGGTGAGCTTGTGCGTGTCGCCGGTCCGATCGGTGATCTCCATGTCCTTGATGCGCTCGCGCACGAGCAGGTCCTCGAACTGGGACTCCTTCTCGACGTAGGTCTCCTGGTTTCCGATCTTCACGCGGTAGAGCGGAGCGACGGCGATGTAGACGTGGCCGCGCTCGACGAGCTCGGGCATCTGCCGGAACAGGAACGTCAGGATCAGCGTCCGGATGTGAGCACCGTCGACGTCGGCGTCCGTCATGACGATCACGCGGTGGTAGCGGAGCTTCGCCGGGTCGTACTCGTCGCCGATTCCGGTGCCGATCGCAGTGATCATCGCCTGGATCTCGGCGTTCGAGAGCACCTTGTTGATCCGATTCTTCTCGGAGTTGATCACCTTGCCGCGCAGCGGCAGGATCGCCTGGTAGAGGCGATCGCGGGCGTCGACAGCCGAGCCGCCGGCCGAGTTGCCCTCGACGAGGAAGAGCTCGGCCGACTCGGGATCCCTGATCTGGCAGTCGGCGAGCTTGCCGGGCAGCGACGACCCCTCGAGCGCGCTCTTCCGGCGAGTCAACTCGCGGGCCTTGCGAGCCGCCTGCCGCGCGTTTCGCGCGGCGACCGCCTTCGTGACGATCTGCTTCGCATCGGTCGGGTTTTCCTCGAGGAACTCCGCGAGGCGCTGGTTCATCGTCTGCTCGACGAGGCCGCGCACCCACGGGTTTCCGAGCTTCGTCTTCGTCTGACCCTCGAACTGCGGGTCGCGGAGCTTGACCGAGATCACCGCTGCGAGCCCCTCGCGGACGTCCTCGCCCTCGAGGTTGTCCTCCTTCTCCTTCAGCAGCCCCTTGTCGCGCGCGTACTTGTTCAGCGTCCCCGTGAGAGCAGCCTTGAAGCCCGAGAGGTGCGCGCCGCCCTCGGTCGTGTTGATGTTGTTCGCGAACGAGAAGACCGACTCGACGTACGACCCGTTCCACTGCATCGCGACCTCGACGGTTCCGTCCTCCATCTCGCCCTCGAGGTAGACGATCCGCTTGTGGATCGGCTCCTTCGCCGAGTTCACATGCGCGACGAAGTCCTTGATCCCACCTTCGTAGTGGAATTCGTGCCGGTCTTCGCCCTCGCGCTCGTCGGTCAGCGCGATGTGCAGGCCGCCGGTCAGGAACGCCGTCTCGCGCAGGCGCTGAACGAGCGTCTCCATCGACCACTCGAACTCCTCCTCGTCGAAGATCTCGAGGTCAGGGAGGAAGGAGATCGTCGTGCCGGTGTCATTCTTGCCCTCGGTCTTGCCGGCGATCTCGAGGTCGGACGTCGCATCGCCGCGCGCGAACTCCTGGCGATAGATCTTCCCGTCGCGGCGGACCTCGACCCGGAGCCATTCCGAGAGCGCGTTCACGACCGAGACGCCGACGCCGTGCAGGCCGCCTGAGACCTTGTAGCCCTCCCCGCCGAACTTTCCGCCCGCGTGGAGCTTGGTCAGAACGACCGTGACGGCCGGCAGTCCCTGCTCGGCCATGACGTCGACCGGGATCCCCGAGCCGTTGTCCGAGATCGTGACCGAGTTGTCGGGATGGAGCGTGACCTCGATGCGGTCAGCGCGGCCGGCAAGGGCCTCGTCGACGGAGTTCGCAACGACCTCCCAGACCAGGTGATGGAGGCCGCGAGAGCCCGTCGAGCCGATGTACATGCCCGGGCGCAGCCGGACGGGCTCGAGACCCTCGAGGACCGTGATGTCTTTTGCGGTGTAAGCTGCCTCAGCCAAAGAAAAAAGCCCTGCATATTGCCGCTTTTAGGGCCGCGATTAGTCTAGCAGACGCCCCGGCCGTCCGGCGGCGTTTGCGAGGCTTGCGGCAGCCGCTTTTGCAACAATTTTGCGAAGATTTTCGTCCTCGATCGGGGCGGCGAGGCGTTCGGCCTCCTGACGTTGCGCAGACGAGGGTTCGGGCGGCTCGACAGGCCGTTCTTCGCGTGCAGGTGGAGCGGGCTCAGGAAGCCGACCAGGCGCGAAGCGCAGGGCCGTCGGAGCGTCTCGACCCAGCGCCGTAGCGAGGCGCCCCTGGATGTCCGCCGCGAGCAGGCCGAGCTCGTAGGCCCACGTCGCTGAGCTCGTCGCGACGTGCAACGTTCCGTCGCGCGCGACCCGGGCAGGCCAGGCGTTGCGGGCGATCGAGTCACCGACCGCGGCCGGCCAAGCCCTGACGATCTCGGCCATCGCCCCTGTGGGGCCGAACCGCTTCAGCTCACGCCGCACCTCGTCGCCGATCGGCTCGGGGAAGCGGAACCGCCTCATGCAGCCCTTCGAGCTTGCCCGGGCTCGACCTCGATCAGCTCGTCCGGGCTCACGGGCAGCGCCGAAGGTGTCGTGGCGGTGAGAAATGCCTGCGTCCCGGTGGCGCGAAGCCGCTTCGCCAGGATCGTCCTGCGCTCCGGGTCGAGCTCGGAGAGCACGTCGTCGAGCAGAAGGAGCGGCGCTCCCTGCCCGCGCTCCGACAGCAGATCCGCCTCGGCGAGCAGGAGCGCCAGCACTGCGAGCCGCTGCTCGCCCTGGGAGCCGAAGCTCCGCAGGTCACGGCCGCCGGCCCAGATCGCGAAGTCGTGGAGATGCGGCCCGAGCCCCGTGGAGCCGCGCGCGAGGTCCTGCTCGAGTCGGCGCTCGAGCTCCGCGAGCGTGGGCGGATCGCCCTCGTAGCGAAGCTCTCCGGCTCCGAGCCGAAGCTCCTCGGCAATCTCGGCATACGTGGGAGATAGAAGCCCCACGAGCTCACGCCGAGCCGAAACGAGCTGCGCGCCGAGCTCTGCCACCTGCTGCGTCCAGGGCTCGAGTGACTCCGGCGACGAGTAGCCGGCAGCGACCCGCCGTAGCGCGCCGTTTCGCTGCGCCAGCCCGGCCGCGTAATCCAGAGACACCGCGGCACGGCCGGGATAGATCCGCCCAAGCGTGCGGTCGAAGTACGCCCGGCGCACGGCGGGGCCGGCCTTGACGATGGCCAGCCGGTCCGGCGTGAAAACGAGTGCCGGAAGACGCGAACGCAGCTCCTCTGCCGTCTTCAGCGACGCGCCGTTGAGCCGGGCGCGCTTCGCTTCACCGAGACGCAGAGTGATCTCGACGGCAACCGGCGATCCGCCGTGCTCCCCGTCGACAGCGACGCGTGCTCCCTGCTCACCGAACCGGATGAGCTGTGCGTCGGAACGTGTCCGCGGGGAAAAGCCCTGCGCCGCTACGTGGAGGCTCTCGAGGAGGTTCGTCTTCCCAGCGCCGTTCGGGCCGACCGCGAGCACGATCCCCGGCTCCAGTTCCAGTTCCAGACGGGCGTACGAGCGATAGTCCCGGAGCGCAAGGCGGCGGACGATCAGCCGCTGCTCAGCCGGCGAGCCGGATCGGCATGATCAGGTACGAGAAGTCGGCGCCGGCACCCTGCAGCACCGCGGGGCGCAGGGGCGAAATGAGCTTCAGGCGCAACTCGTCCCCGTCGGCGGACTCGATCCCATCGCGTAGGAAGTCCGGGTTGAAGCCGATCTCGAGCGCCTCGCCCGAGAACGCAGCCGGAAGCGACTCACGAGCCTCGCCCACGTCCTGGGTCTGAGCGGACACCGTCAGCTCGCCTTCCGCGAACCGGAGTCGAAGCGGCGAGTTCCGCTGAGCCATAACGGAGACACGCCGCACAACGTCGAGGAGCTCCTCGCGCGGCATCGTCACCTCGTGCTCGAAGCTTTCCGGAAGCAGCTGGCGGTAGTTCGGGAACTGTCCCTCGATCCGGCGCGTGGTTAGGAGCACACCGTCGCTCGCGAAGAGCACCTGGTTCTCCTGGACGCCGAGCTCGAGCTCCGCCGCATCGGCGGCAATCCGGCCCAGCTCGGCCAGGGCGCGCGCGGGGACGATTGCGTCGAGCTCCGGCCCAGCCTCCGAGAGCGTCGTCTCCTTGACGGCAAGGCGATACGAATCCGTCGCCGCCATCACCAGCTTGTCGCCTTCGAAGCGCACAAGGATGCCGGTGAGCACCGGCCGCGACTCATCGCGCGAGGCCGCGCGGCTGACCTTCGCAGACGTCTCGAGCAGCGCGTCGGCATCGATCGACACCATCTCCGTGCCGGCCGAGTCGGGTAGGCGAGGGAAATCTTCCGCGTTGTAGGTGTGCACGCGATAGACGGCGGTGCCGCTCACAATCTCCACGACGCCTTCGCCTGCGCGGTACTCGATCTCGACGTCGTCGGCAGGCAGCGACCGCGCGATGTCGACAAGAAGCCGCCCCGGTACCACCACCGCGCCCTCTGCGCCGACTTCGGCCTCGACCGACGTCCGCAGCGAGATCTCCATATCGGTAGCGCTCAATTGCAGGCTGCTGGGCTCCGCGCGCATCAGGATCCCGGCCAGCACCTGGACGGTCGTGCGCGTCGACGCAGCCCGCGAGACGGTGGTGAGTTGGCGGACGAGGTCGTCTCGCGAGACGGTGGTCTTCAGAGATGTCCCGGTCACAGCTTCAGCTTCAATCATTTATTTAATTCTCTAGTAGTAGTCATAGGGAGTGTGGAAGGCGGGGAAGACAGCCGTTCTCGGCTGCCAGGGCCAATACTCCTGGGGACGCGAGTTGGGGGCAAATGCGCGGTCTGCACAGGGCGCGCGCCGAGGTTCCGATCGATCCACAGAATCAGCCTGCTTGCTTGATCCGTGCGGTCAGCTCTTGCACGAGGTTGTACACAGAGCGATCTTCGCGGATCAGCCGCGCGATCTTGGACGTTGCGTGAATGACTGTCGTGTGATCGCGCCCGCCGAAGTGGCGGCCGATCTTCGGTAGCGACGAGTCGGTGAGCTCGCGAGAGAGGTACATCGCAACCTGGCGCGGGTAGACGATGTTCTGCGAGCGCTTGTCGCCGATCAGCTCCTCGCGGGAGAGCTGGAACCGCTCGGAGACCTCGTCCTGGATCCGGTCGATGGTGACCTCTGTCGGTTCGCCCTGGGGGAAGACGTCGCGGAGCACGTCTTGGGCGAGATCAACGGTCATCGGACGGCCGGTGAGCGAGGAGAACGCGACGACGCGCGTGAGCGCACCCTCGAGCTCACGGATGTTCGTCGAGACGCGACCGGCGATGAAGGTCATCAGCTCCGCGTCCGCGACCTGGATCCCGTCGGTCCGGGCCTTCTTCTGGAGGATCGCGATCCGCGTCTCCAGATCGGGCGGCTGGATGTCCGTCATGAGACCCCACTCGAAGCGCGAGCGCAGCCGCTGCTCGAGTGTTGCGATCTGGCGGGGTGGACGATCGGACGAGATCACAATCTGCTTGCCGGCCTCGTAGAGCGTGTTGAACGTGTGGAAGAACTCCTCCTGGATCCGCTCCTTGTGCTCCAGGAACTGGATGTCGTCGATCAGGAGCACGCCGAAGGTGCGGTAGCGCTGTTTGAAGCCCTCGATCCGCTTGTCGCGGAGCGAGTTGATGAAGTCGTTCATGAACCGCTCGCTCGTGACGTAACAGACCGAGAGGTCACGCGTGTGCTCGCCGATGTAGTGCCCGATCGCCTGAAGTAGGTGCGTCTTCCCGAGCCCCGTGCCGCCGTAGATGAAGAGCGGGTTGTAGGCCTGCGCCGGCGCTTCGGCGACGGCGAGCGCGGCAGCGTGGGCGAATCGGTTCGACGAGCCGATCACGAACGAGTCGAAGGTGTACTTCGGGTTCAGCCCCTCGACGCGCGGAGCCGGGTCGGGCTCGGGCCTCAGGCTCTGTGCTTGATCGACCTCGTGCTCGGTGATAGCGAACTCCACGCGGAGCTCGTCACCGGCTGCATCACGGACCGCAGCGTCGATGAGACCGAGGAAGTGACCTTCGATCCACTCGCGCGTGAAGTCGTTCGGAACACCCAGCACGAACGCGCCCTCGGAGAGCTCGAGACCCTCGGCGTCGGAGAACCACGTTCGATAGGTCGATTCGTTGAGCGCACCCTGCAGCCGCTCAGAAACCTCCGTCCACAGATCCTCTGCTGTGAGCAGCTGCTGTCGCTCCACGCCGGGTTTATTGCTCCTCTCGTCGCGCCGGAAAGCGGCGAGCATAGCAGCGTCATCGAGCAAGCTCAACGCCTGTTCGCGGCATGTACCTGGTGGGAAAAAGACGGCGATTTGCAGGCCTTTTGTCCGTGTCCCCAACGTCCTCCACAGCTGTGGAGAAGCCAATCAGGCGAGCCGTTTACCGTTGGGAAAACACGCATAACGCAGGAAATTTCTCCACGCCTCCGAGCGCTTCGCCGCTGTGGAAAAGTCCGGCGTGAGAACGTCTCTCTATACTGGCGCGGCGCCCCTCGCCGAGGGGCCTCCAGAAGCCCCGACCTCCTCGTGAAGCGCACCTATCAGCCCAACGTACGCAGGCGAAAGCGTCGCCATGGATTCCGGGCGCGGATGTCGACCCGCGCGGGCCGGGCGATCCTCAAGCGTCGCCGGGCGCGTGGCCGCAAGCGCCTGTCGGCGTAAGCGAAGCGCGCACCCCGCCGCCGTGCAGCGCCGCAACCGCCTGTCCCGTTCGCGCGACTTCGACGCGGTCTACCGTCAAGGTCGGTCTGTGTCGACGCGCTTCCTCGTGCTCTACCACTTCGATCGTCAGGGCGAGGGGGAGGAAGAGGCTCGCCTTGGAATCGCCGTGCCGAAGAAGATCGGCGGGGCGGTCACCCGGAACCGGATCAAGCGACGGTTGAGAGAGGTCTGGCGCCAACTGCTGCCCGACGTGCCGGCCGGGTCCGACTACGTGCTCCTCGTGCGCGCTCCGCTCGCCGAAGCGGCGGAAGAGCGGGACGAGGCGTGGCTCCGAGAACGGGTCGAGGAGATCCTGGGAAAGGCGCGCGCATGAGGTACGTCGGGATCGGCGGCGTCTACCTGTACCGATACACGCTCGGAGCGTTCTTCCCGGCGACCTGCAAGTACCACCCGTCGTGCTCGCAGTACGCGATCGACGCTTTGCGGCAGTACGGGCTCGTCCGCGGAACGATCCTCGCCGGCTGGCGGCTTCTGCGCTGCAACCCGTGGAGCCACGGCGGGGTCGACAAGGCCGAGAACCAGAGGCTCTTTCGGTGATCCTGCTCAGCATCCTCAGCCCGATCGAAGAGGCCCTTACGTGGGTGCTCGAGTGGTTCCATGACTCGATCGGGCTGACCTGGGCGTGGTCGGTCGTGGCGCTGACCCTCGTCGTCCGGATGCTGCTCGTCCCGCTGACCGTCAGACAGATCCATTCGATGCAGCGGATGCAGCAGTACCTGCCGCAGATGAAGGAGATCCAGAAGCGCTACAAGGCCGACAAGCGCAAGCAGAACGAGGAGCTGATGAAGTTCTACCGGGAGCACCAGATCAACCCGGCTTCCTCGTGCCTGCCGATTCTCCCGCAAATCCCGATCTTCTTCGCGCTCTACTTCGTTCTTCGCGACTTCGACGACGAGATCTA
>Ga0081538_10001450_pt1 | contig 24368 bp, 22 predicted proteins | sample TabmetS5T2R1_FD_71022 | JGI IMG/M metagenome (GOLD analysis project Ga0081538, IMG submission 71022) | Tabebuia heterophylla rhizosphere microbial communities from the University of Puerto Rico - S5T2R1 | ecosystem: Host-associated > Plants > Roots > Rhizosphere ... | reverse complement strand
AAGCCGAAAACGCGGATGCGGGCGCGATCGTCGAGCGTAGAAAAGAGGACACCTTCGCGCCCCTGCTCGGCAGATTTGAGCGAGAAGATGTGCGCGGGAAAATCGAGGGTCATTCCGAGATCCCGGTCGCGGTACCGCCCCCATCCGGGCGGCTGCTCGGCCGCCGAGGCCATATCGTGGCGCGCCGCAGTGTCAGCCATAACAACCAATGATCCGAACATGATCGAAATCAGCCACGCTGCCCATCGTTCGCCTTTCCGTCTTGTCCGTCCCAACCACATGGGCATCATTCCATCTTCGCCGGTCGCGCGACCGGACATCTCTGCAAACTGCCGTGCTTGAATCTGCGCTTTCAGTTCAACGCTCCGGGGCGCAGCAAGGATCCGGCCTGCGGGAATTGCGTCGCCTCACTAACGGACATATCCGACCGTGCTGTCCTTCGGCGCGCGGGAAGGGTCCTCCATTCGATGCGGGTCGCACACACACAGAGATACGGACGCGCCGTCACGATGGTTTCGGCTGGCGGCAAAACATTAGGTGAGGAAGTGGGGACGGCGACAACCGAAAGGCCGGCCCAAAAATATCGGACGATCCGACACTCTTCGATCTCGGCATTTCGCGGGATCAAGCCGCTCAATGGCAGAAGCTTGGGGCGTTATTGCAGTTTTGGCGGCGTCATCGACAACCCGCCGCCGGCCGCTCGGCTGCGGGCAGGTCACGCTCGAGGCCGGCGGCCTGTTCACAGTTGGAACGGTAGGCGCAGTGCAACGCCAAATTACATAGCAATTTCAGTCAGCCTTGGCGGACAAGATTCGGCCCTGGGGCGTGTGATCACGCCAGAGCCGGTGCGCGACGAGCGCCAGCAGGCCGCCGATCATCGCCGCGACTGCCATCGCAGCGTAGGCGCGGCCGCCGTAAACGCCGTAGAGCAATCCTGACAAGGCCGTGGACGCGGCCATGGCCGCGCCGGTTGCAATCGCCAGATAGCCCTGCGCGGTGGCGCCGAGCCGGTCCGGCGCCGCGCGGGCAAGAAACAGTACGGCGCCGAGGTGTGTCGCGCCGAACGACAACCCATGCAGCCCTTGCAGCACCGGCAAGAGCAGCAGCGGCGGGTCGAGCGCCATGACGCCCCAGCGGACCACTGCCCCGGCCGCACCGAGCCCCAACAGCATGCCCGGCCCCACGGGCAAGCGTCCCGACACGGCAAAGAGAATGATCTCGGCAATCACGCCGACCGCCCACAGCGCGCCGATCGCGTGGCCGCTCAGCCCGGCGGCGCGCCAATCCAGCGTCGAGAAGCCGTAGTAGACCGCATGGCTCGCCTGGATCAGGCTTGCGGCGGAAGTGACAGCCAGAAAGGCTGGAGAACGCAGGAAGGCGCCTGAACCGGGGCTGGCGCGCGGCCGCGCCCCATCTTCCAGCGGTTGCAGCCATGCCGACAACAACGTCATGGCGAAAAAGGCGCCAACCATCGGCCAGATCAAGTCGGCTGGCCGCATCATGTCGAGGAGGAGCCCAGCCCCCAGGCTGCCGGCAATGAAGGCGCCCGAGCCCCACACCCGGACCGAGCCATAGGAGCGGCTGCGCATCGCCAAGCCCTTGAGCGCATAGGCGTCGGCGAGCGGAAAAATCGAGGTCAGGGCCGCCGTGGCGAGCGACGCCATGACGAGGATGGCCCAAAAGCCGGAGGCGAATCCCAGCAAGGCATAGCCCGCCGCGGTGGCGGCCGCCGTCATGATGAGCACGCCGCGCAGGGCGCCCATGCGGTCGGCCGCACCGGTGACGAGCGGGACGGCAAAGATGCGCAGGATCAACGGGGCGGCCAGCACGGTGCCGATGGCGCCTGCATCGAGCCCCTTCGCTGCCAGCCAGACCGGCAGGAATGGCATCTGGATACCGAGTGCGACGAAAACGCCGCCATAGAAGGCGGCAAGCCGCAGCGCAAAGCGGTCGATTGCCGGTTTATGGGGTGTCATTGAACTGATCGTGACGATTCGTCGCGCATGGTGCTCCGTGGCCGATCTTCCGTTAGGACATTGAAATGTCGCCGACTCCCGCCCAACGGGCTGCGCCGGCGAGCGATCCGCTCGCCGCCGTGGCGGCGCTCTCGCACGAAGAAAAGATCGCGCTGTTCACGTGAACGAGTGGCGCATGGCAAATAGCCGGAGCGAGAGGAGAGTCTTCCCTATTCGCTATTCGCCAATTCGCTACTTGCTCATTCACTGCGGCACGATGCCGGCGCGCTGGAAGATCGGCGGCCAGCGCTGGATCTCTTCGCGGATGAAGCTGCCGAATTCCTCCGGTGTCGTTCCGCGCGGCTCGAGCCCCATCTTCGCCAGGGCCGAGCGCAGTTCGGCATCCTTGAGCGCCGCATTGAACGCGCGATTGAGCGCATCGATGACGTCCGCCGGCACCCCCGCCGGCGCGAACAGACCGAACCAGGCGCCCGCATCCACTTCGGGCATCGGCAATCCGACCTCGGCGAAGGTCGGAACGTCGGGCAAGAGATCGAGCCGCTTTGCACCACTCACCGCGAGCGCCCGCACGTCGCCCTTGTCGATGTTCTGCTTGATAACCGGCGTTCCGAACATCGCGTCCACGTGCCCGGCGACGACGTCGGTCAACGCCGGACCGCCGCCGCGGTAGACTGCGACCTTCACGTCGAGGCTGCTGCGGAGCCTGAAAACCTCGGTGGCAAGACCGAGCATCGTTCCCGGCCCGGGCGTGGCGAAGGTCACGCTGTGCGGCGGCCTGAATCTGGCCAGGAAGTCCTTCAGCGTCGTGACGCCGAGGCGGGGCGTGACCACCAGCACCACCGGCGCCGTCACCAACAGCGAGATCGGCGCGAAATCCCGCTCGGTGTCGAACGGCACCGTCTTGAACAGATTCTGATTGACGGTGAGCGAGCTTGCGCCCATCAGCAGGGTGTGGCCGTCAGGCTCGGCCTTGGCGACCGCCGAGCTGCCCACCATCGTGCTCGCGCCCGGCTTGTTCTCGATGATGATGCTGACGCCGATCGACTGGCTGACACGCTGCGCGATCAGCCGCGCCGCCACGTCGGTGGTCGATCCCGCCGCCAGCGGCACCACATAGATGATCGGTCGGCTGGGAAACTTCTGCGCCTGCGCTGTGCTGGCCGGCCCGGTGGAAAGCGCGGCCATCAGGCCGACGACCGTCGCCAAGAGTCTTACTTTCATCGCCGGTCCCTTCGAACTAGTCTTGGCCGGAGGCCGGTCGGGCTCACGCTCGGCCGAGGACAGCATATACTGGTTCGTTCGCGAGCGGTGATCGCCATGAGCAAAACCCCGAGCGTGCTGATCGCCGACGATGAGCCAAACATCCTGCTGTCGTTGCAGTTCCTCATGAAGAAGACCGGCTACGAAGTGCGGACCGCCAAGGACGGCGAGGAAGCTCTGGCCGAGATTTCGCGCGCGGCGCCGGACCTCGTGCTGCTCGACGTCATGATGCCGAAGATCGACGGATTCTCGATCTGCGAGCGGATCAGGGCCAATCCCGAGTGGAACGACGTGCGCATCATCATGCTGACCGCGCGCGGCCGCGACATTGAGCGCGAGAAGGGGCTCGCGCTGGGTGCCGACGACTACATCACCAAGCCGTTCTCGACCAAGGACGCGATCGCGCGCGTCGAGGCCGTGATCGCCCGCTCGCGCAAGGCTTAAGGAGCAGCAAGGCGCCGAGGTTCCATGCAAGCGCCCAGCCGTACGCGTGAGCTTCTGATCGCCCTGTTTCTGCTCGGGGTGCTGCTGTTCGCGCCGCCGCTCCTGCTCGTCTTCAACAGCGCGACCCGCATCCTCGGCATACCGACGCTCTACCTCTACTTGTTTGCCGTCTGGGCCACCCTCATCGCGCTCATCGCCCTTGCGGTCGAGCGCGCCGCCGAGCCTCTCGCCGAAGCCGATGCCGATATCGCGGCCAGGGAGCCTGGAGAGCCCGCCGGGGGGCCGTCCGATGCTTAGCGGCCCAGTCATCATCACCGCCTCCCTGCTCTATCTCTGCCTGCTGTTCGCCATCGCCTATTACGGCGACAAGCGTGCGGACCAAGGCCGCAGCCTGATCGCCAATCCCACCATCTACGCCCTGTCGATCGCCGTCTACGCCACGTCGTGGACCTTCTACGGCTCGGTCGGCAGGGCGGCATCCACGGGCGTCGAGTTCCTGCCGATCTATCTCGGGCCGACGCTGACTTTCATCCTCGCCTGGTTCGTGATCGGCAAGATCATCCGCATCAGCAAGGTCAACCGCATCACCTCGATCGCGGATTTCATCGCCTCGCGCTACGGCAAGAGCTTCCAGCTCGGCGGCCTCGTCACCGTCGTCGCGGTGGTCGGCATCCTTCCGTACATCTCGCTGCAGCTCAAGGCGATATCGACCAGCTTTTCGCTGCTGCTGCACTATCCCGAGATCGTGATGCCGACGATTCCCGCGAGCGCGCTATTCCTGCAGGACACCGCCTTCTACGTGGCCCTGATCATGGGCGTGTTCGCGATCCTGTTCGGGACGCGCCACATCGATGCAAGCGAGCGGCATGAAGGCATGGTAGCGGCGATCGCCTTCGAGTCGGTCGTCAAGCTTGTCGCTTTTCTGGCCGTCGGCCTGTTCGTGACGTTCGGCCTCTATGGCGGGTTCGGCGACATTTTCGCACGCGCCGAGGCCGCCGGTGCACTGAGCCGGCTCTTCACCATCGATGGCGTCGCCGCCCACACCAGCTGGATCGCGCTGACCCTGCTCGCCATGGGAGCCATCGTCGTCTTGCCGCGCCAATTCCAGGTGCTGGTGGTGGAAAACGTCGACGAACGCCACGTCCGAAAGGCGATGTGGCTGTTCCCGCTGTATCTCCTGCTCATCAATATTTTCGTGCTGCCGATCGCGTTCGCCGGGCTGCTCATATTCCCGCACGGCGGCGTGGATGCCGACACGTTCGTGCTCACCGTCCCGATGAAGGAGCAACAGCCGCTGCTGGCGCTGATCGCCTTCATCGGCGGGCTGTCGGCTGCGACCGGCATGATCATCGTCGAAACCGTCGCGCTGGCGACGATGGTCTGCAACGATCTCGTCATGCCGTTGCTCCTGCGCGTCGGCCGCCTGCATCTCTCCGAGCGCCGGGACCTTGCCGGCATCCTGCTGACGATCCGCCGCGCCACGATCATCCTGGTGGTGCTGCTGGGCTACGCCTATGTGCGCCTGATCGGCGAGTCCTATGCGCTGGTGACGATCGGCCTCGTCTCGTTCGCGGCGGCGATGCAGTTCGTGCCGGCGATCGTCGGCGGGGTCTATTGGAAAGGCGCCACCAAGGCCGGCGCAGTGGCTGGCCTGACCGCCGGGTTCGTGATGTGGGCCTATACGCTGCTGCTGCCGTCCTTCGCCCGCTCGGGCTGGATCAGCCAGAGCTTCGTCGATAACGGCCTCATGGGCCTCGCCTTCCTGAAGCCATACGCGCTGTTCGGGCTCGCCGGGCTCGACCCGATCGCGCATGCTACGATCTGGACGATGCTGGCGAACGTCGGGCTTTTCGTCGCCGTCTCGCTGATGACGTCCCAGTCGATGGTCGAGCGCAGCCAGGCGGTTCAGTTCGTCGACATTTTCAAGCGCTCCGCCGAGGCCGGACGCGTGTGGCGCGGCCGCGCGACCATCGGCGACATCAAGGAGCTGCTTGTCCGTTTCATGGGCGAGGGGCATGCGAAAGGGGCTTTCGCGCGCTTCGAGCGCGACAACCAGCGCCGCCTCCACGATCATGTCCCGGCCGACTCGGACATCGTCTCCTATGCGGAGCGCCAGCTCGCCGGCGCGATCGGGGCTGCCTCCGCCCGCATCATGGTCGCCTCGGTGCTGCGGGAGGAGATGCACGACATCGACCAGGTGGTGCATATCCTGGATGAGGCCTCGCAGCTCGTGGTCTATTCGCGACAGCTCGAGCAGAAATCGCGCGAGCTCGAGGCCGCAAGCGCGGAGCTCACCGCCGCCAATGCCCGACTCCAAGAGCTCGACAAGATGAAGGACGATTTCGTCGCGACGGTGAGCCACGAGGTTCGCACCCCGCTCACCTCGATTCGCTCGTTCAGCGAGATCCTGCGCGACAATCCCGATCTCGATGCCGAGCAACGCCAGGAGTTCACCAGCATCATTGTCCAGGAGAGCGAGAGGCTGAGCCGGCTGATCAACGACATTCTCGATCTCGCCAAGATGGAGGCGGGCACGTCGGAATGGCACATGGCCGACCTCGATCCAAAGGCCGTGATCGAGCAGGCGCTCGCCGCCACCGCCGGCCTTTTCGCCAAGACGCGCGCCATCTCGCTCGAGACCAGGATCGCCGACGATCTTCCGCCGATCCAGGCCGACGCGGATCGCTTGACGCAGGTGATCGTGAACCTGGTGTCGAACGCCGTGAAGTTCTCTGCCGAGCAAAATAGCTGGATCCGCCTCGAAGCCTGGCAGGAGGCAGGTTTCCTGCGCGTCGACGTCAAGGACAACGGCCTCGGCATCGCCAAGAGCGATCAAGAGAAGATATTCGAGCGCTTCCAGCAGGCCGGCAACACGCTGACCGACAAGCCGCAGGGCACCGGGCTCGGTCTGCCGATCTGCCGGCAGATCCTGCAGCGCTTCGGCGGCGCCATCTGGGTTACCAGCGAGCTTGGCCAGGGAGCGACCTTCTCGTTCCGCATCCCGCTCTCCCGGTCGGGTCAAGAAACGCGCAGCGGCGCGTTGGCCGTCGCGCAATAAGCCGCGACATCGATCGTCACGGTCATTCATACTTTAGTTCAGGCTGCTGGTTTGACATCCGCTTCATTGCCCGTGTTTGTGCCCGCCGTTCTGCGCATTGATTGCCCGGACCAGACGGGATTAAACTAACTGCCTAGGCTGAAAAGCTAGGTCGACGCCGTTTCGCTGTCGCGTTATTGACCTGCCCGCGTGCACGACCGAGCGCGGTTCGTTGCAATTTCACGGGGGCATCTGCGGCGCATTCTGCGACAACATTCGACGGTCGGCGTCGCCTGCCCTTATGCGGTGCGCGCTGAGTGCGCGCCTCCATTTCTGGGGAGAACAACATGTCTGTCCAAGCGACCACCATGGATGATATGGGGCTGCGCAGCCGCCCCATGAGCCGAGAAGAGAAGAGGGTCATTCTTGCATCCTCGCTCGGCACTGTTTTCGAATGGTACGACTTCTATCTCTACGGCTCGCTGGCTGCCATCATCGGCGCGCAGTTCTTCAGCCAATATCCGGAGGCGACGCGCAACGTCTTCGCGCTGTTGGCCTTCGCAGCCGGCTTCCTGGTGCGCCCGTTCGGCGCACTGGTGTTCGGCCGGCTGGGCGACCTCGTCGGCCGCAAATACACCTTCCTGATCACGATCCTGATCATGGGCCTGTCGACCTTCCTGGTCGGTTGTCTGCCGAGCTATGAAACGATCGGCTTCGTCGCCCCGGTCGTCCTTATTGCACTGCGCATGGCACAGGGCCTGGCGCTCGGCGGCGAATATGGCGGCGCCGCAATCTATGTCGCCGAGCATGCACCACCCGGCAAGCGCGGCTTCTTCACCAGCTGGATCCAGACCACCGCGACGCTCGGTCTCCTGCTCTCGCTCGTCATCATCATGTTCACGCAGATTTACGTGAACGCCAACTATCCCGAAGTGACGACGGCGGCCGGAGCGAAGATCACGCCCTTTGCGGCGTGGGGCTGGCGCATCCCGTTCCTGGTCTCGATCGCGCTGCTCGCCATCTCGGTGTGGATTCGCATGCAGATGCAGGAAAGCCCCGCCTTCAAGAAAATGAAGGAAGAAGGCTCGATGTCGAAGGCGCCGCTCACTGAGGCCTTCGGCCAGTGGAAGAACGCCAAGATCGCGCTGCTTGCGCTGCTCGGCCTCGTCGCGGGCCAGGCCGTGGTCTGGTACACTGGCCAGTTCTATGCCCTGTTCTTCCTGCAGAACATCCTGAAGGTCGATGCTTTCACGTCCAACGTGCTGATCGCCTGGTCGCTGATCCTCGGTACCGGCGGATTCATCCTGTTCGGTGCTCTGTCCGACAAGATCGGCCGCAAGCCGATCATTCTCGCGGGCTGCCTGATCGCGGCATTGACCTACTTCCCGCTGTTCAAGCTCATGACCGCCACCGCCAACCCGGCGCTGCATGCGGCGCAGGAGAGCGCCCAGGTCACGATCATCGCCGATCCGGCGGATTGCTCCTTCCAGTTCAATCCGACCGGCACGGCGAAGTTCACCAAACCGTGCGATATCGCCAAGGCCTTGCTGGCACGCAGCTCCGTCAACGCGACGACGGTCGACGCGCCGGGCGGCACCGTCGCCAAGGTCAGGATCGGCGACAAGGAATTCGCCGCCAACGATGCCAACTTCGCCAAGGACGTCGGCGCGGCGCTCACCGCTGCCGGCTATCCCGGCCCCGACAATCCGACCGTCGTGCGCATCCCGATCGATCCCAAGGCGGGCCTCGCCAACTTCGCGCAGATGTTCGACATCTTCAGCGCGCAGAAGCTGACCCTCATCGCCATTCTCACCATCCTGGTGATCTACGTGACGATGGTGTATGGGCCGATCGCGGCGGCGCTGGTCGAGTTCTTTCCGACCCGCATCCGCTACACCGGCCTGTCGCTGCCCTACCACATCGGCAACGGCTGGTTCGGCGGTCTGCTGCCCGCCACGTCGTTCGCCATGGTGGCACAGACCGGCGACATCTACTTCGGCCTCTGGTATCCGATCGTCGTCGCGCTGATGACCTTCGTGATCGGCACGCTGTTCGTGCCGGAGACCTACAAGCGCGATATCTTCAAGCAGTAGTCTGTCGAGGGAATGCCAAACTGCGGGACCGGAGCAGGAGTCGCTCCGGTCTCTTTTTGAGATTAGGATTGTCCTTGCAACGAAACGTTCATGTGCTCCTGGGGAGAGCAGAATGACACGATTTCAACGCGTCCTCTTGTTCAGCGCAGCCTGTGGCGTCTTCGCCGTCGGCCTCGCCTACCTGATCGTCGTCGTCTTGCGCTGAAGATGCCCACGGCGGGCGTCCGTGATACAAGACCGGGATGCTGATCGCCCTGCTTGCCGATATCCATGGCAACCGCGAGGCGCTGACCGCTTGCCTTGCCGACGCCGAGCGCGCAGGAGCCGATCGCTACGTTTTTCTCGGCGACCTTGTGGGGTACGGGGCCGATCCCGCCTGGGTGGTCGATCTGGCGGCCGAGATGGTGGCGGGCGGCGCCGTTGCGGTGCTCGGCAATCACGATGCCGCGGTCCTGAGTCCGAGCGAGAGCATGAATGCGGTCGCAAGTGCGGCCATCGCATGGACGCGTACGCGGCTCAACGAGGCGCACCGATCGTTCCTCGCGCGGCTGCCGCTGACCGTCGATGATGGCGCTCGACTGTTTGTTCACGCCAGCGCCAGCGCGCCCGACACCTGGATCTACGTCATGAGCTCGCGCGAGGCCTTCCAAAGCTTTCGGGCGACCCCCCATCGCCTGACCTTTTGCGGCCACACGCACTTTCCGGCTCTCTTCAATGAGAGCCCGCGGACGCTGCCGCAGCACCATGTCCCGGCCGACGGCCAGCCAATTCCCCTGCTCGGGCAGCGCCGGTGGCTCGCGGTGCTGGGCGCCGTCGGCCAGCCGCGCGACAACAACCCGGCCGCCTGCTACGGGCTGTTCGACGATGTGGGCAACCGGCTGACCTATGTCCGCGTGCCCTATGACGTGGAACTGGCAGCGCGCAAGATTCGCAAGGCCGGATTGCCGGAGTTCCTGGCAACGCGACTGACCATGGGGATCTGACCATATGGCCAAGGCGCAGCTCACCGCCGGCATGATGATCGACGGCTTCCGGTTGGACGAGCGGCTCCATCGCGGCGGCATGGCGGACATCTGGCGCGCGAGTCGAAGCGACATCGATTTTCCCATTGTCATGAAAGTGCCGCTGCTCGATTTCGAGGGCGACATTTCGCTGATCGTCGGGTTCGAGGTCGAGCAGATGATCATGGCGGAGCTCAAAGGCCCGCATGTGCCGCGCTGGGTCGCGAACGGCGATTTCGCCGTGCAGCCCTATATCGTGATGGAACAGATCGCGGGGCCGACGCTGGCGAAGAGCCTCCGGCGAACCTGGTCGGTCGACGAGGTCGTCGACACGGGAGCGCAAGTGGCCGCTGCCCTGTCCGATCTGCATCAGCAGGACGTGCTGCACTTCGACGTCAAGCCGGCGAATATCCTGTTCCGTCCGTCCGGCGCCGCCGTCTTGATCGACTTCGGCCTGTCGCGTCACCGCCATCTGCCCGATCTGCTCGACGAGCAGTTCCACCGCCCCATGGGAACGACCGAATACATGGCGCCCGAGCAACTGCTCCGGGTCCGGTCGGACCAGCGCAGCGACATCTACGCGCTCGGCGCAATCCTCTATCAGCTGGCGACCGGGCGCCTGCCGTTCGGCATCCCGGCGCGCATGCGCAAGGTGCGCCGCCGCGTGTGGCGCGACCCGGTCCCGCCCCGCGCGCTGCGGCCGGAGATCCCGCCTGCCCTGCAGGAGATCATCCTGCGCTGCCTGGAACCGATGCCCGATGCCCGCTATGCTGGCGCCGGGGATCTCATGTTCGACCTGCGCCACCAGGACCTGGTGGTGCTGACCGAACGCGCCGAGCGCATGCAGCAGAGCGATTTTCGCACCACATTCGCCCGCGGGCTCCGCGCCGGAAAGATCATGCGGCAGATCCATGCGAGCGCGACCAAGCCGCCGCCCCGCGCTCCCATCATCCTCGTCGCCGTCAGTCTGCGTCCCGAGCTCGAGGAGGTGAGGCACGCTCTGCTCGACGCCGCCGCATCGGTGCTTGCCAACATGCCGGGCGCCCGCCTGGCGTGCGTCAACGTCATGCCCGCCTCGCTCATCGCCATCGATGAGAACGTCGATGCCGCGGGAGAAAATGTTCATATCCAGCGGCTGGTCGAGCTGAGAAACTGGGCCGCGCCGCTCGAGCTGCCAAAGGGAAAGATCACCTACCATCTGCTCGAGTCACGCAACATCGCCGCCGCCGTCGTGAACTTTGCCCGATCGAACAAGGTCGATCACCTGATCATCGGTGCGCCGACCAGCACCAGCTCGTTCACCGGCAAGGTGAGCGGCAAGGTCAGCGCCCAGATTACCGCCGAGGCGCCCTGCACCGTCACGGTGGTGCGGGCCGCGGGCGAGAGCAATCGCTTGCGCGAGGTCGAGCCGGCGGCCTGAGCGGGAGCGCCTAAGCCACCAGCCGGTGGAACAGCTCGGGATCGACGTTGCCGCCCGACAGAACGGCGACCGCGACCTTGTCGCGCACGTCGATCTTGCCGGTGATGAGCGCCGCCAGCCCGACCGCGCCGCCGGGCTCCACCACCAGCTTCAGCTCGTGGAACGCAAAGGCGACCGCATTGGCCACGTCCTCGTCGGTTGCGGCGAGCCCCTCCCCCACCAGCGCGCGATTGATCTCGAAGGTGATGCGTCCGGGCGTCGGCGACATCAGCGCATCGCAGATCGAGCCGGACGCTGCATCGTTGACCTCGCGCCGGCCGCTGCGAAACGAGCGGGCATGGTCGTCGAAGCCCTGCGGCTCGGCAGTGTAGAGGCGCGCATCGGGCGCACGCGCCTTGACGGCGAGGGCGATGCCGGCGGTGAGCCCGCCGCCCGACGCATTGACGATCACCACGTCGGGAACGATTCTCTCGACGGCGAGATCCTCCACGATCTCGCGTCCCGTGGTGCCCTGGCCGGCAATGACCAGCGGATCGTCATAGGGCGGCACCAGCGTGGCGCCGCGCTGCTCGGCGATCGAGCGGGCGATCGCCTCGCGGTCCTCGTGCGCGCGTTCGTACAGCACCACCTCGGCACCGAGCGCCTCGGTGCGCTCGCGCTTCGGCCGCGATGCATCGCGCGGCATCACGATCACCGCCGGCATGGACAAGAGCCTGGCGGCGGCGGCCACCCCCTGAGCATGGTTGCCGGACGAGAAGGCGACAACGCCGCCGGCGCGGCGGTCCGGCGGGATCGACGACACCTTGTTGTAGGCGCCGCGGAACTTGAACGACCCGGTGCGCTGCAGCGTCTCGCATTTTAGGAACACGCGCCCGCCGGTGAGCGCATCGAGGACCGGCGAACTGATGAGCGGCGTGTGCAGGGCGACGCCCTTGAGCCGCAGTGCGGCGGCGTCCACATCGGCAGCCGTGGGGATCCGGGTCATGTCGGCGGCTTCACTCATCGCAACGGAAAGGTAGGCCTGCGCCGACCGTCCGGCAAGCGCGACCGGCCCAATGCATGCGTCACCGATCGCCGATTCGGCCTCCATCCAGAGTCCGATCATGCGAGCCCACGCATGGCGTCTTTTCGCGCATGCGGCATCGCGATTATGCTTACGCCCATCGAGCTGGCTTCCCGGAGAAGGTGACCAATGGATCTCGGCATTGCCGGCCGCAAGGCCATCGTTTGCGCCTCGAGCCGCGGGCTCGGCCGCGCCTGCGCCTTCGCCCTGGCCGAGGCCGGCTGCGAGGTGGTCATCAACGGGCGCGACGCCGCGCGGCTGGAGGCGACGGCGGCCGAGATTCGCGCCGCCACCGGGGCCGCCGTGCATGCGGTGACGACCGACGTGGCGACGGCCGAGGGCCAGGCCGCCCTGTTTGCCACCTGTCCCGAGCCCGACATCCTGGTCAACAACAATGCCGGGCCGCCGTTCCGCGATTTCCGCGAGCTCTCCCGGCAACAGTTGATCGATGGCGTGATTGCCAACATGGTGGTGGCGATCGAGCTCATTCAGAAGGCGATCGATCCCATGGTGGCGCGCCGCTTCGGGCGCATCGTGAACATCACGTCGGGCTCTGTGAAAATGCCGCTGTTCGGCCTCGATCTGTCGTCCGGTGCGCGCGCCGGCCTTACGGCGTTCCTCGCCGGCGTCGCGCGCTCGGTCGCGGCGTCGAACGTGACGATCAACTTCCTGCTTCCCGGCGTGTTCGAGACCGATCGGCTGCGGCAGAACTTCGAAGTCACGGCGAAGAAGAAGAGCATCAGCGTGGAAGCCGCCAGAGAGGAGCGCGTGGCGCTCGTGCCGGCCCGGCGCATCGGCGATCCGGCCGAATTCGGCGCAACTTGCGCCTTCCTGTGCTCGGCGCACGCCGGCTACATCACCGGCCAGAGCCTGCTGATGGACGGGGGCGCCTATCCGGGGACGTTTTAACTGGACGACGTGTCCCGAAAACTGGAAGGCCGGCGTCGCCGCCGACCTTCCACGCCCCCACGTGTGACCGAAACTAACCCTTGGTGATGACCGGCGCCGGTGGCGGCAGCAAGCGATAGCGCAGCGCCACGCTGATGATGTCGACCTGCCCTTCGGCGACGCCGATGAAGGTGCCGAGGGCTGGATTGAAGGTGGGATTGCCGGGCACGAGGTTGATCGGCGCCTCATCGACGAAGATATGCGAATAGCCGAGCTCGACCGAGAGCCTTTCGGTCCAATTGTAGGTGGCGCCGGCGCTGACCCACAGGCGGTCGTTGTCGGGCAGGCGGGTGCCCCGCGTCCTTTCGTCGATCGGCGAACGCTCAAAGCCGACGCCGCCGCGCAGCGCGAGCTTCGGGCTCCACTGATATTCGAAGCCGCCGGAGAACAGCCAGCCGTCGCGCCATTCGAACGCCAGTGCGTTCGGGATCCCCAGCGGAATGACCGGGGTCGAGGTGATGGCCACCGGGATCGTGCCGAGCCGCGACCAGTTCTGCCATTCGACCGTGCCGAGCAGCGTGAACGATTCGGTAATCTTTTGGCGGATGCTCACCGTGGCTATATCCGGCAACGGCACGTCGGCTTCGAAATTCACGAACGCGGGCGGAACACCGACGAGACCCGGCGGGAGCGGCGGCGGAGCGGTGGTAATGAAGAACGGCCTAAAGATGTCGCCCTCGAGCGAATGGTCGATGCGCGAGCGGTAACCGAGGCCGATCGTGGTCCACGCCGTCGGCGTGATCGTAACGCCCGCGGTGAAGCCGTAATCGAAAGAATCGCCATCGATGCGCAACGGGTCGGGAAGGAGCGGACCGAACGGCGGGAAGGTGCCGCTTCCGGGAAACGCCGAATGAAGTTTGACCTTTAAATATTGGATCTGCGCCCCGACCCCGACGCTCAGCCAGTCGGTGAGCTTGAACGCGACGGTTGGGGTCGCATTGAGGCTGAACACCTCGGATTCGCGCGAGTAGAACATGCCGGCCCAGAGGGGATTTGGCTGCGTCCTGAGACCGAACGGGGCGTTCAATCCGAAGCCGATCGTGATCAGATTGTTGAGGCCATAGACATAGTAGGAGGCCGGCACGAAGGCGTCCTTGCCGATGTCGCCGCTGGAGCCGAACGGAACGAGATTCGCGCCCGTCACGCTCGTGGCGACAAGCGGCGTGATGTCGCTACGGGGGAAGACGGCGGTCGCATCGACCTCGGTGCTGAGGCCCAGGCCCTGCTGGGTGATCGTCGCCGGATTCCAGAACATCGCCGAGAGCGCGGGCCCGCCCGCGGCCGCACCGGCAAACGACGTGCCCTGGAAATAGGTGCTCTGCTCGTGAACGAAGAAGCCACCCGCCTGCGCCGTGTTCGCCCCGAGGCCGATCGCGCCAAGCGCCGCACCGGTGAGCACGGCCGCCTTGATGGGTGCCCGAGTAGCCATCGTTTCCCCCTCGACCCGCGCCCCTTGAGAGTCGCCGTCGTCAGCGCGTCGTCGCATCCTGCCAACGGTCGGCGGTTCGGCAAAGCCGAATAGGGCCATTTGCCCGTCCGCGCTGCAGAATTCGTCCGGTCGTTGCATTGATGCAACAGCCGTTTGCACTGCAAAATGAACCCCCGTGTCCGGGTCAACGAGGCAAAATCGCCCCATTGCGCGGCGCAGCGCGTGCCGATGCCCCGATCTACTGGTTCGGGCCCTAGGCGGCGGCGCTTTGGCCGAGCACGCCTCTTGCCACCTCGCGGAACTCGGCTTCGGTCAACAGTTGCTTGGTCTTCAGCGAGTGGGCCTTGACGGCCGCCGTGATCTTGAGCGCGTCCTGCTCGGAAACCTGCAGGCCGATCTGCTGCAGCCAGAGATACACCGAATCGATGCCGCTGCCCTTGCCCATCACCACCTTCGCTGGCGGCTGCCCCACGGCATTCCAGCGGACCGGGAACAGCTCGGTCGCGAACTTCTCGCCGCAATTCTTGAACCAGCTGGCGATGATCCCCGACTCGATCTGGTAGAGCGCGTTGCCGACGATCGGCTTGTTCGAAGGCACGGCAACGCCGGTCAGTTGCCGCACCAGGTTGGCAAGCGGGGTGAGCTTCGTGCAATCGATCCCGATGTCCACGCCATACATCGTCTTCAACGCCATCACGGTTTCTTCCATGGGCGTGTTGCCGGACCGTTCGCCGATGCCGAGCACGGTCGTATGCATCACCTCGACGCCTTCGGCCAGCGCCATGATGGTGTTCGCCACGCCCATGCCGAAGTCCTGATGGAAATGCGCCTCGAGGCGCTTGTTGATGCGCGCCTGGACCTGACGCACGAAGTATCGCATGGCGTGCGGCGACACGACCCCGAACGTGTCGACCAGAGCGAGCGCGTCCATGTGTCCCTCCTTGCCGACGCGCTCGATCAGATCCAGCGCCCACTTCATCTCGGCGCGGGAAAAGTCGATCGGGAAGAACACGACCTCGAGCCCGTTGTCGTGGGCGAACCTGGTGGCTTCGATCGAGGTCTCGACCGCCTTTTCCATCGGCCAGCGGTAGGCGAGATCGACCATGTGCTTGCTCGACGGGATTTCCATCACCACGCCGCTGACGCCGGTATCTATCGAGCGCTGGACGTCCTCTTTCATGCAGCGCGCGAACGAGAAAATCTGCGGGCCGAGGTTGCGCTTGACGATCTCCTTGATCGCCTCGTTGTCGGACGGGGAAACAATCGGCATGCCCGCCTCGATGCGGTGCATGCCGGCCTCCGCCAAGCCTTCGGCGATGCGAATCTTCTCGTCCTTGGTCAGGATGACGCCGGTCTGCTGTTCGCCGTCGCGCAGAGTGACGTCATGAACCTTGATGGTCTTGGCAAACTTGAAATCCTTCCGCACCTCGTCGGCGTAGTTCCATTCGCTCACGAACCAGTCGTTGGTCTTCCACGGTTGATCTGCCATTTGGGCGCTCCTGTTGCGTCGGGTGGGATCGGTTTCTCGTTGGGCGGTTTTGAATGGGCTTTCGCGGCCTATGTGTCATCAGACGACCGGGTTGGTCAATTCGCCGATGCCCGAGATCGCAATGGGCACCACGTCCCCCGGAGCGAGGAAGCGCTGCGGGCTGAACCCGATGCCGACGGCGGCCGGCGTTCCGGTGGCGATCAGGTCGCCGGGCTCCAGGGTGACGCAGGCGCTAACGGCTTCGATGATGGCGGCCTTGGTGAAGACGAACGGATCCGCCGGGACCTCCTGCTTGTCGCCGGATTGATCGACGCCGCTGCGGGCAAATTTCTGAGCGTGATCGGGATGGTTCTTGCCCACACAGATGCCATTCTTCGCCAGCGGTCCGACCGGGGCCGCGAGCTTGACGCTGTCGATTGCTCCTGCAATGCCGGTCAATCGAGAGGACAAATGATGATGACCCGTCGGACGTTCACCACGCTCCTTGCCGGCGCGGCTGCGGCTCCGGCGACCTCTTGGGCCCAGGCCGGGAAGACCGTGTACTACGCGAGCATCGGACCCGAGCTCGGCTGGAACGACCTCGACGTCGCCGACGCCGCGCTCACGGCGCGGCGGTCGGTGAGGTTGCCGGCGAACGTGCAGTACGCATGGCCGCATCCGTCGAAACAATATCTCTATGTCGTGTCGAGTAATGGCGGGCCGGGGCTGATTCCGGGCGACAAGCACGCGGCGAGCGCGTTCCGGATCGATCCGGCCTCTGGCGCGCTGCAGCCGCACGGGGAGCCGCAATCGCTGCCGTCGCGCCCGATCCACGTCAGCGTGGACCGTGGCGGCGCCTATTTGTTGACGGCCTTCAACCATCCGAGCGCCGTCACCGTGCACCGGATCAACCGGGACGGTACCATCGGCGACCTGGTGGACCAGCCGGCGCCGCCCGACGGCGGCACCTTCGCGCACCAGATCATCACCACGCCCTCCAACCAGAGCGCGATCCTGGTCGCCCGCGGCAACAACGCCAGCGGCGGCAAGCCGGAGGATCCGGGGGCATTGAAAGTATACGGTTTCAAGGACGGCGTGCTGAGCAATCGGGCGTCGATCGCGCCCGGAAACGGCCTCGGCTTCGGGCCGCGCCATCTCGACTTCCATCCGGTCCAGCCATGGGTGTTCGTGTCGGTCGAGCGCCAGAGCCAGCTCCATGTCTATCGGCTCGCGGCCGATCACTCGCTCGCGCACGAGCCGATGTTCGTCAAGACCACGCTGGCCGATCCCGCCAACGTCCGTCCGGCCCAGGCTGCGGGTGCGATCCACGTCCATCCCAACGGGCGCTTCGTCTATCTGACCAACCGCAATTCCGGGCAGGTCGAGTTCGAAGGCAGGAAGGTGTTCGGCGGCGGCGAGAACAACGTGGCGGTGTTCGCCATCGATCAGGCGACCGGCGAGCCGACGCTCTTTCAGAACATCGACGCCCGGACCAATCACCTGCGAACGTTCGCCATCGACCCGAGCGGGCGCCTTCTGGTCGCCGCCAGCATCCAGCCGATCGCCGTGCGCGGGGAAAACGGCGTCGGCACACTGACCGCCGGCCGCATCGTCTACCGGATCGCCGACGACGGAAAGCTCACCTTCGTGCGCAAGTACGAGGTCGACACCGGCAAGGTGCTGCAGTTCTGGAGCGGCATGGTCACCTTGGCTTGAGGAAGCTCACCCGGGCAAAGATCGGCAACGATCCTATGTGGCGCGGCGGCAGGTCACCCTGGCGCGCCGCAGCCGTTGGATGGCGTCGGATTGACGCCATCATTGCCGAGACACTGATGTACGCCCATTCGTGCTTCGCAAGGGGCCGATGCCAATGGTGTCGAGGGTTGGACAAGACGGTGTGCTTTCTGCTTTCCTCGCCTTCGCGGCAGCGACGACGGGCCGCGGACGCAATACAGGAGACGCCCTTTGCCTCAATCGCTCGATGAAATCCGCTATGAGCTTGCGCTCGCCAATCGCATGCTCGCTCATGAGGGCGTGCTCGACGCCTTCGGCCATGTCAGCGTGCGCCATCCCGACGATCAGGGCCGCTATCTGCTGTCGCGCTCGCGGGCGCCGGAGCTGGTCGAGCCTTCGGACATCCTGGAATTCACGCTCGATTCCGAGCCGCTCATGCCGCCCACCGCGCGGCTCTACGGCGAACGCGTCATTCACGGCGAAATCTACAAGGCGCGGCCGGACGTCACCGCCGTCTGTCATCACCACGCGCCGGCCATCATGCCCTATTGCGTGGCGGGCGAGGACGTCGTGCCGATCTATCACCTCGGTGCCGTCATCGGCGTCAAGGCGCCGTTCTGGGACCAGCGCCACGATTTCGGCGACACCAACCTCCTGGTCATCAAGCCGGCGGAGGGGGCTTCGCTCGCCAAGGCCCTCGGGCCGCACTGGGTCGTGGTCATGCGCCGGCATGGCGCGACGGTCGCCGGTCGCAACTTGCGCGAGGCGGTGTTCCGCTCGGTCTATTCCTGCCGCAACGCCGAATACCTGACCCAGGCGAAATCGCTCGGCACGCCCAGTCCGTTGAACCGGACCGAGGCCGAGCGTGCCGCCGACTACAACCTTGCGCCCGGCCCGGTGGGACGCGCGTGGGAATACTGGGCGATGCGGCTCGAGAAGAAGGGCGAGGCGCCGCCGCGCGCCGCGAAATCGGCCGCGCGCGGCGCTGCCCGCAAGAGTGCCCGGCCGGCGGCCAGAAGCAAGCCGAGCGCCCGAGGGGCAAAAAAGGCGGCGAGGAAAGGGAGGAGATGATGAAGCGTCTTGCATTGGGGGGCGTGGCCGCGCTGGCAGTGCTCGCCCCGGCGATTGCGTCCGCGCAGGATGCGCTCAAGGTCGCGATCGGACAGATCAACAACTGGGAGAACCAGGCACCGACGCTCGGCCAGGATGCCGGCATCTTCAAGAAGCACGGCCTGGTGCTCGAGAACTTCGGCACCGCCGGCGCCGGCGAAACGCTGCAGCCGGTGATTTCCGGCAGCGCCGATCTCGGTGCGGGCGTCGGCGTCGCCGGCGTGATGCGGGCATTTTCACGCGGCGCGCCGGTGCGCGTGCTGCTGCCTGCCTTCACCGGGACCGGGGACCTCTACTGGTACGTCAAGGCCGACTCAGCCATCAAAAGCCTGAAGGACGCCACGGCGGTGAACACCATCGCCTATTCCACCAGCGGATCGAGCTCCAACAATCTCGTCATCGCCTTCGTCGAAGAGTTCGGCACCAAGGCCAGGCCGACCGCCACCGGGAGCCCGCCCGGCACCCTGACGGCGGTGATGAGCGGCCAGATCGACATCGGCTGGGCCGCGCCGCCGTTCGGATTGAAGGAGATCGAGGAGGGCAAGATCCGCATCGTGGCGCGCGGCAGCGATGTGCCGTCGCTGCGCAACCAGACTGTTCGCGCGATCATCGTCAATGCCGACGCGCTGAAGACGAAGAAGGACGCGATCATGCGCTTCGTCGATGCCTATCGCGAGGCGGTGGATTGGATGTATTCCGATCCGATGGCGGTCAAGATGTACGCCGACAAGATCAAGAGCAGCGAGGAACTGATCAAGAAATCGATTCACGAGTTCCATCTCAAGGAGGCGTTGCAGACCGACGAGATGAAGGATGTCGACGGCATCCAGCGCGACGCGGTGAAGCTGAAGTTCATCGACAGGCCGCTGACGAAGGATCAGCTCGCCGAGTTCCTGCAGATCCCGCCGCGGAAGAAGTAGTGGGAACCATGAGCATCTCGACAGAGCGCTGACGAAAGAGAAGCTTACGACCTGATTCAGATCCTGCCGCCGGGTCGTGATCGAGCCGAATCGTTGATATCGCGCTGATACTCGGATTCGGCCGCGTGGTTTGATCCAGCGCAAAGACGGCCGGAGGACGAAGCCTCACACTCGCGCATCTTGCGTCGATCAGCAGCTGTCGCCGGGTCAATCCTGCCGGCGACGTGGAGGATGCATGCGCGAGTTCTTGCTGGCGGTCGTGTTCGCCGCCGTCATCGTCGGGGGCGTCATGCTTCTGTCCTCGCCATCTGAGAAAGCGCCCGCTCCGCCGGGCGTTTCGGCGACGTAACTACCTGGTTCTGCAGTTGCAGGCCTATGCCTCCGGCGAGCGTCGGAACGACGTGTACGCCCGCATGCGAACGATCGCGACAAGACTCACACAGCCGAGATCAACGGGCTCGCCGCCTACTATGCCGCCGGCTTCCGATAGGGCTCGGCCTTTGCGCCCAGCTTCTGCTCAGCGGGCAGGTCATGAAGAATCTCGCCGAAAACGGCGGCCGGGTCCCGAGGAGCTGAAGCAGGCGAGCTGAGCAGCCCTACGGCATATCGCTAATGCCCGTCTCGTGCCGCCGCGCTGATCGCGGTGAGCATGGCGGTGCGGCCCTGCTTGAACGTGCCGCGGACGTTGTCGTTCCTGCCGAGCCGGCCCATCTCGCGCTGGCGCTCGGCGGTGGCGGTCGCCATCAGCGGCTCGATGCCGAGCTCGCGCAGCGTGTCCGCCACTTCCTCCATCTCGGCGGCGCGGCGCGCGCCGTGGCTTGCCATCCGTTCGAGGTTGTATTCGATGAGCCTCGACCAATCGAGCGTCGGAAAGCTCTTGGCCAGCGAGGCGATCACCTGATCTTCCACGCCCGCGCGCGCGGCCGCCACGAAGCATTCGTAGGTAAGCGCCTCCATCCCCTTGACCATCACGCTGCGCACCATCTTGATCGCTGCGGCGGCGCCGATCTGAGGTCCGGCAACCGCCACCTTCATGGTGAGCTCCTGGAGGACCGGCGCGACGGCTTCGGCCTCCGGCCCGGCCAGCAGCATCGGCGTCTGGTGGCGCGCGGGATGCACCGGCGCCATCACGGCGACGTCGACATAACGGGCCGCTGCCGCCAACTCTCGCGCGGTCTCCCGCTTGCGGCCGGCCGAGACCGAGTTGATGTCGAGGAACACCTGGCCGCTGAGATGCGGCTTGACCTGCTGCGCCGCCGTAAGGCTCGACGCCGCCGTGACCGCAGACACGATCATGTCCGACCCGCGCACCGCATCGGCCGCCGAGGTGGCCAGCCGCACGCCGATCTTCGCGCCCGCTGCCTTGAGCCGTTCTCCTTCGCGCTCGGGGAGCAGGATGTCCCAGGCCGCGATGCTGTGGACGCCGGCTTCGCGCAGGCCGGAAGCAAGGGCCTGGCCGGCTTCGCCGAAACCGATGAAGCAGAGGCTCGGGGTGTTGCGGGGCGTCATGTCAATTTCCTCTGCACCCCTTGGTCGAAGCGCTCGACGTTGACGACGACGCGAACATGGGTTCCGTCGCCGACGCGCTCCTTGTCGTCGTGGGCTTCGACCCGGAATTCGATGTTCCGCCCGTCGATCTTGGTCACTTCGGCGGTGCCGCGCAACCGCATGCCCACCGGCGTCGCCGCATAATGGCCGACGTCGAGATGGGTGCCGAGGCTCTGATGGCCTTCCGGCAGCAGGTGCTCCACGGCGGCGAGCGCGGCCGTCTCCATGAGGTTGATCATCACCGGCGTCGCCAGCACATGGACGCGGCCGCTGCCGACGCGCGGCGCGGTATGTTCGACCCCGACCAGCAAATCGGCTGATCCCTTCAATCCCGCCTGCAAGTTCGACAAGTCCATCGTGCTGGTCCTTCAACCGAGGTGACCTGCCGATATAGCCGCAATCGCGCGCGTGCCCAAGGCTCATGCGGGTAGCGCGCGTAGCCTGCTCAGTCGAGGCGCCCGTTTCACCAGTCGGGTCTTGCCGGCATTGTTTTCAAATTGCGGAAAAACCATCTATGTGTCCGCGGGACGGCTTCCGGCGGGGCATGACATGCGGAAGGGACGCGACCCAGATGGAGCGTAAGCTGCTCTCGCCGGCGTTCTCCTCGGCGCCCGTTTTGCTCGTCTTCGCCGGCATGCTCGCGACCGGGATTTTCATCATCGACACGGTGACGACTCTCGATATCGCGATTGCCGTGCTCTACGTGGTCGTCGTGCTGCTGGCGGCCAACGTCTTTCAGCGGCGCGGCGTTCTGCTGGTGTCGTCGGGATGCATGGCGCTTACGGTGGTGGCCTACCTGCTGTCGCATCCCGTTGCCGCGGACACCGCCCTTGACCGCTGTCTCGTAAGCCTGGTGGCGATCGCGGCCACCACGTTCCTTGCCTTGAAGAACCAATCGGCCAACATGGCGTTGCGCGAGCAGGCGCAACTTCTCGACCTGACGCACGATTCGATTTTCGTGCGCGACACGAACGACGTCGTCACCTACTGGAACCGCGGCTCCGAGGAGCTGTACGGCTGGAGCCGGGACGAGGCCGTCGGCAAGGTCTCGCATCGGCTCATGAAAACGATCTTCCCCGCGCCCTTGAAGGACATTGCGGCCGAGCTGTCCCGCGCCGGCCGTTGGGAAGGAGAGCTCGTTCACGCCAAGCGGGACGGGTCGCGTGTCTCCGTGTCGAGCCGCTGGTCGTTGCAGCGGGACGAGCGGGGGCGACCGGTGGCGACCATGGAAACCAACAACGACATCACCGAGCGCAACCAGGCGCAGGAGGCGCTGCGCCGGGCGCAGGCCGAGCTCGCGCACATCAATCGCGTGATGACGCTCGGCGAGCTGACGGCTTCGATCGCGCACGAAGTCAACCAGCCGCTCGCCGGCATCGTCACTAACGGGGCCGCTTGCCTGCGGTGGCTCGATCGTAGCCCGCCGGACCTGGACGAGGCACGCGGCGCCGTCGAGAGCATGATCGGCGACGGCATGCGCGCGAGCGACGTGATCCAGCGACTGCGCGCGCTCTCGAGGAAGGCCGAGCCGCAGAAGATGCGGCTCGAGATCAACGGCGTCATCGACGAGGTGATCCGCCTGGTGCAGCGCGAGCTGCTCGACCATCTGGTCGCGCCGCGACTGGAGCTCGCATCGGCGCTGCCCACCGTGATCGGCGATCGGGTCCAGCTGCAGCAGGTGATGCTCAATCTGGTGATGAACGCGATCGAGGCGATGGCGGCGGTCACCGACCGTCCCCGCGAGCTGGTGATCCGCTCGCGCCGGCACGAATCCGGAGAAGTGCTGATCGAGGTTCAGGACGCCGGCGTGGGCATCGACCCCGAAATCGTGAACCGCCTGTTCAACGCCTTCTTCACCACCAAGCCCGACGGCATGGGGATGGGCCTGTCGATCTGCCGCTCGATCGTCGAAGGCCATGGTGGCCGGATATGGGCGGCGCAGAATGCCGGAGCAGGCGCGACGTTTCGGTTCACACTGCCGTCGCCACGGGAGATCGCATCGTGACGAAGAGCGCTCCCGTGCCGGGTCCGGTCGTGTTCGTCGTCGATGACGACGTCTCGATGCGCACCGCGCTGAGCAATCTCTTCCGCTCCGTCGGCTTGCGGGCGGAGTTGTTCGGCTCGGCCCCGGAATTCCTGCAGAGCAAGCTTCCGGATGTTCCGAGCTGCCTGGTCCTCGATATCAGGCTGCCGGGGCCGAGCGGGCTGGACTTTCAGACCGAGCTGGCCAGGGCCGACATTCACATCCCGATCATCTTCATGACCGGCCACGGCGACATCCCGATGACGGTGCGGGCCATGAAGGCCGGAGCGGTCGATTTCCTGACCAAGCCGTTTCGCGACCAGGACATGCTGGATGCCGTTTCGACGGCGATCGAGCGCGACCGAAAGAGGCGGGAGGACGAGAAGGTGCTGGCGGATCTCCGGGCGCTCTACGGCTCGTTGACCGCTCGCGAGCAGGAGGTGCTGGCTTTGGTCGCCAGCGGCCTGATGAACAAGCAGATCGCGGCCGAGATCGGCCTCGCCGAGATCACCGTGAAGATTCACCGCGGACGCGTGATGAAGAAGCTGGGCGCGAGGTCGTTGGCCGACCTGGTGAGAATGGCCGAGGCGCTCGGAGTGCGGCGCACAAAGCCGTAGCGGCTGGCCCCCCGGATCATATGACCAGTGCCCGGAGCGAAATCGCGGCGTATTGCTGCGATGCCGCGCGAGCGTGCGCAAACCTAAGTATGATTTCCGAACGCCACCTGCAGGGACAAATCTGGTGGGTCTGCCACGCCAAGCCAAGCTCCTCGTCTCGGTAGGGAAGGATCTTGCGCTTTACGAAAGGACCGACCGCTTTGGGCCAAGTACCGATGATTTCGATCATCGATGACGATGCCTCCGTCCGTCTCGCGACGAACCGGCTCGTGCGGTC
>Ga0081538_10001449_pt1 | contig 24381 bp, 24 predicted proteins | sample TabmetS5T2R1_FD_71022 | JGI IMG/M metagenome (GOLD analysis project Ga0081538, IMG submission 71022) | Tabebuia heterophylla rhizosphere microbial communities from the University of Puerto Rico - S5T2R1 | ecosystem: Host-associated > Plants > Roots > Rhizosphere ... | reverse complement strand
AGCGACCCGGCGTGCAGGGCCACGACCCCGCCGTCGAGGGCACCGGCGAGCTCGTGGTCGCGCCACTGCCAGTCGGCGGTGCCCTCGACCCGGAAGTCGTACTCGACCACCCCGTCGCGCCCCACGGCGACGATGGCCAGCGAGGTCGGCTCGGCCGCCCGGACGGCGTACGACAGGTCGACCCCGTTGCCGTCCAGGTGGGCCCGGAGCCGGTGCCCGAGCAGGTCGTCGGCCAGCCGGGCCAGCAGCCGGGTCGGCACCTCCTGGCGGGCCAGCCCCACGGCCACGTTGGCCGGGCTCCCGCCCGGCGCGGCCCGGAACTCCCCGGGCCCGCCGCCGGGGACGAAGTCCACCAGCGCCTCCCCGGCCACCGCCACCACCCCGGCCCCGCCGCCCGCAGCCCGATCGCCCACCGGCCCTCCTCGGCTCGTCTGGCGGGCATTGTCGCCGACCGACGCGCTTCCGGGCACCCGGCGCCGGCTCAGACCTCCGGCCCGGACACCAACGGGCTCGGCCCAGCCCTCAGGACTGGAGGGCCTCGACCAGCTCCTCCTCGCGCTCCTTGGTCAGGTTGGTCTGGATGACCGTCGGGTTGAACGGCCTGACCGCCTCGATCACCCGGTCCACGGTGGCCGACCGGGCCAGCAGGAACACCGCCGCCCTGCCGCCCTCGAGCTGGCCGGCGATCTGCTTGATGGTGTCGTCGTTGATGCCGACGTCGGCCAGCTTGCCGGCCAGCGCCCCCGAGGCGGCCCCGATGGCCAGCCCGGCCACCGGGACCAGGAAGATCAGCCCGATCAGGGTGCCCCACAAGGCGCCTGAGGCCGCCCCGGCCCCGGTCAGGCTGACCGCCTGGTGGATGCGGACCTTGCCCTTGGCGTCCTTGTAGGCGTAGGCCGCGTCCTCCAGCTGCAGCAGCTCCTGCTTTTTCAGGTCGCCGGCCAGGTCGAAGAGCCGTTCCGCGTCGTCGCGGTTGTCGACGCCGAGTACCACCAGATGGGCCATGGATCCGTTCCTCCAGGACGTGAGAGCCGACGCTGCCTTCAGGCGGAACCATCCTTGGGTCCGGCGGGAGGACCGGTCATCACCTTTTCCGGGTGAAACGTCGTTCGGAATCACCCCATCCGGGTGACGACGGCCCAGTTCCGGCTCCGACAGAGTGGTCGCCGAGCCGATCGCCAGACGCCGGAGGCCGGGCATGGCCTCCAGGGAGGGAGAGCATGGCCGTCGACACCTTCATGGTCTACGTCGGGGTCTACCCCGACGTCGCCGACGCCGACGCGGACTACGACCTGGTCAAGGACCTGCACACCGAGGTCGGGCTGATCGACGCCTACGACGCCGCCGTGATCGAGCGGCGCGACGACGGCAAGGTCAGGATCACCCGCAAGCACGAGACCCCGACCCGGGTCGGCGGGGTCCTCGGCGGCGGGGTTGGCCTGGCCACGGGCCTGGTCGTGGCCCTGTTCCCGTTCGCCGCGATCGGGGCCGGCCTGCTGGCCGCCACCACCGCCGGCGGGGCCGTGCTGGGCTCGGTGGCCGGCCACGCCGCGGCCGGCATGAGCCGCGGCGACCTCAAGGAGCTGGGCGAGCACCTGGACGCCGGCCAGGCCGGGCTGGTGGTGGTCGGCGTCTCCGACATGGGGGCCAAGATCGAGCGGGCGATGCGCCGGGCCGAGAAGGTGGAGGCCAAGCAGCTCAAGGCCGACAACGCCGAGATCGAGGCCGACGCCAGGTCCGCCGGCTGAGCGGCCACCGGGGCACGGTCGGGCTCGAGGCCTGGGCGTCGGGTGACAGCGAGCAGGCCCTGGCCGGCTTCCGGGCGGCCTTCACCCGCCCCGACCCGAGCGAAGCGACCCGATGACCGCCGCCACCCCGTCGGCCTCATCGGGCCGGCCTGACCGGCGCCTTGCCACGGAGAGACCCTGACGGCCCGCGTCGGGCGGACCGACGGTAGATTCCGGCGTTTCCGGGGTAGAGAAGGCACCAGGGCTCGTCAGAGAGCGCTTCCCGAGAGGAGACCAGGGTGCCCGAAGGCGAACCGTGTCCGTACTGCGCGCACCTCGCGCCCAATCCCGATGAGCTGCGCCAGCATCTGCTCCACCTGCATCCCGAGGTCGAGCCGGAGCCGGACTGGTGGGACCGCGACGCCGTGCCGCCGCCGGCGGTGTTCTGAGCTCCTGAGCTGACGGCCTTGCCGGGTTGAGTTCGCCCCGGTTTCGGGGGCATGGTTACGGCATTCCAGCATCGGCCACGCCGCGTGGTCGCTGGGCCTCGCGGTGGCTCCTCGAAAGGGTCGCAGCTATGGCTCTGCTCAGCTGGCGTGTCGTCCACGACGGCAAGACCCCGCCCCCGGGTGCGGTGGTCCGGGCCGACGAGCGCCTGTCCTGGCCGCGGACGGTCGGCCTCGGCGCCCAGCACGTGGTCGCGATGTTCGGCGCGACCTTCGTCTTCCCGATCGTGATGGGCCTCAACCCGCAGCTCGCGATCCTGATGAGCGGGATCGCGACGATCTGCTTCCTGCTGATCGTGCAGAACAAGGTGCCGAGCTACCTGGGCACCTCGGCGTCGTTCGTCGGTGCCGTCGTGGCCATCCGGGCCCAGGGCGGCGACTCGCCCGATGTCACCGGGGCCATCCTGGTCGCCGGGGTGGTCCTGGCCGTCTGCGGCCTGATCATCCAGCTGGCCGGCTCGCGGGTCGTCTACTCGGTGCTGCCGCCGGTGGTCACCGGCGCGGTCGTGATGCTGATCGGGTTCAACCTCGCCCCGGTGGTGGCCGACATCTACTGGCCCCAGGACCAGTGGGTGGCCCTGCTGACCATGATCGCGGTGATGGCGATGGCGGTCGGCTTCCGTGGCTTCCTCGGGCGGATCGCGGTGTTCCTCGGCCTGATCTTCGGCTACGCCCTGTCGTGGCTGTTCGACCGGGTCTTCGGGCAGATCACCTCCTTCGACCCGGCCGCCAACGAGGTCACCACCCACTTCCGGGTCAACTGGGACGGCGTGCGGGCCACGGACTGGGTCGGCTTCCCGCCCCAGACCACCGTCGGAGCCGGCGGCCAGGAGATCCCCGGCTGGCACCTGCCCGACGTCAAGCTCACCTTCGTGCTGCTGGTGCTGCCGGCGGTGATCGCGCTCATCGCCGAGAACACCGGCCACGTCAAGGCCGTGGCCGAGATGACCCAGACCGACCTCGACCCGGTGATGGGCCGCGCCATCGCCGCCGACGGCGTCGGCACCGCCATCGCCTCGTCGGTCGGCGGGTCGCCGACGACGACCTACGCGGAGAACATCGGGGTGATGGCGGCGACCCGGATCTACTCCACCGCCGCGTACTACGTGGCCGCACTGGTGGCGATCCTGTTCGGCTTCTCGCCCAAGTTCGGGGCGGTCATCTCGGCCACCCCCGGCGGCGTCCTCGGCGGCATCACGGTGGTCCTGTACGGCATGATCGGGCTGCTCGGGGCCAAGATCTGGAAGGAGAACGACGTCGACTTCGGCAACCCGATCAACCTGGTGCCGGTGGCGGCCGGGATCATCATCGCGATCGGGAACACGACCCTGGTGATCAGCGACAACTTCGAGATCTCGGGGATCGCGCTCGGCACCATCGTGACCGTGGCCGCCTTCCACCTGGTCCGGCTGATCGCGCCCCCGCACCTGCAGGAGGACCTGCGGCGCGAGCGCACGGGAGGGCCGCGAGAGGGCGGCGAGGGGGCGGCGATCATCATCGACGAGCCCGGTGCCTACAAGGAGCCCTGACCTCGGCCGTGACGGCCTGGCCGAACGGCGCCCCCCGACCCGGCGACCGGGCGGCGCTGTCGCGCCGGGTCGAGGCGGCCGACATCCGCCGCTTCACCGAGCTCAGCGGCGACCGCAACCCGCTGCACTATGACGAGCAGGCCGCCCGCGGCTCCCGCTTCGGCGGGATCGTCGTCCAGGGCGGCGTGACCAGCGCGATCCTCAACGCGGTGGTGGCCGAGCGGCTGCCGGGGCCCGGGACGGTGTTCTTGAACGTCAACTGGGACTTCCGCGCCCCGGTGCGGCCGGGCGACGAGATCACCGGCGCCGTCGAGGTGCTGGAGGTCCGCGACGACAAGCCGATCACCCGGCTCCGCACCACCGTCACCCGCCAGGACGGCACCGTGGTCCTGGAGGGCGCGGCGGTCTGCTACACCGTGGCGCTGGGGTGAGGGCGGCCGCGGCGGCGCCGGGCTAGCGGGCGCGGCGCGCCCGGGGCGCGGCCGGCGGCGTCGGGGCCAGCGGGAGCGGCGACGGCGGCTTGACCTCCTCCAGCCGGAGGTAGGTCACGAGCCGCTGCCCACCGCGGGTGGCCAGCCTGGCCAGCACCTGCTGCAGCTCGGCGACGTCCCTGGCCACGATGGTGAGCAGGTAGTCCATCTCGCCGGCGACGTTGTCGGCGGCGGTGATCTGCGGGAGCGCGCGGACCTGGTCCTCGAACACGCGGCTGGAGCGCGGGTCGTGGCGGGCGAGGCTGGCCGCCACGTACACGTGCAGGGGGAACCCGGCCGCGGTCGGGTCGAGCCGGGCGGCGACGACGCGGATGACGCCGGATTCCTTCAGCCGGCGGACGCGGTGCAGCGTCGCGGCGGGGGAGAGCCCGACGAGGCGGGCCAGCTCGACGTTGGTGCGGTCCGCGTCGGTCTGCAGCGCGGTCAGCAGACCGATGTCAATATCATCAAGTTCGACGACCATTTCACGATCGATCATTTCGCAGTAGGCGCCAACTGGCAAATACTGCTTCGACCGGGCGGCACCATGGTGCCATGCGCCTTGACCGCCGGATCGCCGTCGCCGCCCTCGCCGCCGGGGGCCTGCTGTGGGGCACCACCGTGCCCCTGTCCAAGGTGGCCCTCGAGTGGCTGCCGCCGGGCTGGCTCACCGTCGCGCGGTTCGGCCTGGCCGCCGCCGTGCTCCTCACCGCCGGCCGGTCCCGGGTCCGGGACGCCTGCCGCCCGGCCGTGCTCGCCTGGGGGGCGGTGGGGTACGGCGGGTCGATCCTGGTGCAGAACGCCGGGATCACGCGCACCAGCGTGAGCCACGCGGCCCTGCTCATCGGGGCCACGCCCGTGCTGGTGGCGGTCATCGCCGCCCTCCGGCACCGCCGGGTGGCGCGCCCGGTGGCCTGGACCGGCTTCGCGGTGTCGTTCGCCGGCGTCGGCCTGGTCGCCGCCGGCGGGGGCGGCGGCGCGACCGTCACCGGCGACGCCCTGGTCCTGGGGTCGCTGCTCTTCTCGGCCTCGTTCACCGTCGCCCAGGCCCGGCTGCTGCGCGGCCGCGACCCGGTCGCCGTGACCGCCGTGCAGTTCCTCGCCGCGGCGCTCGCCACCCTCCCCGTCGCCGCCCTCACCGAGGGCACGCCGGCCGCCCCCGCCGTCGCGGCCACCCCGCTGGCCACCCTCGGCCTGGCCCTCGTGGGCACGCTCGCGCCCTCCACCCTCTTCGCCTACGGCCAGGCCCGGGTCTCCCCCGAGGTCGCCGGCGCCTTCGTGAACCTCGAACCGCTCGTCGGCGCCGCCGCCGGCGCCGTCGTCTTCGGCGACCCGGTCGGCGTCGCCCAGGCGGCCGGGGGTGCGGCCATCCTGACCGGGATCGCCCTGAGCAGCCTCCCGCTGCTGTTCACGAGGGAGCGCGCCGGGGGCAAACAGGTGGTGGCGGGCGGGAGCTTCCTGCCATGCTGCGGCCGTGCCGACGAACTACTTCGACGAACGGATCGCCAGGAGCTACGAGGCCAGGTGGCCCGAGCTGTTCGAACCCGCGGTCCTGGACCCGGCCGTGCGGTTCCTGGCCGAGCTGGCCGGGACCGGGGCCGCGCTCGAGCTCGGCATCGGGACCGGTCGTGTCGCGATCCCGCTCAGCCGGCGAGGTGTCCGCGTGCACGGGATCGACCTGTCGCCCGACATGGTCGCCGAGCTCCGGTCGAAACCGGGCAGCGACGACATCGGCGTGACCGTCGGCGACTTCGCCACCACCACGGTCGGCGGCAGGTTCAGGCTCGCCTACCTGGTCCGCAACACGATCATGAACCTCACCACCCAGGACGAGCAGGTGGCGTGCTTCCAGAACGTCGCCGCGCAGCTCGAGCCGGGTGGGTGCTTCGTGATCGAGGTCGGGGTTCCGGGGCTGCAACGTCTCCCGGCGGGCGAGACCGTCCGCGCGTTCACCGTGACCCCGACGCATCTCGGCTTCGACGAGTACGACGTCGCAGGGCAGGGCCTGATCTCCCATCACTACTGGGTGGTCGACGGCCAGCTCGAGACCTTCTCGGCCCCGTTCCGCTACGTCTGGCCGTCCGAGCTGGACCTGATGGCCCGACTCGCCGGCATGGTCCTGCGCGAGCGCTGGAGCGGCTGGGACCGTGCCCCCTTCACCAGCGACAGCACGAGCCACGTGTCGGTCTGGGAGCGGCCGGCCTAGCCTCGTCAGGCCCCGGCCGGGGCGACCCGCAGGACGATCCGGCCGCGCCGGCCGCGCTCGACGGCCTGGTGGGCCTCGGCGGCGCGCTCCAGCGGCCAGACGTCGCCGACCCGCACCGGCAGCTCCCCGGCGGCGAGCCGGCGGTTGAGGACGGCCGCCGCCTCGGCCAGCTCGCCGGTGGCGGCCCGGCTGATCACGAAGCCCAGGATGCGTCGGTCGTGGGTGTACAGCGGGCCGACCGGCAGGGTGAGCCGCTGGCCCCCGCCGGCCAGGAGCACCAGCCGACCCCCGGTCGCCAGCAGGTCGACCGCGGCCGGCAGGTCCAGGTGGCCGGAGGTGTCCACGTACAGGTCGACTCCCTCGGGCGCCAGCGCCCGCAGCCGGCCGTGCAGGTCGGGATGGCGGTAGTCGACCACCTCGGCGGCCCCGGCCGCCCGGCACCAGCCCGCGTCCTCGGGCCGGGCCCCGGCCAGCACCCGCGCCCCGGCGAGGCTGGCCAGGCTGGTCACGGCGCTGCCGACGTTGCCGGCCCCGCCGCCCACATAGACACGCTCGCCTGACCGCAGGGCGCCGTGGGGGAACAGGGCCAGGTAGGCGGTGGCGGCCGGGTGCAGCACGGCCACCGCGGCGACCGGGTCGACCCCCGCCGGCAGGTGGTAGAGCCGCTCCACCGGCACGACCGCGTACTCGGCGAAGGACCCCTGCCGGCCGTCGTGTCCGAGGCTGTTGCACCATACCCGGTCGCCGGGGGCGAACCCGGGCGTGCCGGGGGAGGCGACCGCGACCGTGCCGACCAGGTCCCGGCCGACCACGAACGGGAACGGGGTCGGGGTCGGATAGGCGCCCGAGCGGACCTTGGTGTCGACCGGGTCGACCACCACGACCTCGACGCGCACCAGCACGTCGGTCGGCCCGATGGCGGGCACGGGCAGCTCCCCGACACGGATGGCGTCCGCCGACCCCAGCTCGGTGAGGTAGGCGGCGCGCATCCGTTCGGGTACGTCCAGCATCGTCCCTCCCTCTGTTCGGGCCTGATCGGTCAGAACACCTCTCGCCGTGTCAGCAGGGTGAAGACCAGCCAGCCCGGCAGCACCGGCAGCCAGAAGGTGGCGATGCGGTAGACCAGCACCGCCGGGACCGCCTGCTCGGTGGGGACACCGGTGGCCGTCAGGCCGGCGATCAGGGCGGCCTCCACGGCGCCGACCCCGCCCGGCGTCGGCGCGGCCGAGGCCACGGTGCCGCCGATGAGGTAGACCGCCCCGGCGACGGCGAAGGGGACCGGGTAGTCGAAGGCGCGGACCGACGCGAACAGCGCGGCGATGTAGCCGAGGTTCAGCAGCAGCGAGCCGAGGAAGGACAGCGACAGCCGGGCGGGGTCCCGCAGCGCCTGGCGCAGGTCGTGCGCGGCCTTCTCCACCTGCGGGACGACCACGGTGCGGATGAGCCGCCGGGCCGGTCGGACCAGCAACACCAGGCCGACAGCCACGGCGACAATGACGAGGACCAGCAGGATGGTGCTGCTGGAGGGCAGCTTGACGACGCTCGCCCTGGAACCGGCCCAGACGACGAACACGGCGGTCAGGACGACCTGCATGACCCCGCCCACCACCATGGCGAGTCCCACCCCGCCGATCGCGGTCGCCGATTCGAGCCCCTGCCTCTGCAGGTAGCGGACGTTGACCGCCACGCCGCCGACCTTCACCGGGGAGACGCGGTTGATGAAGGATCCCCCGAGCTGCACCGCCGTCGTCAGCCCGAGCGACAGGCGCTGGGCGAAGCCGCCGATCAGGTTCAGCGCGGCCCCGACGTAGGTCAGGGCCGAGCAGACCAGCGCCAGCAGCGCCCAGCGCCAGTCCGCCCGGGCGAAGACGGCCGGCAGGTCGGTGATCTGGGTGAGCTGGTGGATGAGGAAGTAGGCCGCCGCGGCGGTGGCCAGCAGCGTGAGGACGTGTCGCGGCTGCACCCGCTCCAGCCGCATGAGCTCCACCTTCTTGACCCCGACGGCGGCGGCCGCCGTCTCCTGCAGCTGCTTGCCCAGGCCCTTCTGGGCGTGCATGGCCTTGCGGGTCGCGGTCGAGACGGCGTCCGGCTGCAGGCGGGGGAGCGCCGCCTCGATCTGCTCCGGGTGCAGCTCCGCGACCGCGGCGTCGACGGTCCGCTGCGGGCCCACCGCCACCGCCATCGAGGACAGCAGCTCCGCCACGTCACCGGCCAGCTGCTCCGGCAACGCGGCAACGGTCCCGAACCCGAAGTCGATCAGCCAGGCCTGGCCGCTGTCGTCGAGGAAGAGGTTGGCCAGGCGCAGGTCACGGTGGGCGATCCCGGCACGATGCAGGTCGGCGACCAGGCGCCAGATGCCCCGGAGGATCTCGTCGGTGAGCCGCTCGGCCGGCACGTCGTCGAGCGAGCTCCCACCGATGCGGACGAACGCCAGGGCCAGCCGGTCGGCGTCGATCTCGGTGACGCCGAGGAGCCGGGGGGTGCGGACGCCATCGCCCGCCGCCAACGCCGACACCAGCGCCTCGTGCTCGATCGACTGCTTCAGGGACGACGCGATCGCCTCGTCCCCCAAGCCACGGAAGCGCAGCCAGCGGTAGAAGCGGAAGAGCAGGTCACTGCTGCGCTCCTCGCGGCCGAGGACCTTGACGAAGATGCCGTCCCCACCGGCGGTGGTCCCGAAGTACGGCCGCGACCCGCGGGCGTCCACGGAGGCCGGGTGGACCTCGGTGACGTCGATGCTCGTCCGGCGCAGGGCGGCGGCGACCTGGTCCGGGACCAGCGGCCGCATCGGCCGCCCCAGCGCGAGCAGCACCGACGACGCGGCCACGAACCCGCAGGCGACCGCGGCCACGATGTCCCGCGGCAGCTGGCTGCCGACCAGGAGCACGTGGAGGGCGGTGAGGGTGATGGCCCCGACCGCCAGCCGCCGGTAGGGGACCGTCAGCAGCGGCCGGGCGACCAGATAGGTCGCAACGGCGACGGCGACGTTCCCCGAGCCCAGGCTGGTGGAGATGTTGGTCGCCCAGGCCGGCGGCGGGACGGCCGGCAGTATGGGAGCCGGCCCGTACCCGATCAGCCGGTCGACCAGGGCCAGCAGGGCCAGGGCGACCGCGCTGGCCAGGAGCAGCCGACCGATCATCCGCCACTGGCGACGCCAGGCCAGCCAGGCCACCAGTCCGAGACCGGCCAGGATGGAGAGCCCCCGGACGGTGCCGAAGACGATCACGGCCAACCCTTCCGGCAGCCCGCGGACCATGCGGGTCAGGTCGGTCTCGAAGCCCAGCAGGGCGTCCGAGAAGATCGTCGCCAGCGCCAGCCCGACCAGCAGGAGGATCAGCCCGCCGACCAGCCGCAGCAGATCGCGCGAGCTGCGCGCGAACTGGTACTGCCGGTCGCCCTCGGCCGGGCGGCGCCGGGTCGTCCCCGGGCTCGTCCCGGCGTCTGGGGACGCCGCGGTGGCCATCGTCCGGTCGGCTCCAGGCTGGTGGGTGCTGGCAGGTCCCGACCAGCCTAGGACAACGGCGCCTCTGCGCTCATCAGGAGATGGGGCACCGCCTGGCCGAGCGGTCACCTGCCGCCGGCGATCACCAGCAGCCGCATGCCCGGGGTAGATCGGGCAGGCATCCCCGCGGCCGGCGTTGTGGACACAGACGAACAGGACCTCGGGGACGTCTTTGCTGGCTGAGCCGCAGCGGCCCGGTGGACTCGCAGACGCAGACCGGATTGCCACGCTCACCGGGAATCCTCGACTGTGAGGCGGGACACACGGCTCGAGGACGACTGACATGGACATGCCCGGCAGGCCACCGGCCTCCTTGCGGCTGCACGTTGCCGAGGTCGGGACCTGCGACGCCTGCCTGCACTCGGGCCGTCAGCGCCTCAACGTCGGGCTGGCCCTCGGGGCCACGCTGCCCGGCACCTACCTGGGGCTTGCCCCGCTCGTCGGCCTGCCCCACCCGGAGCTGACACCGCCGCTGGAGGCCCTCTTGTTCGGTCTGGCGGTGGTCGGGGCGGCGTTCGTGCTGTCGTGGGCGGCCGAGCTGGCGTCGCTGGAGATCTCGGCCGGGCTGGCCATCTCGATCCTGGCCCTGGTGGCGGTGCTGCCCGAGTACGCGGTCGACTTCGTGTTCGCCTGGCGCGGCGGCAATGCCGTGCAGGCCGACGGGACCTGCGTTGAGGGCGACCAGAACCCCTGCTCCCTGGCCCTGGCCAACATGACCGGGGCCAACCGGCTGCTGATCGGGATCGGCTGGTCGCTGGTGGTGCTGCTGGCCTGGTTCCGCTTCCGCAGCCGGGGACGGCCCACCGGCGGGGTCCGGCTGCCGCGCTCCTCGGCCGTCGAGGTGATCTACCTGGCCCTGGCCACCCTGTACTCCCTCACCCTGCCCTCAAGCGCACCATCACCCTGGTCGACCTGGTGGTGCTGGTGGCCATCTTCGTCGCCTACACCCTGCGGGTCGCCAAGGCCCCGCCGGAGGAGCCGAACCTGGTCGGCCCCTCGGCGTACCTGGCCACGCTGGCCCCCCGGCGGCGGCGGGCCACCTACCTGTCGTTCTTCGGGTTCGCGGCGGTGGTGATCCTGCTGTCGGCCGAGCACTTCGCCGACGGCCTGGTCCAGACCGGCGAGCAGCTCGGGATCAGCCCCTTCTTCCTGGTCCAGTGGGTCGCGCCGTTGGCCTCCGAGGCGCCGGAGCTGCTGGTCGCCGGGCTGTACGCCTGGCACCTGAACACCACCAACGGCCTGAGCACGCTGGTCTCCTCCAAGGTGAACCAGTGGACGCTGCTGGTCGGCACCCTGCCACTGGTCTTCGCGGTCGCCGCCGGCACCGCCACCGGCCTGCCGGTCGGACCGGCCCAACGCGAGGAGCTCCTGCTCACGGCCGCCCAGAGCCTGTTCGCGGTCGCGGTCCTGGTGAACCTGGAGATCAGCGCCCGGGAGGCCCTCGCCCTCTCGGGGCTGTTCCTGGTCCAGTTCGTCCTGGCCGCGCTCGTCCCGGGCGCCGCCGAGCTGATCGTCCTGTCCTCGGTCTACCTGGTGCTGTCGGCGGTGTTGCTGGTCCGCGCCCGACACCGGCTCGGCCCGCTGGTGCGCGACGGGCTGCGTACCCCCTATCACCAGCTCGCCGACCAGCCCGAGGCGGGGCCACGCCCGGGTGGGCACCGCGTCAGGGGCAGGAAGCGGCGCCAGGCCTCCCCCTGAGCCAGGGAATGCGGAGGAGCGCTACCGCCCGCCGCTGACCCTGCGGCCGCCGCGCCGGTTCAGCGCCACCCGCAACGAGACCCGCGAACGGTGGATCGCCTGACCCTTTCCTAGCTGAGCTCGACCACCAGCACCGCACTGAAGCCGGGCCCGTCGATCTGGAGTCCGTAGCAGCCGGCGCCGGCGCGGAGCCGGGTCGGTCGCCACCAGAGGCCCCCGGCGCCGGCGGGATAGGCCGCCGCCGGGTCGAGCACATGGACCAGGCCCAGCTTCTGCTCGTTGTCCCGGAAGCGGATCCGGTCCCTGGGCGCCCCCAGTCGGTGGCCCCGGACGATGGCCACGCCACCCAGTGGCCTGGGGGCGTCCCAGTACGCCACCGCGGACCGGTCCAACCGACCGTCGGGGGCCGCCCGGAACAGCACGGGGTACACCGGTCCCTGGCCCACGGCGACGGCGGCCACCGGCTGGGCCGTCGTCATCGGCGGGCCGACCGCCGGGGTGGTCGGGCACGAGCCATCGGGCCGCGGGCCGGGCAGTCGCAGCGGCCGTCGCAGCACCGCAGGGATCGGCGCCGACGGCAGCGTCGTGACGGTGACCCCCTGGATGGGTGTGGTCGGCGGCGTGGCCTGCGCCTGGGATGGCCGGTCCCCGGACAGCTCGAGCAGCCGGCCGGCGACCGCCAGCCCGCCGAGTGCGGCCAGCACGGCCAGGACCAGCCACCATCCTCGCCAACGCACCAGTCGCATCCTCCAACGAGCGCAGCACCATGACGTCGCCGTGCCGTTGCGCCAGCATGACAAGCGAAGAGAACGCTGACCAGCAGTGGAAGCCAGCAGGAACCGGGCGGAACGCTGGTCGCCGACTCAGGAGGAGGGGGGCGAATACCACGACCTGGCGGATTGATCGGCTTCGGGCCGCCGTGAGACGGCGGCCAGCACGGCGGGTTCGGGCCCGGGATTGTGCAGGGCCCGCAGGGTCAACCCGCTCAGCCAGAGCAGGTCGCCGCGGACGATGCGCTGGCGGCTGCCGCCCAGGCACTCCAGGTCGATCGCTCCCGCCTCGACGACGACGATGGCGTCGCGCCAGTCGGCCTCGTCGTAGGCCAGCCGGTCGCTCGGTGCGACGACGACCACCCGCAGCTGGGCCCACGACGGCAGCCGGCCGCTCAGGAACGAGACCCGTCCGGGACCGAGGTGGTCCATCAGACCGTGGCCGGGAGGCCGAACGCCGGGAACAGGTCGGCGGGGAAGGCGGTGATCTCGGCCACCATCCCGTCCTCGACCCGGAGCACGTCGATGGCGAACGCCCGGTACTCGGCCTCGCCGGGGCGGCGCAGGTAGCAGGCCGCCGCCGGCTGCCGGTTGGCCCAGGTGGGCAGCAGCCGCCACTGGCCGAACTCGGGGACCAACCCTTGCACGACCGCGGTCATGACGGCCTGGCGTCCCTGCAGCCACGCCGGGGCCGGCGGCATCGAGCAGCGCACGTCCGCGGCCAGCACCTCGGCCAGGGCGGCGGCGTCGGCCTGTTCGGTGGCGTCCATGTACCGCTGGAGCACGGCGCGCTCCTCGGCGGTCGGTGCCGAGGATGGCGCCCATTCCAGCCGCCGAGCCGGCAGGTGCTGCTTCATGGTCGCCCGAGCCCGCTGCAGGGCGCTGTTGGCCGAGGGCACGCTGGTCTCCAGCAGCGAGGCTGTCTCCTTGGCCGACCAGCCGAGCACGTCGCGGAGGATCAGCACCGCCCGCTGGCGAGGTGGCAGCAGCTGGATGGCGGCCAGGAAGGCCAGCTCGATCGTCTCCTTGGCCACCAGCTGCGCATCCGGTTCGCTGTCGCGGGGCGCGACCTTGTCCAGCACCCGATCGGGGTAGGGCTGCAGCCAGGCGATCTCGTGGTCGGGCACGGGCAGCGAGGCAGCCACCGGGTCCACGGGTGGAGCGATCTGGTGGGGCAGCACCCGCCGGGCATTGGAGGCCAGGGCGTCCAGGGAGGCGTTGGTGGCGATCCGGTACAACCAGGCCCGGAAGCTGGAGCGGCCCTGGAACTGCGTGCGGCTCCGCCAGGCACGCAGCAGCGTCTCCTGGACCAGGTCCTCGGCCTCCTGGAAGGAGCCGACCATCCGGTAGCAGTGCACCTGCAGCTCCCACCGGTACCGCTCGGCCAGCGTCGCGAACGCCGCCTGGTCGCCGCTCGTGGCCGCGGCCACGACCGCGTCCTCCTCAACCCGGCCCGAGCCGGTCCGGATCCCGCCCATGCCCTCGCTCCGTCCTCTGGCCGACCGTCGCGACAAGCTCAGACGTTACGACGGCCGCCCGACGAGAAACTCATCGCAACGCTCCTGGATCGGGTCGAGGCTGTCCATAGGCGGCGAGGAACACCGACACCCCGGTGTCGGCGAAGTCCTCGAGGTCGGCCGCGGTCGACCACTCGCCGTCGCCGCAGAGCATGACCTGGTTGAGCGGGATCGAGGTGACCAGCCAGTTGAAGTGGTGAACCGGCCGGCCTCCCCGATGACGAGCCGGCGAAGGGCCAGCACTCGGGGGACAGGACGATGGTGATCAGCCGTCGGGCCAGCTCGCCCAGGTCCGTGGCCAGGTCGTCGGTGTCGCCGAGGGTGTCGGTCCCGGCGTGGAAGGGCTCACCGACCTGGTCGATGGTGCCCAGGATGACCTCGGCGAACAGCCGCTCCTTGTCGGCGAAGTGCTTGTAGACGGTCTGCTTGGACACCCCGGCCAGGGCCGCGATCTCGTCCATGCTGGCGCAGAACCTCAGCCCCCGCAGGCACCCGCCAAACCCACGAACCGGACGAGGGTGCTGCTGGCGTGCGGCATCGTCGCCGGCCCGCTGTTCCTGGCGGTGGGCCTGGTCCCGGCGTCCACCCGGGAAGGCTTGCGGGGGATCGAGCAGCCATCATGACGAGTGTCCTGAGGGCCCTGTCGACCTCCCTCGATGGCTCATCGCGGGCGGTGCCAGGGTGGTTGCGAACAGGTTGGCGATGACCTGGTGGCCGGCGTCGTTGGGATGCAGGCAGTCGGTGCCGCCGACCAGCTCCGCCGAGCCGAGGCGCCCGTAGGCGTCGGCCACGAGCGCGTGGTTGGCGGCCGAGATGGAGCGGATGAGGTCGTTCAGGCCTGCGGCCAGGCCCGGGCCACCCTCGAGCACGGCCTCGGCCAGGGGGGCGAGGGTGGCGAGCTGGCAGCTCGGCAGCGGGTTGTAGTAGGTCATCGCGACGATCACGGTGTCGGGACCGGCGGCGGTGCGCAGCTCGCCCATGATCTGGGCGAAGTTGGCCTGGAAGGTGACCAGGGCGGCCTGGATCAGGGCGTGGCATTCGGGGGTCGGGCCGGCGCCGCATGACGGCACGACCCGGAACACGTCGTTGCCGCCGATGTCGATGGTGACGACCTCGACGTCGTTGCCGGGGCGACGGTCGTGGTTGCGGGCACGCAGCTCGGCCACCGCGACCGGGAGCTGCTCGGTGATCAGCGTCGTGGTGGTGGCGCCACCCACGGCCAGGTTCCGCAGGGTCAGCCTGCGGCAGCCCGGATGGCCTGAGCGTCGGCAGGCCAGCTCGTCACGAAGGACGTCGTGGAGCAAGGGGACGTAGCCGGTCACCGCCGGGTCCGACGCACCTACCCCGGACGCCACCGAGTCGCCCAAGGCCAGGTGCAGCGGTCGGCGCGGTCGTGGTTGGCCGTCGTCGCTGGCACCAACCGGTCCGCCCATGGTGAACAGCAGGACAGCGATGGTTGCCAGCAAGAGCAGCCGACGCCGCATGAGTCCGCCTCCCGAGCGTTGTCAACTGGTGGGGAGATGCCGAGCTTGGCGATGCCTGGGATTCTTACCATGCCAAGGCCGGGCGGTGCGGTGGACGGCATCGCGTCGCTGCCGGCAGGCGCCGCCGGTACGGTGCTACCGTGAGTCCGCATACCATGCAAGTGCGGAGGCCCCGCTGGGACGCGGGGTCTCCGGCATCCTGGGCCCACCGCGCCGGCCAAGACCGTCTGACGGTTACCAGCCCGTTGCGGAACCGCGGTGCTGACCGGCCTGCCTGACCCGCTCGTTGCCGATTCCTGGAGGCGAGCGGCGATGAGCCCGGACCCGGCATGCTGTGCGGGTGAGCTTCGACGGCAGGGTGGTGCTGGTCACCGGCGGCAGCCGCGGGATTGGCCGCGCCGTGGCCGAGCAGTTCGCGTCCCGCGGGGCGACCCTGGTGGTCCAGTTCCGCGCCAACCGGCAGGCGGCCAGTGCCACCATGGACGCGCTGCCGGCCGGTGGCCACCTGGCGTTGCCGGCTGACATCGCCGACCCCGGCCAGGTGCGCTCGCTGATCGGGCGCGTCGTCGACGAATTCGGTCGCATCGACGTGCTGGTCAACAACGCCGGGATCTACGAGCAGCATCCCGTCCTCGGAACCAGCTATGGGGACTGGCAGCGGATCTGGCGGCAGACGATCGAGACGAACCTGCTCGGGCCGGCGAACCTGATGCACGCCGTGGCCCCGCACATGGTTGCCGCCGGCGGGGGCCGGATCGTGAACATCTCCTCACGGGGTGCATTCCGGGGCGAGCCTGAGCATCCGGCGTACGGGGCGAGCAAGGCGGGGCTGAACAGCCTGGGCCAGTCGATGGCCCAGGCCCTGGGGCCGCACGGGATCTACGTGACCACGGTCGCGCCCGGGTTCGTCGCGACCGACATGGCCGCCCCGTACCTCAAGGGCGCCGCCGGCGACGCCGTCCGCGCCCAGAGTCCCCTCAGGCGGGCGGCGACGGCCGAGGAGGTCGCCCGCGTGGTGGTCTTCCTGGCCACTCCGGGAGCCGAGTCCACCACCGGCGCGATCGTCGACGTCAACGGCGCCTCCTACCTGCGGACCTAGAAGGGTTGCGAGATGATGTGGGAGCCGGGCCTTCAGGCCGCCTTCACCGTGACCGAGCCCGCCGACACCGCCGCTGCCGCGCTAGGGTGGTGGCATGCAGCGGATCTCGACAACCGTGATCGGCCTGGTTGGCGAGGGGGCGCGGGCGAGCGCCGAGCGGCTGGGGCGGGCGCCCAACATCCGGGTGGAGCTGCCCGATCCGGCGGCGCCACCGCTGGAACGGGCGGCAGCCGCCTGGCAGGCGGCGACCGGCACCCAGCTGCCATACCTGGTGCACGACGCCGACCCGCTCGCCCTTGTCGCCGACGCCTGGGTGCGACGGTTCGACGAGCAGGGGCCGGCCGGCGAGCTCGAGGTGGCCGTCCGCGAGACGGTGGGCCGGTGGCGGGCCAAGGCGATCGAGCTGCCCGACTACTACCTCCTGCTGGACCCAGGGTCCTGGGGTCCGACCCGGCGGCACTGGTACCTGGGGCTGCTGCACCGCGTCGCCCCGAGCAGAGTCGTGCTGGCCGACGCCGCCGACGAGGTCAGCGCCAGCATCGCCAGCCTGCCCAGCGGCCGCTGGTGGCCGGAGCTGGACCGGCTCCTGGCCGACGTCGACCGGGTCGTCCCCGACCAGGCCTGACCGAGCCCTCACACTGGGTCACGTCGTGTTCATGAACAGCGCTGTCCGGCGAGCCATGATGGGCCCACCGGGCGCTGGAGGGGGGTGGGCGTTGGGGGTCGTCCTCGCCGTGTTGGCGGTGGCGACGGTGGTCGACCGTGCCGTCCCCGACGGGCACGTCGCGGTCGGGCTGGGGTTGGCCGCGTGCCTGGTCGCGATCGCCCGGGCCCAGGGGCTCACGGTGGCCGACCTTGGGCTGGCGCGGTCGACCTGGCCGGCGGGCCTCGGGTGGGGAGCGGCCGCGGCGGCGCTGGTTGGCGCGGTGTACGTCCTGGCCTACCTGGTCGCTCCGATGCAGGAGGTCCTCCCCGATGGTGAGCGCGGCCTCGGGCGGGCGGCGCTGTGGGCGGTCCTGGTGGTGGTCCCGCTGGGCACCGTGCTGCCCGAGGAGCTCGCGTTCCGGGGCCTGCTGCCGCCCCTGCTGGGGCGCCGCCAGGGTGTGCTCGCCGGGACCCTGCTGTCCTCGGGCCTGTTCGGCCTGTGGCATGTCCTGGCGTCGCTCGGCGGCGGCGTCGCCAATGCCGCGATGGCCGACATGGTGGGCGGGGACGCCACCGGGACGGCGGTACGGGTCGTGGTCACGGTGCTGTTCACGTCCCTGGCCGGGGTCGTGCTGTGCTGGCTGCGCCTGCGCAGTGGCAGCCTGCTCGCCCCCGTGCTGGCCCATTGGACGGTCAACGGCCTAGGTGTCATCGTGGCGTTGATTGCCTAGCTGCCAGGTGGTGCGATGACGATGGCCGCGCAACGGGACGAGACGCCGACCGGGCCCTCCAGCGCTGTCGACGAGGCCGGGCCGCGGGCCGAGGGCGCCGGAGCGCGACCGGAGCCGACCCCGTCCCCGGCGGCTGGGAGGCGGCGCCGGTTCCGCTACACCCTTCCCGGCGCCTGGGTGGCGCTGGTCTTCGCCTGCCTGGCCTTCACCCCGTCGCTGCTGCCCCGCAGCGCCCTGCTCCAGGGCGTCGTGTGCGGCATCACCGCCGCCATCGGCTACGGGGTCGGGGTGGCCGGGGCCTGGGTGTGGCGGGCGTTCGCCGACCGCGACCCGCGGCCGACCCGGCCGGGGGCGTGGCGGGTCTTCGCCATCTCGGCCGCGGTCCTGCTGGTCGCCGCCATCGTGCTTGGACAGTGGTGGCAGGCCCAGCTCCGCGACCTGATGGACGCGCCGACGCCCAACCCCTTGCTCTTGGTGCTGCTGCCACTGGTCGCGGCGGCGCTGTTCACCGGGCTGGTCGCCCTGTCGCGGTCGCTGCGGGGGCTCTACCACCGGGTCGCCCGGCGGCTGCGGCGGTGGATGGGACCGCGAGCCGCCAACGCCGTCGGATGGGTGACCGTGGTGGCCCTCACCTGGCTGGTGACCAGCGGCCTGCTCCTGAACGGACTGGCCACCGCCGCCGACCGCGGCTTCTCGGTCCGCAACACCACCACCGCCGAGGGCGTCGAGCCCACCACCAGCGCCCTGCGGTCCGGCGGCCCGGGATCGCTGGTCTCCTGGGAGTCGCTGGGTCGCCAGGGGCGGACCATCACCGGCAGCGGCCCGACGGCCGCCGAGATCGCCGCGTTCACCGGATCACCGGCCAAGGAGCCGATCCGAGCCTACGCCGGCACCACCTCGGCCAGCGATGTGGAGGCACGAGCCGAGCTGGCCGTGGCCGACCTGGAGCGGGCCGGCGGCTTCGACCGCGCCAACCTGCTGGTGGCCACGACCACCGGCAGCGGCTGGCTGGACTCGGGCGCGACCGACAGCTTCGAATACCTGACCGGCGGCGACTCGGCCCTGGTGGCCATGCAGTACTCCTACCTCCCATCGTGGATCTCGTACCTGGTCGACCAGCAGGAGGCCCGGGAGGCCGGGCGCCAACTGTTCGACGCGGTCTATGACCGCTGGTCCAAGCGGCCGCCCGCCCACCGGCCGAGGCTGTTCGTGTTCGGCCTCAGCCTGGGCTCCTTCGGCGGCGAGACCGCCTTCAGCGGCGAGCACGACCTGCGCAACCGGACCGCCGGGACGCTGTTCGCCGGGCCGCCCAACTTCAACACCCTCTACCGCGAGTTCACCGACGACCGCGACCCCGGCACCCATGAGGTGGAGCCGATCTACAAGGATGGCCGGACCGTCCGCTTCACCAACGAGGTGGCCGCCGAGGTGCCGCCGGCCGCGGCCGCCTGGGAGGGGACGCGGGTGCTGTACCTGCAGCACGCCTCGGACCCGATCGTCTGGTGGAGCCCACGCCTGATCTGGGATCGGCCGGACTGGCTGGGCGAGCCGCACGGCCAGGATGTGCTGGATGCGATGGCCTGGATCCCGCTGGTGACCTTCTGGCAGGTGGCCGCCGACCTCCCACTGGCCACCGGCGTCCCCGACGGCCACGGCCACAACTACCACCGCGAGTTCGCCGACGGCTGGGCCACCATCCTCCAGCCCACCGGCTGGACCCCCACCAAGGCGGCACAGCTCAGGGAGCTGATCACCGCAGCAGCGTGACGCCCGGCGGCCCGGGCGATCCCGGCGCAGTCGGGGTTGTCCAGGCGGCAGCGCGTCGGCCGTGCTGCCGTGGTTGAACGACCCGATCAGCCGGCGGACGCTTGCGGCCCGGTGAGCGCCACCACGGCCTCGCTGGTGTAGACCAGGAAGGTCAGCGTCTCCTGGAAGGAGAGCCGGATGCTGGTGGCGTCGTGCGACAGGTAGCCGATGGAGAGGTCCTGGCCGATGCGCAGCTCGAAGTCGCCGCCGCGGACCGACACCAGGAAGGCCCCGTCGATGGCGGGCGCCCAGATGATCTCGCCGTCCAGGACGCGGGCGATGTGCTCGTGGATCGGGTAGCCGTAGTCGGCCGTCTCGCTCACCACGGTGTAGGCGTCGGCGCTGAGGGCCAGGGTGTAGGGGCCGTCGACGCCGGCCAACCGCAGCGCGGTCACCGCCTGGGCAACCGCGTCGGGGTAGGCGCGGACCTCGCCGGGCAGGGTGATCGGCGGGTTGGATGCGCTGTCCCGGATCCCGGCGATACCGGCCGCCGCGTACCCCTCGAAGATCGCGCGGTCCTCGGCGAACGCGAGCTGCCGGGCGGCGTCCTTCACCGGCTGCCAGTCGGCGTCCTTGGCGCCACGCTCGACGTCGTCGACCTGCTGGCGGTCGACGGTGAACGGGACCCGCAGCTCGACCATCGGCTGGGATCGGCGCAGCTGGGCGATGACGCCCTCGGCGGGCGGGGCGACGTCCTCCAGGTGCCCGGTGGTCACCGCCGCCAGGTCGGGACCGCCCGGCTCGGGGACGTCGACCACCCGGCGGCCGGCGACATGACGCTGGAAGGTCCGTCGCGCCTCCTGCTCCAGGCCGGCCCACGCGGCCGCGGAGATGGGCGCCAGTTCACGGTGCAGGTTGTTCATCGGGCGGTGCTCCTCCTCAGGTCGCCGATCCCCAGGGAATCGTCGGGCCGGCGCTGGGCATCGGGTGCCGCGGCGGCCTCGGCGTCGGTGTCATCGGGCGGGTCGGGCAGGTCGTCGAGGAAGTCGGCGGTCGGCACGAAGAACAGCGTGCCGGTCACCGCGGTCGAGAAGTCCAGGATGCGGTCGTGGCTGGCCTCGGTGTCGCCCAGGAACATCCGCTCCAGCATCCGCTCGACGACGGTGGGGGTGCGGGCGTAGCCGATGAAGTAGGTGCCGAACTCCCCCTTCCCGACGGTGCCGAAGGGCATGTTGTCCCGCAGGATCTGGTGTTCGGTGCCGTCGGGGTCGACGATCGTGGTCCGGGCGACGTGGGAGTCGGGGGGCTGGAGGGCGTCGTCCAGCTCGATGTCGGACAGCTTGGTCCGGCCGATGACCTGCTCCTGGGCCTCCACCGGCAGGGCGTTCCAGGCCTGCAGGTCATGGAGGTACTTCTGCACGATCACGTAGCTCCCGCCGGCGAAGCGCGGGTCCTCCTCGCCGATCAGGACCGCTTGGCCGGCGGCCGGGCCGACCGGGTTCTCGGTCCCGTCGACAAAGCCGAGCAGGTCCCGGACGTCGAAGTACTTGAACCCGTGCACCTCGTCACAGACGCTGACCGACCCGCGCAGGCGGTCCATGATCTGGCTGGCCAGCTCGAAGCACGGGTAGGTCCGCCCGGCCCGGAGGTGGAACAGCAGATCCCCCGGCGTCGAGGGCGCCCGGTGCCGAGCGCCCCGGAGTTCGCGGAAGGGGTGCAGCTCGGCCGGGCGTGGCCCCCCGAACAGGCGGTCCCAGGCGTGTGCGCCGACCCCGGCGACGCAGCTCAACCGCAGCTCCGGGACCCGGAATCCGACGGCCCGCTGGAGCGCCGGCAGGTCCGAGAGCAGGTCCCGGGCCACCGGCTCGCCGCCCGCATCGATGGTCACCACCAGGAAGATCGCCGCGGTGGTCAGCGGGCTCAGCACCGGCTGCGGGACCACCGGCCGGTCCTGGTCAGCCATCACCACATCTCCTCGCTCGTCATGTCTGTGGGCACTGCCGCGGTCAGGGGTTGCGGATGATCTTGACGACGCCGGCCTCGCGTCGGTCGAACTGCCCGGCGTCGAGCACCGACAGGTTCGCGCCTACCGGTGCCAGCTGGCAACGCGGCCACCGGCCGCCTGACGCGCCGGTCCGGCTGGACCGCGATCATGGGCGCTCGGCGGCGGATGGCAGCGGGATCCCCACCCGCTCGATCGCCTTGTCCACCCTGGCCCGCAGCTCACGGGCGACCTGGTCCCGCTTGGACGGACGCGTCTTGAGCGCGAGCCGGATCGTGGCCGACGCCGGTCCCAGCCCCTCCACGCCCCAGACCTCCGGCTCATCCAGCAGCCACGGCCGCCACTGCCCGTCCCGGTACAGCTGCTGAGCAGTCTGCTCCACGGTGCGTGTGGCCAGCGCCAGGTCGGCTCCGCGGGCCACCTCGACGTCCAGCAGCACCCGGCCCCAGTCGCGGGAGAGGTTGCCGACGCGGTCGATCTCCCCGTTGCGCACATGCCATACCGTGCCGTCCACGGCGCGTAGCCGGGTGGTCCGCAACCCGACCCGTTCGACCTCACCGGTGGCCGGGCCCACGTCGATCACGTCACCCACGCCGTACTCGTCCTCCAGCAGTATGGCGATGCCGGCCAGGAAGTCGCTCACCATCTGCTGGGCGCTGATGGCGATCGCCAGGCCGACAAAGCCAGCCCCCGCCACCAGCGGTCCCAGCTGGACGCCGAGGATCTGCAGGATCCACACGCCGGCGACCAACCAGATCACCACCGAGGTCAGGTTGCGGACCAGGGCGCCGATGGCGTCGGCGCGCTGGGACCGGCGCAGGCTCGGGAGGGGTTCGGTGCTGCGCAGGGCGCGGGGGGTCTTGGCCCGGATCGATTGCAGCCGCTGCTGGACCTGTTGCTGCTGGAGGCCGCGGACCAGCCGTCGCACCATCCAGCGGGCCAGCCGTTCCAGGGCGAACGCCACCAGCAGGACCGCCGCCGCCTTGAGCGAGCGCGCGAGCAGCACCTCACCAACGGAGGTGGGAACGATGGACATCAGCGTCTGACGGCTACGTCATGCATGGGCCTGATGGGCACGTGCTCCTCACTCCCTGTTTCCCGGTCCCCGCAGGCATGCAGCATCTCCTGAAGGGGCTTGTCGTTCATCGCCGCCAGCCCCACTCTCCGGCTCACTGGCAGCCGGAACTCCCGGCTTCCAGGTAGCTGCAAGCCGGCGGAAGGGACCGGGCGGCTCAGCTCGACCGCTCGACCGGCGTGATCTCCACCGCGGCGACCGCCGGCAGGGACAGCAGCCGGCGGCGCAACCGATCGACGCCCCCGAGCAGGTCGGCGTCAGCGACCGGCACGACGTGGGCAAGCACCATCAACTGCCGGGGGCCGATGTACACCGCGGTCAGCTCCACCACCTCGGCCACCCATGGCTCGGCGGCAACCCCCTCCCGCAGCCGCTCGCGGATCTCGGCCGGGGCCGCCTCATCGATCAGCAAGGAGACGTTGCGGCGCATGAGCACGAACGCCACCACGATCAGCAGCAGCCCGATCAGCAGGCTGGCCGCGCCGTCCCAGACCGCCGACCCGGTCACCAGATGCAACACCAACGCCACCAGGGCCAGGGCCAGGCCCACCAGCGCGGCCGAGTCTTCCAGGAACACCGTTGTCGGCGTCGGGTCCGAGGAGACGGCCATATACCGGCCCAGGTCGAGGTTGCGGGCGCTGGCCTCGGAGCGGAGCTGCCGGTGGGCGGTGCGCCACGACAGGCCTTCCAGCCCGGCCGAGACCAGCAGCACGGCCACGCCAACGGGCACGTGGCTGAGCGGCTCGGGATGGCGCAGGCTCTGGATGCCGTCGGCGATCGCCAACAGCCCGCCGATGACGAAGATGCCCACCGCCGCCAGCAGCGACCAGAAGTACCGTGCCTGCCCGTGGCCCAAGGGGTGGCGGTCGTCGGCGGGTCGGGCGCCGTGGCGCAGCCCGACATACAGCAGCACCTCGTTGGCGGTGTCGGCGATCGAATGGGTGGTCTCGGCCAGCATCGCCGCCGAGCCGGTCAGCGCCGCGGCGACGCCCTTGGCCACGGCCACCAGCAGGTTCGCGGCGACCGCGACAACCACGGTCCGGACGCTCGCATCCTCGATCTGGGCCACCGCACCTCTCGCCAACACCGGCCGCCGCCGTCTCCACTGGCTACCTTACGGGCCCCGCCACCACGGGTTCGAAGGCCATGACTTCTCTCCTCTCCTTGGGACTCCCTGGTTTCTGGGATCTCTGGGGCGGTGAGAAGATCTACTCCGGACGTCTCCGGCGTCGGCCCTGGTCTGCTGGCGCTGTCATCCCTGGCGCAGGACGCTCGGGTCGACGTGGAACAGCCCCTTGGGCGTGCCCAGCCACAGCCCACCGTCGTGGGCAGCCGCCGCGGCGGTGATCCGATCCGTCTCCAGCTCGTGCAGGTTACGGCGAGGGCCCCGCACCTGCGGGCCGCCCAGGCCGAGCAGACGGGTGTCGCTGGTCGCCCAGACCGTCCCGCCGGGCGTCACCGCGAGGTCGCGCCCATCGGCCTCCCAGCGGTCCTCGGTCCCGTGTCGGAGGTTTACCCGCCACACGATCCCAGCCCCCGGGTCACTGGCCCAGAGCACCTCATCGGCGACCACCACCTCCCCGCCCAGCTCGGTGCCGCCCGGGAGGGTCGGCAGCCGGATGGCGCCGGCCCGCCGGTCGCCGGCCGGGGGGGCCGTGAGGGGCCGGAGGCCGC
>Ga0081538_10001448_pt1 | contig 24386 bp, 27 predicted proteins | sample TabmetS5T2R1_FD_71022 | JGI IMG/M metagenome (GOLD analysis project Ga0081538, IMG submission 71022) | Tabebuia heterophylla rhizosphere microbial communities from the University of Puerto Rico - S5T2R1 | ecosystem: Host-associated > Plants > Roots > Rhizosphere ... | reverse complement strand
CGGGATGGCGAGCCGCGCAGCCTGGGATACAGACGATCCGCCTCATCTTTGACCAACCCGTTAATATCAAGCGTATCCATCTGCGGTTCGAGGAAATGGCCCTGGAGCGCACGCAGGAATTTGTGCTGCGCTGGTTACCAGAAGGCGAGCGCTCGTCTCGCGAGATCGTGCGTCAGCAGTATGTCTTCAGTCCGCCTGGTACTAACGAAGAGATCGAGGATTATACGGTCAGCCTCAACGGAGTAAGCGCGCTTGAGTTAGAGATCGTTCCAGACATAAGCAGAGGCGCTGCTTTTGCGTCGTTGAAGCAGATGCGGCTCGCATAGTCCTATTAGGTTTATTGACCCAAGGCGGTCAGCGCTAGGCACAGCTGCAACAAAAGTAGCGGGTGGCCTGGAATCGGCAAGTTGCTGTCTGCAAGAGAAGAAATTTGACCATCTTGGGGGAAGACTTCAGGAGCCTGGTTCGTCGTTACCCTCTGCCATCTCTATTGATTGGTCTAGGTTTAGGCTTCTTGCTCGCCGGGCGCGCCAAAATAGATAAATGAATGGGCCATTAGCCAGCGAGTGGCTTGACGCTCAAGCCCGATTGTCACTCAAAATGTTAGAGCGTATGGGAGAGATCTGAACTGCCACTCTCATAATGGGCCGATCTAAGTAATCCTGCAGCAGTCTCACTATTTGACCGCAGATAAGGTGATCATCGAACAGCCGACAGCCATGTCGGATGATCCTTCATAATCCATATGTCTGTCAGGTGGATCCCGTCTTTGTGCAGTTAGCTGGCGAGCATGAGAGTCCGCCAAACCTACTTGACGAGTCATAAATACGAGTCATTATTTTCTTAGAGCTATCAGCGATGAACGCTAACAGGATGAGAAGGGGAAAAATAGTAAGCCAAGAAAAAGGAGGACGGTGTCATGTTCGTGGAAAATTATCGGTTGGACACGATGGTGGGCGGCCAAGCCCAGACCGTGATTCCTTACCCAAAGATTTCTGATGAGGACTGGCGCAAATGGAAAGCGTTTCTTCCAGTAAAATCAGTACTAATTTACAGGAACGAAATGCTTCACAAAGCAAATTTTCTGAAAAATATTTATGGCATCCCGTCCGATGTTTGCCATGAGATGGTCCAAGGAGCCCGCCATTTCGAAGAGATCGAAATCTGGGGCAAGCGCAGGATACGCAAAGACCCCATTGCCGTAGGGCTTACCGGAAACGGCGAGCGCTATCTGATCTGCCGTTGGGGAATGGATAGGCTGATTCCGTTCGAGACAATCAAGTGCCGTTCCTGGCTCTATCACATGCAAAATTTCGCCGTGGTGCTGATTACTTCGGAAAAATTCTGGCTCAGCACTGCGGCGGCTATGCTTCTCGGCATCGCTTACATGATAAACGCGATCTAGATCGCGATTGGGGGTGGTTTATGAGTGAACTTGCTCACCGTTTTAGGATTGATGGTGGCTCATTTGGCCCTGCCGACCCTGTAGTTCATGAGCAATTCTTTGGGAGCGGCATCCGGGTGGGCGAAGAAAGGCTCATGCTGGCGGTGTTGCTAGCTGCTGTTGAATGTTTTCAGAAGCACGTCCTGGCACAATCCGTATGGGAAAAGAAGCTGTTCCAAGAGGCGGAGGATTGGATTCTCGAGAAGAATACCGATTGGCCTTTTTCGTTTGAGAATATCTGTGAAACCCTACAGCTACATCCCGACTACATACGTCGAGGCCTGCTGCTCTGGAAGGAGGCAAAGCGCAAGTCGCGTTCTGCTAAGGTTCAGGCGTCCCAGCACCCTGATGAATCGCGGAGAGTAAAATTTAGAGAGTATTAGAGTGGGAGGTCGATTACTTCAAGCAGATGCACTTTCTACGTGAATCAGCTTGGGTTTGGCGACTGGCGGGCGGTGCTTTTCCTGTTTCAGGGTCGGACGCTTCCTGATCGACACTGGCTTGATCTTTACCGGCCGGCCAGTCTCAGCCGCGCGATAAAGAGCGCGAACAACACGCACATCGGCAAGTCCTTCTGCTCCAGACGGCTCCGGTTCGATATTTCTTAAAATACAATCTGAAAAATAGAGCAGTTCAGGAGCGAATTGGTCGCGCCGCGCAAAGGTGCGCGATTTAGCTTTGCCATCGATGCTAAGGTGATGTTTCAACGCCATCACATACTCATACGCGGGATCCACACGCAATTTCCCCTTGGTTCCAATAATTTCGTAGGACGCCATATCGGCGGAGCCGAAGCTGCTTGTAAAACTACCTAACCGATCTCCAGGAAACCGAATCAGGGCGGATGTCATTTCATCGATTTCTTTAAAACGGCGATCATTGCGCGCGGCGCTATAAGCAAAGGCCTCAATCGGCTCGCTTTGAAAGAGGTGCCTGGCGGCATTAATGCAGTAAACCCCCAGATCGTAGAGAGTTCCCCCGCCGAGCTCGGCCTGGGTGCGGATGTTTCCTTCTTTAACTTGCAATCCGAAGAGCGAATTAAATACGCGCGGCTCCCCCAGCTTGCCGGATTTTACCATCTCGATCGCTTTCAGGTTGGCCTCCTCAAAATGGAGCCGGTAAGCGACCATCAGCTTAATCTTGTGCTTCCGCGCCGCACGGATCATTGCCTGGCATTCCTTTTCGGTGACGGCCATTGGTTTTTCACATAAAACATGGACGCCTGCCTTTGCGGCCCGGATAGAATATTCAGCATGCATATTGTTGGGCAGCGCGATGTATACGGCATCGACGTTACCGCTCTGAAGGCAGTCATCGTACTGGTCATACGAATAAGTCAGCTTCACACGGTAGCGCCGGCTCAGTTGTTTGAGTTTTTCCGGGTCGTTAGACACCAAGGCGGTCAGGGCAGAGTTCCGCCTGGCATGGGCAAAGGCGGGCAGCACTGCAACTTGGGCAATGTGCCCCAGGCCGACCACAGCATAACGGATCGGTCGTGTGTTGTTTTCTGTAGTCATGGCTCACCCGACACGGCGAATATCATCCTTACTTTTTCGCGGCTGGCCGGCTAATTTTATAGAAAAGTCTTACAGCAAGCAAAGCTTTTTATGCGCGACAAGCTGCAGACAGATTATGTTCTTCGCTTTGGTCAAACCTGCGGCGAGTTAGAAACTCCCCGGTAGGACGGGTGCAATGAAGCAATTGATCCTAAAAGCGATCAAGTCCAAAACAATTTCCAACTTGTTCAATTGTCAGATCGCCGACAGTAGAAGAAAACGGCACCAATGAAGGTTGGGTTTCAGCGGCCTTTCCCGAGTCTCTTGGGACAAAACCAATCAATGCTAAACTAAACATGGGACATTAGAACCGGATTTACTATCTCCCGCCTGTCGACCACGATGAGCGCCAGGATTCATATCGGCACTTCAGGATGGCACTATAAGCATTGGCGCGGTCCCTTCTATCGCTCCGACGTTCGACCGGCCAACATGTTACGTTTTTATGTCCAGCATTTTGACACCGTAGAGATCAACAACAGCTTTTATCGACTACCTACCAAAACGGCGCTTCAAGAATGGCACGAGACTGTTCCTGGCAAATTCTGCTTCGCGGTCAAGGCCAGCCGCTTCCTGACGCATATGAAAAAACTCAAGGATCCGAAGCCAGGGCTCCGAAGATTCTTGGATCGAGTCGAAACGTTAGGGCGAAACCTCGGGCCGATTCTTTTCCAGTTGCCGCCTGGATGGCAGTGCAACTCCGAGCGGCTTGCAGCTTTTCTTGCCGCCCTGCCGCCAGAGCATCGGTCTGCCTTCGAATTTCGTAATCCGACTTGGCACCAACAGCCCATTTATGAGCTATTGCGTCGTCACAATGCCGCATTTTGTATTTATGAACTGGCCGGTTTCCAATCGCCTATGCAGATCACTGCTGACTTCGCCTACGTTCGCTTGCATGGGCCGGATGGCGCGTATCAAGGAAGATATACAGAGAAGCGGTTGGGTGGCTGGGCGGAGCAGATTTGTCATTGGCGGCGGCGCTTGAAGGACATCTACGTTTATTTTGATAATGATCAAAACGGTTACGCTGCGTGCAATGCGCTGGAGTTAAAAAAAATGTTGCAGTAGATCGCGTCGTAAAATCGAGCTATCCAGCCGCTGATTCCTTCTGGTTTGCTCCCACGACAACGGTGTAGAGGCCTTTTACGAACAGATCGTCAAATGTTCTCGCTTCACAACAAGATTTAAGAACGCTTCTGTGACTTGTCAACGATGGCAAGGCGGGCGATTGGAAGAATCAACCCGCCTTGGGATTTTCACTGTCCTAATTTAACTATCAATGTTCCTTTTGTTAAGGAAATTTGCGACAGCAAATTGCTATTTAATAAGTAGTTTGGCTAGGGATGGCAGTCGCAAAAGGTAGTTGTGCCCGCCCATAAAAGCTTTCTTGATGTCCTGGCATGCTCTTTGGGTATTTTTAGTAGCGATCGCTAGTATCGCTCGTAAGGCTCCTGTGAAAGGAGGGGGTAAAGTCATGATCAGAAGAATCGCGCTGCTTGTTGTCTTGGCGCTCCTGATTGGCCCTGGGTGTGCGCCTAAAATAGGCCGCGACTTTAACAAGTCATCCATATCGAATATTGAGCCAGGCGTAACAACGAAGGCCGAAGTTCGAGAGAATCTGGGCCAACCTCAAACCATCACAACTAAATCAACGGAAGAAGTCTGGTCGTATCAGTACATGGAAGGAGCCAACTACCCGGAAGCCTGGGCGGCATTTTTCGGCGCACGCGAACGCGGGGGGATCGGCAAGATGCTAGTGGTCACTTTCGATGGCGACCGCGTTAGAGACTTTTCATATAGGGAGGCGAATTAGCTCAGCCTCCATATCGGGGGCTAGGAGAAACGTAAGCTAACGTCGGTAGAGGCCACGCATTCATCTGCTGGCTTGTTTAAAAAGCCAAGTGAACTGAACATGCAGTGTATGTGGACGCGCCGTCTAATTGAGGCTAAAGCGTTTTTTTAATGACCAGCCCCAAACCCTATAAAGTATAAGACAGATCCAAGCTACCGATCTCCGCAATAGGGCGGTTCAAATTACCCCGCAGCAGCATCACTATTTGATCGCAAAAGGCGCAATCATCGAATAGCAAACACCCCATATACGATGAGCCTGCATAGTCGATACATAGGAAGCATCTGTTAGAGGGTGGAACGTTAGAAACTTCTACCGCCGTGAGAGTCCCGATTTCCCCTCGTGGGTGTTTGTTTTCCACGCCGTCTATGAACAACCAACTAGGAGGCCAGTTAGGAATGCCATGGTACCGCATGAGTGGGTGGTCTCGAAGCAACATAGGCTACCTCCCTTTGTTCGGGCTCCGGGCCACCACCGACCCGGCACTTTAAGCTCGGACGATTTTTTTAAGTCAGCTCACTTCTATTACAAATGCATACACAATGTCGATGAAAAAAGGCAGCAATTCAAAAAATACTTAATTTGTCAGAAAGATGACAGCCGTTAAAACTCAGATCGGATGTTTGGAGGCGGGCACAACGAGCAAACAGTGCCCCAACTGATCGCTCGCTTGCCAAAATCTCAGGAAGAACTGGAGCAGTGCGTTGGCCAACTCTCGTGCGCTAGTTAGAGTTATTAGGTGCGCCGTTCTTGCCTGGGCATGGGCCTAACGGTTATTAACTGCGGCCCCGAACAACATCTTTTTTATAATTTCCGTTCTAGGGTCTTCTTTATTCAACTTAATTGTGTAAACTACGACGAATACCCATGTATTCGTTTCTCCGTATCGTCCTGGCTCTCATCCACGGCCTAGCCACGTCCGGTCTTGTCGGTGTCGCCTGGTCACTACCTCCACCAAGTGGAATCACCGTCAAAGAGCTTATTCCGCTGGTTGACTGGCAGAAACAGTTCAAGATCACTGAAGGCAAAGATCGCGGCAAAGTCGTTCCGCTGATCTCTCAACCCGACCCCACAGATGAGAAAAGATGGTGGCTCGTATTTGGCGATTATGCCCGACTTCTTCTGGTTAAGAATCCGAGCGGTGCACTGACGATGGAGCGACTCGACCTTTTCAAAAGCCGCAGTTATATCGTCTATGACCCGGCGCTACCGGTGGTGCCCGGGGATGTGAACCTAGCGGGCTCCGTTCGACTTGAGACGGGATATAGGATGTACAGTAGAGAAACCGGCAAGCTTAAGCGCGCGGGCCGAATTACCCACTTTGTCAAGCAGATTTCGCATTCGCAATTCGACACCCCGGTCGGTCTCATCGACGGCTATTATATCGAGATCGATCATCGCATGGACATGGAGTACAACAGCACGCTGCATCTTAGGCTTGGCCTTGGCTGTCGTGTGGATGAGGGACCGGTCTACGGCTCAGGACAGTACAAACTCAAAAAGTTAGGACTGTTCACGGAGACCAAGACGGCGACAGCCGGGATGACCAAAAGGTAGCTTGACAATTTTTCCTTAAGACACTAGTGACTGTCACATCGGCGGCAATTGGGCAATGGATTAGCCGGCTGGTTTAACGTCGATTTTATCGTTAACCAGAACTCCTGGTTTTGCGCTCTTTACCAATTCTATCGCTTTTTCCCGTGCGGCGTGTGTGCGTACAGTTCCCGATAGTGTTATTTCATTTCTCGCTGCATCAGCAATCACGCTCAGGTCCGCTTCTGTTAGTTGTGCATCACTCTCAAGCTTTGCCCGTGCGGCGTTTTTCAAATCCGAGTCACTTAGGGTCGATGTACTTGGAGCTGTGGCCGGACTTCGAGTCGTTCTAGTATCCGGCAGTCGACCGCGTTCGTCGCATCCTGTGAAAAGGACATTGAGGCTGATTAGTAGGGTTAAGCAAATAAATTTTTTCATAGAGGAGTCTTGATTGGGTTGGTTATTACAAAGGGTTAAAGGCGATTACCGAACATCTTTGCCCGTTGATCCGCTTCTCGATTTAGTGTCAGTTAGAAAAATGCGAGCCGTGTCCTAGACCATCATAGGCGGCTATGTCGTATGGCGCTACTTTTTCGCTTCGCGGTCGAGGAGAGTAAGCGGTAGGCTCACATTCCTTACCATCAACAATACTGGGACCTCTTTTCTTCCACGGTCCACCCTCGTGTCCGTTGTTAGCTATCTGTCTTATTGTCGCGTGCAGAATCGGGTTGTCAATAAGGGTGAACGTGAACCGAAGGCCGGTCGTCGTTTACAAAGTATGCGCGAGGTCTATGCTCCCAATCTCAGCAATAGGACGATGGCAGTATCTATCTAACAGCTTCGCTATGTGCCGACAGAACTCGTAGTCATCAAACAGCAAACATCCCATATACGATGAGCCTTCGTGATCCATCAGTAAGTAACATCTATCAGGAGGCTGGATACCGCTCAAACTTGCCCAAATGAGGATGCCTATTTCGCCCTTGGGAAACTTATTCTCTTGCCCATCCACCCAAGTCCAAACTGGAGGCCAATTCGGAACACCATAGCGGGACATCAGCGGATGATCTCGAAGCACCATAGTTACCTCCCGATATGCTGGGCGTGACTGAATGGAAGTTATAAAAATGAATGGAAGTCAAACTGTGATTGTCTGGAATCTGACAACGCAAAGTACTCGTTCACACTCGTTTAGGGGTTTGAAAAAACACCCATTTAGGGATTGACGAAATGTCTTCAACGTGGCTATTTTCGAGTAAGTTATGTTGGTAACGGAACAACTTACCAAGAGGATTTTTCAAGATGCTCAAAGGCTTAAAAAAGAGTCGCGGGAACTTCATCACACTTGTCGTAACACGAGGAGTGTTTCTCTACTGTTGAGAAATGTGGCTCAGGAAGAAAGAAAGTCACGCCTATCACGAACACTTGACACGCTCTTCGATTCAAACAATCCCCCGAAGGGCACGGCGTAGAACTCTGCAAAATGGGTTGACGAATCAGTGATCCAACTCTTTAGCTGGCAGGGTAGCCTGTTAATCTCTTCGGGGATTTTCCTCGTAGAACTCCCGCGCGAGATCATCCATCCTTTTGCTCTATCTCTCTCTTCGCGGGTCACCGCGCGGCGAATCACTGGGCTTGACCACGCTGCAACACTAATTTATAAACGATAATCGCCGACTATTGACACCCCTACCTTCATAGCAAATCTAAAATCAGAAAAGAGGATCACAGGCCATTATGCGCATACTACGCGGACAAGTGAACGAGCATCGGGATAAAGCGCGCCCTCATACCGAGTTTACAAGATTCAGCCGGCAGCGGATAGAATTTTTACCCCAAAGATGTCAGCTATTGGCGATTATTGCAGATTTCAGGCAGAGTTATTCGACCAGGAAGCTTGAACATTCCAGAAGACTCATTGAAAAGTCTCGCCGACTTATTTTTGAAGCAGAGCTCAGTTTTAGCGGAGATGACTGAGGTCCAAGCTCGTCAAAAGGGAAATCTTTTTCCTGCCAGAGCGATTGGCATCCAGAGTCACTTCCGATTCGGACCTCTGTTACGGTTACGTTCAGTTATCCTAGAAATCGAGTTCCCCCACTTCGCTTATCGGTCTACCGACAATGGGTTTGATTTTTTCGTGCAGCCGCGAGGCGAAGGTGGTATTAAAGCAATAGATTTCGGCAAAATAAACTTTCCCGCCCATCTCGTTGCTTATCAGAAGCTTCATCGGTTCGATAAGATCAACGTCTCTCAAAATCCCCTCTTCTGCCTTAGGCGTACTTTCACCCCATCTAGGTGGCCACTGGATCTTCGGGTGTTCTCTTAAACGCATAAAGCTTTCTCCCTAAAGAAAAAGTTTCTTGCAGACGCACCGTCCTGCCCGGCTAGAACTGGAATGCAAAACGAAATTTCGTAAGAATTAAACTTGAAGAATTAGAGGGGAACGACTCTCTTCCTAGTTTTACGTATTTTCCTTCAAGGATTTCAGTGCGCTCCATAAACGATATCGATCAGCTCAATATCAAAAGTCAAATCTTCTCCCGCCAAAGGATGGTTGGCATCCACAGTCACTTCCAATTCGGTGACCTCAGTTACGGTCACATCTAGGGGCGGTCCATTGCGTCGAGGGATCGGCACGCGTTCACCTACGTTCGGCTCGAGGTCCCAATCGTCGAACTGACTTTTAGGGAACACGACTACCCTATCTTCCTCGTAGCGCCCAAAAGCCTTTTCTGCCGGCACCTCTGTCGTTTTCGAATCACCAGGATTCATTCCCACCACGGCTTCCTCAAAGCCCGCAATGAATTGATCTCCACCGATGGTAAACTGCAGCGGTTCGCGGTCCGAAGCATCGAATACAGATCCGTCCTGCAGTTTGCCGCGGTAGTGAACCCTGACGGTATCCCCGTGTTTTGCCTGTCTCATGATTCCCATTTGGAGTCATCCTCGAAATCGAGTTCCGCTTCTTCTGCTTACCGGGAGGGGGATTCGATCCTTTTGGGCGCTTTCTTCAATTTTCGGACTCCCGAGCGGAAGTGACCTCATATGCGGCGATGGTTCGCCGGTAATCATCAGTTCCGTTCTGAGAAGCAAGTTAAAGGTGGTTTACGCGGAAGCAACCGGAAGTATGCGTAGCTAGGCAGCCCATTTATCCACGAGCTTTACTGGCACGCGTTCGTCTTGCTCTGTCCTGACCTCAGCTGAGGGCTGAATCGACAAAACAGGGCACGGTGCTTGTCTGACGATCCACTCGGTAAAAGTTCCGCGCAATAGGCGCGTCAAGCCAGATCGCTGGCTCGTCATCACGATTAGGTCGGAATGCTCCTCCTTCGCCGCAGCCACGATCTCTTTGACGGTCTTGCCGAATCTTATGAGCGGATTGATCTTTACCGATTTAAGGATCTCAGGTCCGATCTTTTGGTGTAAGAAGTCAATAATCAGCCGCTGCTTTCTTTCGAAAATATCCTCCAGGTTTGACTGGCGCCCGCCACTTGCGGAAGCAGCCGTAGACGTAATCACCCCCTCTGTGACGTAGCCCAGGGCAAACGGCTCGTCCATAGCCTTATTGGGCAGGACATGCAGCACGGTGACTTCGGCCGCATGCTTCTTTGCAAGCGAGATTGCGTACCCGATTGCCGAAAGGGAGATATTGGATAGATCCGTGGGGACGAGAATTTTCTTAATAACAATCATAATTCACCTCCCACCCCTCTGGTTGCCGCAAGCATGATGCCAAGGAGCGGCAATTTGCCTGTTGCAGCAATTTGCATTGATCTCAGTAATAAATTCGAAAGAATGCAGAAGAAATCGACGAGTTAAAGAAATCCTCGTTTGCGTAGATTTAGGACAGCGTGAAGTGAATTTCAGACAGGTCGCCGTCAGAAGAAACAATTGCGACTTTCTAGATTCTGCCTATTTTCCCTGACGTAAACGCGACCCAGCCGCGGGATTATAAATCTTAACGATTCGGCTTTAGCGAGATTTCGCGCTTCGTAAAAATATCGCTTACGATAACCTTTCGCATTTTTCCCATTATCGCTATGACGTGAAGCCAATAGAAGACTGGAATTTTTTTCGGAGCTTATTTTGCCGTGCTGCGCATGAGCCTAGAAACCGTACACCGGCTCGGGTGCACCTAACCAAGGACGGTCAGAAACTCTGACGGAGAGCCGAAAAAAGTTATTCCGAATCTGTCGAGGGCCCCGGAAATTTTCCGCTCTTTGTTCCAAGCTGTTCCACTAGTCTATCTTAACTTTGGTTTCCTTTTTCTTTGATTCCTCCGTCTTCGGTAAGCGGATCTCTAAGACCCCATTCTTAAAATTAGCTTTAACTTTGTCCGCTTGCACTTCCGTTGGAAGCTCTAGTGTACGGATGAAAGAACCGTAGGAGCGTTCCGATCTATAGTAATTTTCCTTCTTGATCTCTTCTTGTTTCTTTTTCTCACCTCTGATGGTCAACCGATCGTCTGAAAGATTTACTTCGATGTTATCCTTTTCCATCCCTGGAAGCTCAGCCTTGACCACAATATCGTCCTTCTCTTCGTAAAGATCCACGGTTGGTGTTGTAATCTCCATCCCTGCAGCTGGCCACCATCGTTCCGGCCAGAATGGCCGCAGTCTACGCCCAAGAAAATCCTCAAACACTTGGTCGATATCGTGCTCCCGTCCCCACGGGATTAAGGCGCTCCTTTTCTTCTCTGCTTTTTTGACTTCCTTTGCCATCTCTCGTCTCCTCCTTTCTGTTCATCTACTTTCTCCATATTCTCCATAATCCAAAAGTCAAGAATGGCACTAATCGCTGCGGAACGTCTTCGCGTTCTATAAACGCTGCGTTCGTTTCCAACGGCTTTGGGCCTGAATTCCGATAGTTCATTAAGCAAGGAAGGCAATCCTGTTACAGCACCGCTGGATAAACCGTGTTGAAAGCCTCATTCGACCAAGTAATAAGAGCACCCGGCAGGCATTTCGTGTATTTCCTGGTGGCAAGATCATTTCCAAAGTATGGCGCTCCGTTTCGATTGCACAGGCGTTTGGTGCTAATTGCCGCCCCAATGAATCGCCTCGACTATGCATTTGTTTCTCGTCAACCGATCAGTTGCCCTGATCAATGTTCGTAAAAGTGTCTAGAAAGAAGGTCAGCATGCAGGGGATAACCTGCAACCAAAAAACCAAAAGATTTTGCGACTTATCTGACCAATCCTCGGCTTTCCCTGTTGGAAAATCCCTCCTGGTGAGATTCCGCAAAGAAATGAGGAAACCAAAAATAGGACATGAGCGTGAGCCTAGGCTTACGAATCTCAGTGGTTCAAGAGAGTTTGGTATGCCGCTTGCGAAAAATACCCTTTTAAAAATCACGATAGATAACGCTAAAACAGCGACGTTCCAATACTGCATTCTTCGACACCTCTCGGCTGAGTTTTATCTAATACCGTGCTCAAAGGCAGCCAGACGGATCGGACTGCGGCCAGCGGCAGACAGAAGAATGGAGTTAGCGCTTTCGGGGTAACACCGAGAAGGAAAGGTAACGCGTACATTGATGGAGTTATTTGGTCTGCGAATTTAAAGTGAAAGGAGGTGACCTAATGGCCGAGGAAAGGAAAAAGCAACTGACGCCCAGCGAGTGTGCGTGGGAAGAGATCAATCAGCCTGGGGCGTATGTCTCCCGTGAGACCGGCCGGCTATTCCGTATTCCCAAAGAAGCCCTGGCACCCGGGGCTTCACCTCTGATTCATCAGGAAAGCCGCGAGTCAGACAAATTCGTCAAAGTGTCTGATGATCCTTATACGCCGACCCTAAAGGCTAAGATGGTTGCGGCAGAAAATAACATCCAGCCCAATTTTTAGACGTTACTTCAGGGTTGGAATGAAGTCTTGGTGCTATCCCGAAAATCAACGGTGCCCAATTCGGGGTAGCACCAAGGATAGCATGACGTAACAATGACGTAAGATGGTTGTTGCTCGATCTTCTTGCCATTGTAGATTGTAAAGGAAAGGAGGTGACTCAATGGCACAGGAAAAGAAAAAGCAACCGATGCTCACTGAGTGTGCGTGGGAAGACATCAATCAGCCTGGCGCGTATGTTTCCCGGGAAACCGGGCGGTTGTTCCGCATCCCCAAAGAAGCTTTAGGGTCCGGAGTCAGCCCCGTGATCCATCAAGAAAACGAGGACGGAGACACATTTGTCAAGATCTCTGACGATCCCTATGTGCCGACGCTAAAGGCTAAGATGGCTGCCGCTGAAAATAACATCCAGGCCAATTTCTAGGATGTTACTTTGTGGTTAGAAGTGGATTTCCCGGTGCTACCCCGAAAATAAAATCGTAGAAGGATGCACCCCATTTGGCATCGTTAGATAGCACTGGCTCGAAGCTTTCCCAATTAATTTTTTCGATTTGCTCGTATTTGATGTCAAAAGTGTGCTTTTGGGAACCGAAGCGATGATCTTTTTGGCTTCCTCCAGGAATGACAGAGGGAATCAGGTTCGTCTCTCATTTTACTTCCAACGGTATCCCCGTCTTTCGTGAGATATCCAACAAATCATCTACCACCGGCTTGATCAGCGGAATTCCTTCCTTGCTTCGGATTGCTTCGGCCTCCCGTTCCGGATCGCCGGGGATGAGGGGGCCGTTGGTTCCCGGGGCCGGCCTGGTGTTTCTGAAGACTCTGATCCATTCGTCAATCTGCTTCTTGAATTCATCTTTATCAATGAAACCGTCGATCTGCATGGCACCGAAGAAGTGGCCGATGCCTTTGCCGACGCTGCGCGCGGGAATCTCTTGCCTCAGAGCGAAGGGCGGCGCGAAGGGCCCCCAGTTGGCGCCGCTCAAAATGCAGCACAAAATATCGACCATGGAGGCCAGCGCGTAGCCTTTGTGGCCGCCCATTTCTCTTTCGGATCCGAGCGGTAGCTGGGCGCCGCCGTCGATCATATCTTGAGGATCGGTGGTGTCGCGGCCGCCTTCGTCAATAATCCAGCCTTTTGGAATTTGTTCTTTTTTTCGCAGAGCGATTTCGATTTTGCCATAGGCGACGGCACTTGTAGCCATATCGATGACGATGGGCGGTTCTCTATATCCCGGAAACGCAATGGCGATGGGATTGGTGCCGAGCATCCTTTCTGCGCCCCACAGAGGGGCTACCAGCTTCGTTGAATTGGTCATGGCCCAGCCGATGAGATCTCTTTCAAGAGCTTGCAAAACGTAATAACCCGCGATGCCGAAGTGGTTCGTATTACACACGCTGATCCAACCCGAGCCATGTTGCTCGGCTTTCTCCATGGCAATTTCATTGGCTTTGGGTCCCACAACCAACCCCAGTCCATTGTCGCCGTCCACAGTCGCGACACTAGCCTTCGCGCGGACAATCTTGATCTTGGGTTTGGGATTAATTCGTCCCAACTCCAGCATTTCGAAATACGTGTGCAGCCTCGCCACGCCATGGGAGTCGATTCCTCTTAAATCGCTTTTGGCCAATACTTCCGCGGCCAACTCGGCGTCCGCCCTCGGTACGCCAAAATGCATGAACACGGCGGCGGAAAAGTTTTTGAGAGTGCCAACGGGAAAAATGTAGGATTCTCTCTCGTCTGTCATGGCTTTGCTCTCCACGTAAAACTCGTCTTAGGGAGCAGGCTAACGAATGTGATACTTCGCTGTCAATGAAGCTGAAGTGCTTGAGTCCGTAACTTGAGTCTCGTCCTGAGATTTCACTCTCACCCTCACCCTTCCCTCACCCGTCGAGGAGAGGGTGACAGAGAAGACACAGCAAAAAGCTGGCGATCATTTCAGTTGCCGCTCTGATTCAGCCGGAACTGCAAAAGCAAGGTGCGCTGCAGCCAGTTAAAATTGTCATCCGAAACCACGTAAATTATTGTTCCGTTCCGCGGATCTTCTTGAACCGCAACGCCCTCGAAGTTGTCGACGTCCAATGGGTATTGAAGCCTTAATAGTTCTTCACCGACGAGCTTCGCTCCGGGTTGGATGGATTGGCCGCGCACCAACGTTAGGCGAGCGGATAAGCTCACCAGTGGAATGTAGCGGCGCTCGAGCACGATGACATCGCCGTTGCTCAATGCGGCACAATCCGTTACTCGAAAATCATCAGACGGCAAATAGGAAACTTCGAAAAAGCGCTCGCCTTCGATCAGCCAGCCTTTGAGGCTTCCATCCGGTTTCTGAAACTCTTCGGTCAAAGCTAGCAGGCGATCGTCCGGTAAAATTGCGAGTCCCTCAAGTCCGCCGTTACGCGGCGCCTGCTTGACTTCAGTCGGGACAGCAACCGGCACAGGCAAAGAATGGAAAGTCATGGGGGGTGGGGGGTAACGCCAGATTCGGTGGAGTTTTTCAAACGATACCAGGAAGGAGCCATCTGGAGCACGCGCCAAAGCCTCGGCATCGTGGAGCGGATCACGGACGGGTGCGCCGACGGTGGAGAGGATCGGTTCAATGATCCATTCGGTGAGATCCAGCAGCCTTCCCTCCGAGTCAAGGATCATTTGAGCGGACAGCCAATAGCCCACGTCGGAAACCGCGTATAGTCTTCCGTCTGCGCCGATGGTCAACCCAGATAGTCCGCCGAAGCGGGGATCTTTGGAACTTAACTCGTACGCACTTAAGAGCATGAGGCGGTCAAATTCTTTTCGCTCTGGATTGTTGGGATCAAGATCAATCGCCGTGAGTTGGACAAGGCGCGAAGGCTGAGCCAATGGGGTGCCTGAGTAGGTGCCGCACGAAATCAGCAATGATGGAATGAGCACAACCAGGAGCGAGCAAAAGACGAACCGTCGAATCACGAAGCGTTCATCACTGAAATGAAATTTTTCACTATGGTGGCACCGATGCTCCAGGCGCTCAAGGGGCAGCGGGGCTCGCGAGTCGTATTCACCATAGAGACGCAGCGTGGGAAGACGCAACGAAAATTGAAAGAGACTTTGCACCACGAAGGACCCAGCGCGAAGTGCAGGAAGGAAGAAATTGAAATGTAATAATTTCCGAATCCTTCGTGTCCTCCTTTGAGAATACGGGGCTGGATGTGCTCCGGTCAGTTTATGTACAATCCCTCGATTGCGTCATTCCAGCATGGAGTACTGGAATCCAGCCGACATGGATGTCTCCGGAAGAATCCTGCAAACCTGATTATGGATGCCAGCCATCCATGCCGGCATGACGAGATCTTCATTTTTCATTTTTCGTGTTTTATAGCCGGACGTAAGATCATGAATCACTTTGTTCTGCGCCCTCGCCGCCGCGGTTGGCCCCCGAAAGACTAAGGCTTGACAGCCGTGGGATGAGCGTTATACGCAGGGATTATTTCGGGCGTAAAACATGACCACACAACGACAAGATTTTTCAATCATCGGGACCTCGGTTCGCCGCGTGGATGGTGTGGATAAGGTCACGGGCAAGGCGAAGTACGTCGCCGATCTCGTCATTCCGGGAATGAGTGAAGGCAAGTTTCTGCGAAGCCCCTACGCCCACGCGTCTATTCGCTCCATCGACACAACTGAAGCTGAAGCAATACCCGGTGTGTTGGCGGTTGTTACGCGCGAAGACTTTACGGATATCAGTCCCTATATGGGGCGCGGCAAGAGCAAAGACCACCCGATCATCGCGTTGGATCGGGCGATCTTTGCCGGCCAGCCGGTGGCGGCGGTAGCAGCGATGGATCGCACGATGGCCGAAGAAGCGTTAAGCAGGATCAAGGTCGATTACGAAGAGCTTCCGGCGGCGATCAACATCGAAGACGCGATGGCTGACGGCGCACCGTTAGTCCATTCCTTCGCAGAAAAGAACATATGTTTCCAGACGGAGCTGGTTAAAGGCGATGTCGAAAAGGCTTTCGCCCAGGCGGATGAGATTTTCGAGGATCGTTTCGAGTTCCCGATGATCTATCACTATTCGATGGAGCCGCATACGTCCATCGCCCAAGTTGACACGGACGGAATCACGATCTGGGCTTCCACGGGACACCCGTTTGGTGTGCGCCAGGAGGTCGCGGAGGTCTTTAACGTGCCGCTGTCCAAAGTGCGGGTGCACACGAATTTCGTCGGGGCGGCCTATGGCAGCAAGTCCGGCGCGAAAATCGAGCCCCTCGTCGTCGCGTTAGCCCGCAAAGCGCGGCGGCCGGTGCGGGTGGTGCAAACTTTTGCCGAGGCGATGGTGACCTGCCGCCGTCACGGGATCAAATGCAAGGTCAAGACCGGAGTGAAAAAGGATGGCACGTTGGTGGCGAAACAAGCGGAAATTTTTCTTAACACCGGCGCCTATGCAGAGACCGGGCCGACCGTTACCGGACGGACGCTTACGCGGATTCTCGGGCCGTATCGTTATCCGAACCTGAAAATCAATTCCTATTGCATTTATACCCATACTGCGTCAGCTGCGTCGTTCCGCTCCATCGGCGGGCCGCAGACCGCCTGGGCGACGGAGTCGCAGATGGATATCATCGCCCGGAAGCTGGGGCTCGATCCGGTGCAGTTGCGCTTGAAGAATCTGGTCAAAAAGGGCGAAGAGATCCGGCCGAACTACAGACCACTAGATGCGGATCTCTTTAAAGGGTTCAAGCTGGTGACGGACAAATTGGGTTGGGATGGCCCTGTTTCCAAAGAGGGACACGGCAGAGGAGTCGGTTTTGGCACCACCGATCCCGGCGCGCCGCTGGCGTCGACAGCGACAGTGCACGTGCTTGCCGACGGCAGCGTGGTCTTCATGTGCGGCACCGTAGAACTGGGTCAAGGCGCGAAGACGGTCATGAGCCAGATCGTCGCAGAAGAATTGCGCGTGCCGCTCGAGCGAGTCACGATCCGGCCCATCGATACTGCGTTTACTCCGTTCGATCGTTCCACCGGTTCGAGTCGCTCGACCACGGTCATGGGTAAGGCGGTTGAGCTGGCGGGGAGCGACGCGCGCCGGCAAATCATCGAGCTGGCGTCCGATCACTTTGAATGCCCCGATGATGCCATTACGCTTAAAGCTGGCGAAGCGATCGCCGGCGGCAAGAAAATCACCTATGGCGAATTGATTCACAAGCACTTTGCGATGCAGGGCGGCGAGCTGGTCGGAACCGGTTACGCGCACAGCGGGATGGCGCCGACGCCGGCGAATCCGCTGTTTTGGGAAATCGGCATCGGCGCGGTGGAGGTCAAGGTCGACAAAGAAACCGGCCAGGTGCATGTTGAAAAATACGTGACTGCCGCGGACGCCGGCAAGGCGCTGCATCCGCTGCAGTGCGAAGGACAGGATGAAGGCTCGGCGATGATGGGCTTCGGCCACACGTTTTATGAGGCGTACCATTGGGAAGGCGGACAGATCATCAATTCAAGCTTGGTGGATTACAAAGTCCCGACCTTCGACGACGTCCCCAAGGAATTCGAATCGATCTTGATCGAGGACGCTAACGGTCCGGGACCCTATGGCGCCAAGGGTTTGGGCGAAGGCGGAATTATTCCAGTGGCGCCTGCGGTGGCCAACGCGGTGGCGTGGTGCACCGGCGCGCGGGTGAAGTCGTTACCCCTCACGCCGGAAAAGGTTTGGCGGGCAATCAAAGAGGTCCAAAAAGAGTAGGGTGATTTCTTGATCGGTTAGCCTCTTTTTTTGCCGCTGTTTTTCCCTCACCCGTTCCCTCTCCCAGTGGGAGAGGGTTAGAGTGAGGGTAGTGCGGATGTATTAGTCGCTGGAGGAAACTGAATGAAACCAGAGAAAGCACAACTGGTGGTGAACGGGCTCAAAGAAGCCGGCGTTGACTTCGCCGCCGGAGTTCCTGACGCGCAGTTCATCGAAGTCTACAAAATGCTCGCGGAAGATCGCGACATTCGCTACGTGGGCACGGCCAATGAAGCGGAAGCCGTGGGTGTTGGATTTGGCGCATGGTTCGGTGGCAAGAAACCGGCGCTGATTCTCGCAACCTCCGGCCTATTGGTGGCGACTTATCATCTGGCGCGGATCAACTTATTGCACGAGGTGCCGGTGTTGGTCGTGATTCCCTACCGTGGCGACATCGGTGATCCACGCTGGCTAGGACTTTATAGGAAAACCACCGAGCCAGGACTCAACGCCATGGATATCCCTTATCGCGTCGTGAGCCGGCCTGCGGATGTCGTCCGAAGCATCAAGGAATGCAACGAGAGCGCGCGGGCATGGCTCAAACCTGTCGCTGTCCTGCTGAACGAGGAGGCTTTATGGTAACGCGTTTTGCGCTGCTGAAAGAATTGTCAGCGTTGGTGCCGGATGACGTGTTGGTGCTCACTAGCATTGGCAACAATAGTGGCTTTTGGGGCCAACTCAAAGACCGGGAAACTAACCTTTTTCATTTAACCATGGGCATGTGTTCTTCAACGGCGCTGGGTCTTTCGCTGGCCTTGCCCAATCGGAAAGTGATCGCTCTTGACTCCGACGGGAATTTGACGTTGAACCTTGGGGTGCTCGGAACCATCGGCAATGAGGCTCCCAGGAATCTGACGATTGTCGTGATGGACAACGGGAACTATCTGGGCAGCCACAAGGACGAACCGGGCATGCCCACAGCAACAAGCGGGAAAATGAATTTAGAGGCAGTGGCCAAAGGGTGCGGTATAGAGAACGCTTGCACCATTGAGGATGTCGCTGCGTTTCGTGAAAGGATTCAGAGTGCGCTTGCCAACCCCGGCCCGCACTTTATCCGCGCGCGCATTGAAGCGCTCGACAAAGACGGGCCGCGGAAAACCAAACGTGTGCCCGATCCACGGGAGAACAAATATCAATTTGCCGGCTACATCCAGAGAACGGAAGGAGTGGAAATTCTCGGCAGCGGACTGGGAGGAGGATAAGCGAAAGGAGACCGCATGCGCCCGTTTCGAAAATCTGTGAAATTAAGCCTGCTGGTGTTGTCGTTCACGGCTCTCTGTGGCGCCTTCGCACCCGTTGTCGAAGCCCAGACCAAGATGACCGTCGCCTATTCCTCAATTGGCCCGATGGCAACCGGCGTTTGGATGGCGAAGGAAAGCGGCGCCTTCGATAAATACGGCATTCAAGCCGATGTCATTTTAATTACCTCGGGTCCGGTAGCCGTGCAGGCCCTGATCGGCGGGGATCTCCAGGCGGTTAGCGCGGCGAGTAACGCGGTGATCAACGCGATCTTGAACGGTGCGCCCATCATCGCTGTCGGCGGCACGGCCAACCGGCCCTATCACCGGCTCTTCGTTCAGCCGGAGATCAACCGGCTCGAGGATCTGCGGGGCAAAACGCTGGGAGTTACACGCTTCGGATCGATCACGGATAATTTGACCCGGATTCTCTTGCGGCGCAACGGTTTGGAAGGGGCCGTTAACGTCCGGCAAATGGGCGGAACGATCGAAGTGGCGGCGGCTTTTCAGAATCGTTTGATTGCAGGTGCCGTCACTTCTGAACTGCGCGTGACTCCGCCAAGCCAACCCAAAATCCTCGTGCGGCTGGTAGACATGGGCATTCCGTATTCCATGAACATGATCGCAGTCCAGCGTGAGTACTATCGGCGCAATCCTGAACCCGTCGAGGGAATCGTAAAGGCCTATGCAGACGGGCTGGCATTCATGCACCGGAACAAGGAGCGAGCGCTGAAAGTCATCACTAAATACTCGCGTCTCACCGACTCGAAGATGATCGAAGAGCATTATAACGACTCGGTCACTTATTTGGATCGCATTCCCAGAGCTGAACCGGAAGCCGTACAGACGATTCTCGAGTTCATGGGCAAGAAAGGCATTCCCGTAGAGACTTTTCAGGACAATGCGATCATCGATAAGCTTTCGCGCGAGGGATTTTTCGACAGGCTTTACAAGAAATCATAATTGGATTTAGACGAGAACTCACCGCAGAGGCGCTGAGTGCGCAGAGAAAAAATTTCTTGACCAAGAAATACTCCGATCTCCGCGAACTCGGCGTCTCTGCGGTGAAGTGTGGAGGACCGATCGAATGACGCGAGTGATTACACGGTTGCTGAAAGAACAGGAAGACGGAATTCCGGGTTACATTGCATTTCCTGAGCGCGAAGAGAAGAGACCGGGACTGCTTTTGATTCACCAGCACTCCGGCCTCACCGGCTATTTGAAGACCGCGGCCTATCGTTTTGCCCAACTGGGTTACACTACGGTCATCCCCAATCTCTATCACATGCTGGGTTATCCGGCGGAAACCCACATCGACAAAGGCACCGAGATTCAAAACAAGACACCGGATCCTGATTTTATCCGAGTCATCGACCAGGGGTGGCGTTATGTTTGCGCGCGCAATGACGTGAACGCTTCAAGTGTTGGAGTCATTGGTTACTGCATGGGCGGGCGGTTGGGCATCCATTTTGTTGCGGCGACACCCTCGGTGCGCGCCTTCGTTGCCTATTATCCCTCGGTTGCCGACGAGCCAACGACACGCATCCGGCCACGCCACCCGTGCGATGCGGCGCGCGAGATTAAGTGCCCTTCGATGATCCTTTACGGCGGGCATGATAATCACAGCACGTTTCCCGTCCAGCAGCGCGTGATGGAGAGTTTTTACGCCAACGGTCAACCGCTGGAATGGCACTACTTTCATTTTGGCAATCACGGTTTTGCGTCGACTGAATCGGATGGCTATCAACCCTATCTGGCGGATCTCGTCTGGCCGCTGGTGACAGAGTTTTTGGGTCGCGAACTGGTCGGTCCGGCCCAGCGATGATAGATGGATAAAAGAGCGCAAGCAGTGATAAAGTATTTTTGTAGCCGAAATTAAAAAGGAGGTTTTATGATGGAAAAACCGAGAATCAGACATATCGCGATCAACGTAGCCGACCGCGAAAAGACCGCGGAGTACTACAAGAAGGTTTTCCAGATGGAAGAGAAATACCGGGGCCCCGGCGGGACGATTTATCTCTCCGACGGTCATATGGACATCGCTCTGATCAGCACCAATAAATACCCTTGGGGGATCCATCATTTCGGGTTCCAGGTGGCTAGTGTCAAGGCAATCGAGGACGTCGCGCAAACCAAGGCAGAAGAGAATACCTTCGGCGCCGTCGCGGAAAGTTGGATCAAAGACATCGAAGGCAATCGTGTCGATGTGTCCGAACACGGCTGGCCGATCTAAAAAGTTTCTTGTTTCGAGTCTTAGGTTTCGAGTTCTTTGTCCGGAGTCGATTGAGCCGCAGCGGGTCTTAATGAGTTCTACTAAGTTATCACCTTTTGCTCTGCTGGTCGGAACAGCATTCCTATTTTCTTCGGCCCTGGTACCGCGTTCGGTGGTTGGGCAAACTCCACCAAAGGTTACCATTGCCTATTCTGCGGTGAGCCCCATTTTTGCGGGAATCTGGATGGCAAAAGAGATGGGCGCCTTCGAAAAACAGGGGCTAAAAGCGGATCTCGTTTATATCAGCTCGGGAAGCGTCACGGTTCAAGCGATGGTGGGTGGAAACTTGGATATGAGCATCGCTGCAAGCAACGCGGTGGTCAGCTCGATTCTTCGGGGCGCGCCGCTGGTTGCCGTGGGTAGCGTCACCAACCGTCCGGCCATGAGTTTGTTTGTTCAACCTGAAATCACCAGGCCGGAACAGCTTCAAGGTAAGGTACTCGCTATTACCCGGCACGGCTCATCGACTCATTTCTTAACTCTTTTCGTCTTGGAGAAACTCGGTCTCCAGGACAAGGTCAAGATCCAACCCATGGGCGGGACGAGGGAAGTGGACGCAGGCGTTCGCACCGGGATGGTTGCCGGTGCCGTGAGAAGCATGAAGCCTGGTCCCAAAGCTCGAATGCTGGTCGACTTGCCAGATTTGGGGATTCCTTTCTCCATGGATCTTATTGCAGTGAAGCGTGATTTTTACAAAAACTCTCCCAAGACGGTGGAGGGCATGCTCAAGGCCTATATCGAGGGAGTGGCTGGGCTGAGAACCCAGAAAGATCTGGCTTACAAGGTCCTGGCGAAATATTTACTCGGTGGGGGCGACGCGCTCGATGAGGCGTATGAATATGCCGTTAAGTATTTGGATCGCCACGCAAGAGTGGAGCCGGCGGTTATTCAAACGGTCCTGAAATGGGAAGGCAAAGGGGAGTTGCCGGTAAATGATTTTTTTGACAACACGATCATCGATCGGATAACCAAAGAGGGATTTGTTGAAAGGCTGTACAAGCAGCCGAGGGGGTGAGAGCATGAATCGAGCAGAATGGCGACGGCAGCTCGGAGAGTTGGTGCGGCAGACGATGCGCACGCCGGAGTTGGAACACTATTTTCGAGTCAAGATCACCAAGCCCGGCGCTCAAGTCTTGATCACGCAGTTAGGTCTTTTCATTCATCATCGGCGCGACTGCTGGGCAAACGTATCGGCCAATTGTCCGCACATGTCTGTCAAGCAGAAGATCTTGCAGCATGAATACGGCGAGGTCATCAAGGACGAATACACCGAGCATGGACACATGGAGCTGATCATCCGCCAGGGACAGGCCTTAGGACTGACGGCAAAAGAGGTTCTGGAGGTAGAGCCGTTGCCGACGACCCGGGCCACTTTATACGCGTGGGGATGGATGACCCGGGAAAAGAGTTGGCTCGAGGGATTGGCTTCACTGACGATTACCGAGTGGGCCAACGACGACCGGTTGCTTCAGGATCTCGGAGGTGGGCTTTCCAGCCGCATGGCCAAGCGCTGGATGGACGATTTGGGGTTTGGCTGGGAGCAAATGCCGAATTTCAAAGTCCACAGCCAGGCGGACGAAGAGCACAGCGATATGTTTTTGGAAGATCTTGAAAAATTCGCCACGGGCGAAAAGGAAACGTTAACCTATCAGGCGGCCAAAGAATCGATGGAGCTGCTGGCGGTTTTCCGTGCGGGAATTGCCAATGCGATGGAAAGACTAGCTTGAACGCGAATGGAAATACGCGATGAATTGAAAGGCAGATAGACACGGTATGCGAAGAGTTTGAGAACTGTCTGGAGGATTGGCAAAGAGAAATTCTCACAGAGGTTGGGGAGGAAGACTTTGAACGCTAAAGGTTGGGAAGTAGTCTTCGGAAAGCTCGCGCGCGAAACCATGTCTTCGGCGGAGCTCGAGCGCTATTATTCGGTGCCGATTACTCGGGCACGCGCTCAACTGCTTCTCCAACAACTTTCGCTTTATGTCCGCCATCGCAGGGATTGCTGGGCCTTTGTTTCCGGTAATTGTCCGGTGCTGTCGGTGAAGCAAAAAATTCTCGCGCATGAATACGAAGAGATGATTCGCGATCAGCACTCGGAGCATGGCCACCTGGACTTAATCATTCGACAGGGGAGATCTATCGGTTTGACTGCCAGCGATATTCTGCAGGCCAAGCCGATTCCGAGTACGACGGCGACGCTCTACGCATGGGGCTGGATCTGCAAAAAGAAACATTGGCTTGAAGGTCTGGCGGCCATGACAATGACCGAGTGGAATCAGGATGATCGCTTGCTTGCCGATCTCGGCGGGGGCCATGCGGCGCGTATGGGTGACCTGTGGGTCAAATATCTGGGCATCACGTGGGATGATCTACCCAACTGGAAGGCCCATCGCGCGGCGGACAAAGAGCATGTCGATATGTTTATGCCGATTTGGGACGAATTCGGGCATGGCGAAAACGAAGAAATCATTTTGCAGGCGGCTAAAGAGTCCGAGGAGCTTTACCGCGTTTATCAGACCGGCATCGCCGATGCGATGGAGGCACTGATATGATATTGTTCTCGGACCTCAGGATTTCCTTCCCCGTCAAGGGGAAGGATTAAGGAAGGGGTGTAAAAATGAACACCTTCCTCTCAGCACCCGATCGCGACCTTCCCCCGTCGGAGACTGTGTCGGGATGACTCCAAACCTCACACGCGTCATTCTGAACGAAGTGAAGAATCTCGACTTATCGCTAGGTTCCAAAAGACGAGATCCTTCGGCTGCGCCTCAGGATGACATTGCGACACAGTTTCTCGATAGGCAAGGAGTCTTCGGTCAGCGGCCGCAGGTGACCAAGATCTTTTTAGCGGTGTTCGCAATATTCCTTCTCTTTTCCATATCCGCACATGGCGCTG
>Ga0081538_10001447_pt1 | contig 24396 bp, 29 predicted proteins | sample TabmetS5T2R1_FD_71022 | JGI IMG/M metagenome (GOLD analysis project Ga0081538, IMG submission 71022) | Tabebuia heterophylla rhizosphere microbial communities from the University of Puerto Rico - S5T2R1 | ecosystem: Host-associated > Plants > Roots > Rhizosphere ... | reverse complement strand
CGAGGTGACCTTTTTTTGAGTCCCCCTCCAGACAATACCCCCCTTCTTCTCCGCCGCGATCACGCGCCGCCTGAGCCCACCCTCGCCCTCACCAAGGCAACCAGCCTTGGCTGCGGGCGAGTGCGGACTCAGGCTTGGTGCTCGCGACGCAGAAGCTAGCCAGCATTACCTGAAGGGGCACTAACCAGTCTCGACCGGGAGGCCTCGGCTCGACCAGTCGCTCCACGAGCCGGGGTAGAGCTTCGCGTCGGCCCGCCCCGCCTGCGCGAGCCGCAGGAGCACGACCGCGGCGGTGACCCCGGAGCCGCAGTAGGCGACGAGCTCCGGTGCGTCGAGCAAGCCTGGTGGGAGCTCCTCAGGATACGGCGCGTTGACGGCGCCCGGGATGCGGCCGGCGACCGGGTCGATCGGCTCGACCTCGCCGCGGTAGCGCTCCGGGAGGCGGGCGTCGATCAGGGTGAGGCCCGGCTCGCCGAGCCGAGCCGCGAGCTCGTCGGCCTCGATCGTGTCGTCCGCGCGGGGGTGGAGCGTGAGCTCGAGAGGCTCGAACTCCTCCACCCCGCTCCGCAGCGGCCCGAGCCAGGCGCCGATGCCGCCTTCGAGGACGGCGACGTCGTCGTGCCCGACGTGACGCAGGAGCCACCAGAGGCGGGCGGCGCCGCCGTTCATGCCCTGGTCGTAGGCGACGACGAACACGCCGGGGCCGATCCCCGCCGACCCAGCGGCGCGGGCGAAGTCGTCCGCCGCGGGCAGCGGATGCCTGCCGCCGGGTCTCGCCGGCGGGGCCGACAGCTCGCTCTCTACGTCGAGGAAGGACGCACCGGGGACATGTCCCTCGAGGTAGAGCTCGCGCCCGCGTCCGGGCTTGCCCAGCTCCCAGCGGCAGTCGACGAACTGGTAGCGCATGGTCGCGGCTAGCGCGCGAGCCGGTAGACCGCACCGCTTCGGTCGACCACCAGCAGCTCGCGGTTTCTCAGTTCACCGAACGACGAGATGACCAGACCCGTGTTCATCACGAGGCGCGCGCCGCGCACCAGCCGCCCCTCGCCACCCACCTTCAGCCGCCAGATGCGGCCGGAGCAGTAGTCGCCGAAGAAGTACCAGCCGCGCAGCCTCGAGGGAAGCTGCTGCCCCCGGTAGACATGACCGCCGGTGACCGAGCAGCCCTGGCCGTGGCCGTACACGTCGATCGGCCACACACGTGCGCCCCGCCCGCGCAGACCCCCCGAGGGGCAGCCGCTGGAGGCGCGACCCTCGTAGCGATCCCACAGGTAGTTCTCGGGCCTGCCGCCCAGCCGCGATGCCTGCAGCGTGTTGACCTCCTCCCAGCGGTCCTGGCCCACGTCGGCGCCGTAGAACCGTCCGGTCGAGCGGTCGAAGGAGAAGCGCCAGAGATTGCGGAGCCCGTAGCCGTCGATCCGCCAGCCCGCCCCCAGCGAGCCGGGAGCGATGCTGAGCAGCTTGCCCTTTCGGCTCGAGAGGTCCTGGGCGTTGCCGGCGGGGTCGCAGCCTCCACCGCCGTCGCCGACGCTCACGTAGAGCCTGCCGTTGGGGCCGAATGCCAGCTGGCCGCCGTTGTGGTTCGAGTGCGCGGAGTGCTCCACGTTGAGGATCATCCTCCGCGCGTCCCTCCTCGCCTCGGTGAAGGACGCGTCCGCGCGGAAGCGCGCGACCCGAACGTCGCCGCCGTTGTTGGTGAAGTTCACGTAGAGGTACCGGCTCTGCGCGTAGTTGCGCGCGAACGCGATCGAGAAGAGCCCGCGCTCGCCGCCGTAGCCGACGAGATCGCGGATGTCGAGGAAGAGCGACCGGCCGCCGCCCGATCCCAGCCGCCACACTTGCCCTTCCTGCTCGACCACGTAGAGCGCGTCGCTCTGGTTCGAGACGTTGGCGTGCACCGGGCTCGAGAAGCCGCCCGCGACGCGAACGAGCCGGAGCGCCGAGGCGGGCGCAGGAGCAACGAGCGCGACCGCGATCAGGGCGAGGAGCAGCATCGAGGTCGCGCGTCTGGCGCTGCTCATGCCGCGGCCGCCTCGGCCTTCTTGTCCCAGTAGCGGCGCAGGCCTGCGTAGGACTGCCAGAACGGCCCCGCCTGCTCGAAGAGCTTGGCCGTGGCGGCGTCGGCGGCCGCCCGCACGTCGGCCTCGGCGGCCTGGACGAACTCGTCCTTGGAGCCTTCGCGCGCCCGCTCGGCCCAGGTGCGAAGCGCCGACCGGAGCTCCTCGAGATGCGATCCGGGGTCGTCCGCGATGCCGAAATGCGCGAGCAGGAGCCGTCTCGGCCCGCGCTGCTCGATCGCGTCGAGCGTCCGCTCCCAGGCCTCGACGTCGATGTCCGGCGGCGGCGCGACCGGCGCGACGTAGCGGCCCGGGGGAATGCGCACTCCGGCGGCGTCGCCCGTGAAGCAGGAGCCGTCGGAAGCGAGGAAGGAGACGTGGTGCGACGCGTGTCCCGGCGTCGGCAACGCCTCCAGGTCGAGCACGCGGCGCCCGAGAACGCGCACGTTCTCCTCTGGGATGGGCACGAGCTCGCCCCAGAGAAGGTCGAAATCGCCGCCGTAGAGGCGTCGCGCGCTCCGCTCGAGCCGGCCGGGGTCGATGAGGTGCGGTGCTCCGATCTCGCTCACGTGCACGAGCAGGCCGGGATTCTCACGTACGAGCGAACCCGCAGCGCCCGCATGGTCGAGGTGGATGTGCGTCAGGACGAGGTGACGGAGGTCCCCGACCTCGAGCCCCTGCTCGGCGAGGCCGGCCCGGAGCCCGTTCAGGGCACTCGCAGGCCCGCAGTCGACGAGCGCCGGCTCGTCGCCGTCGAGCAGGTACGAGCCGATGACTCGCTTGCGGCCGAGATGCTCGAGGTCGAGGAGCTGCACGCCGAGACGTTACTCGTTACTCGACGGTCAGCGTTCCCTCCATGCCTTGTTCGCGATGGCCGGGGACCGCGCAGTAGAACTCGTACTCGCCGGCCTCCAGCGTGAGCGTGAGCTCGGTGCTTCCCTCGGTGATGGTGTCGCTCACCTCTTCCACCCCGCTCCCTTCGACCTCCACGTTGTGTGGGATGCCGGACTCGTTCACGAGCTCGATCGTGACCTCGCCCGCGGGAACGGTCAGCTCCGTCTGGTCGAACGCGATTTCTCCGCCGGGATCGGCGGTGAGCGTGAGCATACCTCCACCTCCGCCGCCGCCCGTGTCCTCGGTCGTCGTCTCCTCGGTGGTCGGTTCTTCCGCCGTCGGCTCTTGCGCCGCATCGTCGTCGTCTCCGCCGCACGCGCCAACGCCGAGGGCGAGCGCGAGAACGGCGAAGAGAAGCAGCAATGGACGTCGGGTCATGGGACTCCTTCCTGAGATGGCCTTCCGAATCTACCTACGCCGCGCGCGGCAAAGTGGATGACGAGAGCCGAGAGGAGAAGCGCCGCCCAGGCCCACGAGGCCTCAGGGACGATCACGCTCGGAATGCGAAGCGACGTCGTCCCCCGCTTGACGAGCTGCTCGAGCCAGAAGTCCTGGACGGCGTTGGCGAGCCCGTAGACGAGCATGAGCGCGACGTAGAAGCCGAACGCGCCTTTGAGAAGGCGGCCCGGAATGTCGCCGACGACCCGCGAGAGGGCGAGCGCGGCGAGGGCGAGGAGCGTCCCGTCCATGCCGTGGTGGTGGCCGACATGCACCGCGGTCAGGTTCGGATGCCCCGGTTCCGGCCGAGGCTCGCCGCTCAGGAAGAGGGAGCCGAGGCCGGGCACGTCGTCGAGGTGGAAGCCGAGCTCGCCGGAGAGCCAAGGCAGCGAGCCCAGGATCAGGATCGCGGCGAGCACGGCCCGGACGACGTCCCACCCGCCGCCAAACGGCCGCGAGGCGCCGATCCCGCCGCGCGCGAAGGCGACGCCGGTCAGGACGAGCCCGATCAGGACGCCGAGCGCCGGCAGAGCGTTCGCAGGCTTCGCGTCGAGGTCGGACTGCTCGACGACGCCCGGCCAGAAGACGACCGCACAGAGCGCGGCGCCCAGCGCGTCCACGAGCACGAGCCGGCCCCCGAGCCGCTCGGCCAAGACTGCGAGCAGCGCGATCGCTGCGAGCGCAGTCGGGTAATTGAGGAAGACGAGCGCCCGGCCGGCTCCGGCCGCGACGCCGTTGTCGCTCACGTTGTACAGGTCGGCGACCGGCAGGCGCGCGTACGTGATCCATACCTCGAGGGCGACGAGCCCGAAGAGGATCCAGACGGCAAGGACCTCGGCGAGGCCCGGGCGCGCTGGGCTGGAGCGGGATGCTATTCGGTCACGGCGCGTAGCTCGACCCGCTCGATCGTCACCGGCTCGCGCGGGCGGTCGCGCTCGTCGCGGGCGACCTCGGAGATCGCGTCGACGACCTCCATCCCCTCGGTGACGCGGCCGAAGACGGTGTGCTTGCCGTCCAGCCAGGGCGCCGCCTCGGTCGTGACGATGAAGAACTGGCTGCCGTTGGTGTCCGGACCGCGGTTGGCCATCGCGAGCGCGCCGCGGACGACGCGGTGCTCGTTCGCCTCGTCCTCGAACTCGTAACCGGGCCCACCGGTGCCGTCCCCGCGCGGACAGCCGCCCTGGATCATGAAGTCGGGGATGACGCGGTGAAACGTGATGCCGTCGTAGAAGCCGTCGCGCGAAAGCTGCGTGAAGTTCTGCACGGTCTTGGGCGCGTCCTCGTCGAAGAGCTCGACGGCGACAGAGCCGTATGTAGTGTGAATCGTGGCGTCGGTCATGCAGCCACCGTATCGCAATCCCGGGAAGCGCCTCTGGTATGCGATCTCGCTTCCGGAGCGGGCGATCCGAGCGCTCGTCGGCACGCTGGGCGGAGTCGTCCACGAGAGCGCGCAGGTGCTCCTCCCGCGGTTCGTCCGGAGGTCCCGGCTCTACGAGGCGACCGCGACGAACGCCCTTCGCATCGCGATCGAGGCGGTCGGCCGCGTCGAGCCTCCGGACACGCCCGAAGTCTCCGCCCAGGAGATCACCAAGCGGAAGGCGGCCGGCAACGTCGTCGAGCTCGGCTCGATCGCGGCGTTCGGGTTCTCCCCGCTCTGGCTGCTCGCGGCCGCCTCCGACGTCGCGCACGGCTCTCGCGTCTACCTGGCCTCGTTCGTGGACGAGCTGAAGCGCGCCGGCGTCCTCGCCGAGACACGCGAGATCGGCTCCGTGGACGAGCTCTTGGAAGCGCTCGAGAACGCCTCGGGGCGGACGGCAGGGCTCATCGATGTTCCTCCGCTCGAGGTCGCGGGTCTGCGCTCGACCCTCGGCGAGCTCCGGCGGGACGCCTCGGGCCTGCCGAGCCCCAAGGAGCTCGCCTCGCTCTACCGAGGCCTCAAGGAAGAGGCCGCGCGGGAGCGAGGCTCGCTGCTCGAGGTCTCGGTCGGGATGGGCATGGCCTTCCTGCTCTCGGCAAGAAGCCTCACGAGCACGCACCTCGCTATCCCCTACCGCGAGGATTGGGCTCCGCTGCGCCGCGAAGGCTTCGCCGCATATGCCCGCCGGGTGAGCGCGCCCTACGCTCGGGCCGTCGGCGGCCACTTCGATCCGGAGCGGCCGTCCTGGACGGAGCGTCTGCTCCTCAAGCTGGCCAACCGTTGAACCGGGCGGCGGAGCGCGCTTAGCTTCGAAGTGGCGTATCTGTGGCGACAATTCTGGAGCTTGCGGCCTATGCGGACGTCTCCGCGGAGAACGTCCTTCGCGTCGTTCACGGCGAGCCGGTAAGCGAGGACGTGGGGCGACGCGTGCACGCGGCCATCGACGCGCTCGGGCCGCCGCCCTACCCTCGTCGGGTCGAGGTGCTGCCGGCGATCGCGCCCGGGACGGGGACCGACGAGCTCCTGGAGCGCTTTCGGGAGACCTCGGCCGAGCTCGAGGCGGCACTGCCCGCGGAGCTCGAATCCGCCGTTCACGAGGCGTTCTGGCTCGAGGTGCGCACCGTCGCACAGCACGTGGCCGAGCTCGGGGCGCTTTTCGAGCAGATGCACGCGGGCCGCGGACGCAAGCCGGCCTACGAAACGCCTTGCGGTCGCCCGACGCTCGGCACGCTCCGGGCACGTGCCCGCGGGCGGGCACGCAGGCCGCCGACCAGGATCGCCAGTCCCCCGGCGAGCCCGACGAAGCCTCCGGTTCCGATCGTGGCGGCGTCCTCGACCTGCCAGATCGGGAAGGCGATGTAGCGGGCGCCCCAGAGCAGCATGAGGAAGAATCCGAGCGCGATGAGAGCTCCGCTCGCGAGCAGCCGCCGCCTCGCGAGGAGGAGCGAGACGGCGACGGCGAAGACAGCGCACCCGATCGGCTCGAGCGCCGGCCAGCCCTTGTTTCGCTCGAACACCGTCTGGGCGGCGAGATCGCTGTCGCTGGTGAACGGCACTACCGTGGCGACGACGACGAGGACGGCACCCCCGATCACGAGCAGCAACGGGACGACGAAGCCGCCCACGTCCCGCTCCTCGCGCTCGGCCGCGCTGCGGATGAGCGCCGCGGCCGCGAGCAGCCCGCAGCCGACGAGCGCTATCCAGGCGCCGGTGACGAAGCGAGAAGGTTCATCGGTGCGCGGATTGGAGAAGATCCCCAGCAAGCTCAAGGACCTCGCCGCGCCCGCGAGGGCGAAGCCGAGGAACAGCCCGGTCGCAAGGCCGGCGGCGCCGCGCGCGTACGAGAGCAGTAGCGAGCCGATCGCGCCGACCGCGACCGTCATCGGCGTGATGCTGCTCAAGTAGCCGAGGCCGTCCCGATCGTTCTCCGGGGTGGGATGGGCCCACTGGTCGAGTTGCAGCCACGTCCCGGCGACGAGCGCGACGGCTCCGGCCAGGCCGAGCGCGGTCGCGAGTACCGGAACTCGCGTAGGCGGCGGCTCCGGCGCCGCAGCACTCGGCGCTTCCGGAGGTGGGGGCCTCGCCTCCGGCTCCGCCACGGGCTCGACGATCTCCCGAAGCGCAGTGACCAGGCGCGCGATGCCCGCCTCCCAATCCTCGTGGAGCAGCGTCACCGCGTGCCGGTGGGCAAGCGGGACGAGATCGGGCGGCAGTTCTTCGTCGTCGGGCATGACGGCGCCGCCGACGAGCACGGGGATGACGACCGGCTTGCCGGCGAGCGCGAGCGCGACCTCGGTTCGGACGAAGTCGTCGGGGTCGTCGAGACGGCGGCCGCCGTCTTCGTCTTTCGCGTTCAGCCAGCCGCGTCCGATGACGACGAGGAAGGCGTCCGCCGTGCCGACCGCCGCATGGATGTGCTCGACGAAGTCGGCGCCGGGCTTGAGGGCCCCGACGTCCATCCAGACCTTCTCGAACTCCTTGACTAGGCGGTCGTAGATCCTGCCCGCGTACGCAGAGGCATCCTCACGGCGATAGCTGATGAAGATCTCGGACGTTGGACGGCCCGCCTTCCCGTGCAGCCGCAGGGATCAGGTTCGTGGTGAGTGTAGGAGCCGATTCACACAAGGGCAAGAGACGCGGGCTCAGTACCAGCTCGGAAGGTCGCCCTCGCGATACGGCCGCTCAATCGCCTCCGGGAAGCGCGCGTAGGCCTCCTTCCCGGAGTCGGTCGTCGCGAGCACGCTCGCGCCGTGTGCCTCCGCGACCTCGTTGCGCCGGTAGATCACCTTCGAGCCCGGCCGGCGCGCGCCCACCGCGACGACGACGCACGGGCCCTCACCGGCGCCGACCATGACGTGCTCGGTCCAGGCGGGGCAGTGGAAGAAGTCCCACGCCCGCAGCCGGCGCTCCTCGCCCTCGACCAAGAGCAAGCACTCTCCGGCGAGGACGAGGAACCCCTCCTGCGTGTCCTCGCCGTGGTACATGCAACCGGGCCGGCCGGGCAGGAGGACGCTGATGTTGAACCCGACCTCCGGGAAGCGCGCGTCGCCCTGAAACGTGCAGAAGCGGTCGAACGCGTCGGCCTCCCACCAGCGCGCCTCGCGCGCGTTGACTACGAACCACCCATCTCCCTGCGGGACGAGCCCGTTCTCGGTGGAGACGAGCCTTGCCTCCTCGACCATGCTGCTCTCCTCTCGCTGGATGCGGGCAACTTAGACTCTCCCGTCAGATGGCGAGACGCCACTTGATCGGCCTGCTCCTGGCGACCGAAGAGGACTGGCCGAGCGCGTTCGAGGCCATCCTCGGGCGAATCGGACCGCTTCGCTACGGCGGCGAGACGCACGAGCTCGCCGCGGCACGGATCCGGAACGAGCCGTTCGACCTGCGCTCGAAGCCTCGCTATACGCTCGTGATCGACCGCCTCTCCTGGTGGTACGACCTGCCCCGGGAGTGGCTGAAGAAGATCGCGCTCCTGGACGACGTCTACCTGCTCAACAACCCGTTCACGTTCCAGGCGATGGAGAAGCATGCCGCGTACTGCGCGATGATTCGCCTCGGGCTGCACGTGCCCGAGACCTGGCTCCTCCCGCACAAGCTCCCGCCCGACAATCCCCGCTACGTGCCCATGGCCGAGCGCTACAACCCCGAGTTCGACCTGGGAGAGATCGGCGACTGGATCGGCTACCCGCTCTACATGAAGCCTTTCGACGGCGGCATGTGGGTCGGTGTCACGCGGGTCACCGGGCCGGACGACCTCCGGGCCGCCTACGAGCAGTCGGGCGAGCGGATGATGCACGTGCAGGCGAGTGTCGAGGACTTCGACGTCTTCACCCGCAGCCTCTCGATCGGCCCGCAGACCAGGGTCATGCGCTACGAGCCGGGCGCCCACGGCCACTACCGGTACCAGCTCGACCGTGACTTCCTCCTGCCCGACCAGGAGCGGGAGGTCGCGCTCATCAGCCGCATCGTCAACGCGTTCTTCCGGTGGGAGTTCAACTCGTGCGAGATCATCGTCAAGGACGGGCTCGCCCATCCGATCGACTACGCGAACGCCTCTCCCGACATCGCGCTGGTCAGCCTCCACTACTACTTCCCGTGGGCGATCCGGTCGCTCGTCGCTTGGTGCGCTTTCTGCTCGGTGAGCGGGCGCTCCATGCGGCTGAACCAGCGGACGCGTGAGTACTTCGAGGTCGGCGACCGTGAAGACCTCGGCTACGAGGAAAAGCTCGCCAGGTATGCGGACCTGGCCGACGCGTACTTCCAGCAGGCCGAGTTCGAGGAATTCTGTGCGGTCGTCCTCCCCCACCTCGACGAGCTGACCGTCGACTACGTCGAGAGCCCCGAGTTCGACGACCTCGTGGTCACGGCCATCCGGCTCGAGGTCGAGCCGGAGCGGCACGAAGAGATGATCGAGCGCTGCCGGGCGCTCACGCGCGCGTGGGCCGCCGACGAGCGGGCCGCAGCCTAGGCGTTGCTACGAGCCCGCGCGGGCCGCCTCGCAGTCCTCGTTCTCCTCGAGCGCGCTCCGAAGCTCGTCGGCCGGCTCGAGCCCCTCGAGCTCCTGCACGGAGCCCTGGAGCTGTTCCGCCATTTCCCCGATCAGCGTGGAGGCCTGGCCGGCCTTCTCGAGCAGCTCCGGCGCCGACTCGGTCTCGGTCTCGAGCGCGCTCCGGAGCTCGTCGACGTCCGCGTCGAGGTCGTCGGCCATCGAGTCGATGATGCCGGCGGCCTCCTGGCCGGCCTCCGTCTCGGGCGGGCCGAGCGCGCGGACGTCGTCGATGAAGGTCTCGGTGGCCGTGAGCCCGTCGTCGATCGCGCCGCGAAGAGAGTTGAAGTTGAGATCCGCCGGGTCCCCGACCTGGGCAATCGCCTCGTCGATCGACGATCGCCAAACGGCCGCGGCCGAGCAGAAGTCGCCCGCCCAGGCTTCGCTGGCCGACTCCTCCTCGCCGCCGCAGCCGGCGACGACGAGTACTCCTGCGGCGAGAACTGTGAGAATTGCTCGGCTCACGAGCCCTGATCCGACTGTGATTATCCAGGCGATGGCGACACCTGTCGAATCGACCAAGCACGGCCGCGTCCTGGGGTGGTTGGTCGGCGGGCCGCGCGAGCGTATCGCCGGGAGCGTCTACGGGACGATCGTGGTGCTCGGCGTCCTCGCCGCCGGCTCCGAGAGCGCGACCATCGACGCCTGGGAACTGGACGTGTTCATGATCGGGACCGTGATCGTCCTCTGGATCGCGCACGTCTACGCGCACGGTATCGCCGAGAGCGTCTCCTCCGGAGCGCCCCTCGACGAGCATGCAATCCTCGCCTTGGCCGCGCGCGAGGTCTCGATCGTCCTGGCCGCAGTCGGCCCCGGAATCGCGCTCCTGCTCGGCGCCTTCGGGCTCATCCGCGACGAGGCGGCCGTCTGGCTCGCGCTCGCGATCGGCACGCTGACGCTCGTCCTCCAGGGATACCGATATGCGAGAGCGACGAGCCTGGACCGGCACGGAACGCTCGTCGTGGTCGCGGTCAATGTCGTGCTCGGCCTGTCCATCGTTGGTCTGAAAGTCTTGATCGAGGGGTAAGCTCCTTGCCATGACGGAACCGCTTCGGATCGAGGCAGTGCGGGAGGACGCGGCAGAGCGCCAGGCGGGCGTCATCCGCTACTACGAGCTCGCCAAGCGGGCGGAGTGGCAGGTGGGAGACGTCCCCTGGGGTGACATCCCGCCCATACCGGAGACCCGCGGTTCGGCGGAGAAGAAGGCGCGGCGCACCGACGTCTGGCGCTCCGTCGTCACACAGCAGTACCAGGCCGACATCCTCGCCGTGAAGATGGCGGCGCAGCTCCTGAACGCGGCGCCTCACCACGAGGCACGGCTCTACTACTCGACGATGGTGCAGGACGAGTCACGCCACGTCGAGGCCTGGCTCAAGCTCCTGGGCGAGGTCGGAGGCGCGGCCGAGCGCGACCCCTACCTGGACGAGCTCGCGCGCATGTTCCTCGACGAGCTCGACCTGCTCGAGGAGAAGGTCTTCCTCATGCAGGTCTTCTTCGAGCGGCTGATCATCCCGCGCTTCCGCCTGATCGCGCGCTCCTCGCGCGGAACGGTCCTCGAGGACATCTGCAACCGCCTCACGATCGACGACGGCATCCACCACGGTGCCGGCATGGCCTACGAGCGCGTGCTCCTCCAGGGAGCCACGAAGCGGACGAAGGAGAGGCTCGTCAAGGCCGCCAACCGGATGCTCCCGATCTTCGTCGAGCATGCGCTCTGGCGGCCGCCGGCCCGTGCCTGGATCGGCCGCGCCATGCACGACCGAGACGTGCAGCGGCTCCGCGAGGACCTCGACGACGGCGTGCGCCTGGCGAACTCGCTCGGCCTCGACGTCAGCGAGGTTCAGCTGCCTTACCGCTAGCAGCGGCCGGCACGCTCCCGCCGCTCAGGCCATCGTCTTCTTCTTGAGGCTCTCGAACTCCTCGTCGCTCAGGACGCCTTGTGTATGGAGCTCCTTCAGCTTGGCCAGCTCGTCGGCGGTCGAGACGCCGGCGGCGGCCTGGCTCGCGGCCTCGGCCTGGGTGACCATGCGCACGTCCTGCGCCGTCATCTTCGGTCTCGTGATCACGTAGATCAGGATCCCGATCAGGGGCAGGAAGATGATCACGATCAGCCAGAGAGCCTTCTTCCAGCCGTGGATGTCGTCGCGGCGGAAGATGTCGGCGACCACCGAGATGAAGATCCAGAAGAACGCGATCCAGAGGAAGAAGACGATCATCCACCAGAACACGTCCAGGAACGTCGTTTCTGCGAAAACCACCCGTCCTCCCTTCTCGAGTTGACGCTGCGGGTGGGATTCTGACGGGATTGAGCGGGCGGCGTGGCCTGGACCTAGGGAAACCTGCGAATCGCGCGCCACACCTCGGGCTCGCCGTAGTCGATGTAGCGCGTTCGCGTGAGGCGCAGCTCGCCGTCCTCGAGGATTCCTCCGGGCAGCGAGCCCTGGTGGAGCCGGATCTCGTGGTAGTTGCGAGGCGAGATCTCGACGGCCTCCCGATGGACGGGATTCTCTCCCCACCGCGCCGGCCCGTCGGGCTTGGCGAACAGGATCAGGTTCCCGTAGGCGCCCTTGACCAGCTCGAGGTCGTAGTAGCTGAGCAAACCGTGGGGGGCGTAGGCGCTCATCCCCGCGATGAGCCTCTCCTCGAGGTCGAAGAGGAGCGCGGTCTGCGCGTCCTCCCGCGGTCGTCCGAAGAAGCCGACGACCAGCAGGTCCCTAGCGTCGATGAGCGCGTCGGTCTCGGGCACGACGAGGAGATGGCGAAGACCCGCCGCGTCCGTCTCCCGGATGATCACGTTCCTGCGGCTCTCGGACGGCTCGACGCACCACGCCCGGGCGCGCTCACGCTCGTGCGCGAGCAGCATCCTCAAGGCTTCTTGCTCCCGGCGGGTGTGAGCGGGATCCGTGAAGGGCCTGCCCGGGACCTTCTCGTCCGGTCCCAGCTCGATCTCGCCGGTCATGCCTGGAACTTAGATGCTTGACCGGCAATTCGCACGCTCGCGGATGACGAGAGAGGGCCCCGAAATGGTGCCCTCTCCTCTCTCAGACGGATGCCGGCGGCTCGAACGGGATCGAGTACGGATAGCACTGCGACTCGCCCGAATCGAGCACCGGGTTCAGGCTCATGTCGAGCGGCACGGAGGCGGGCGTGATCACGTCCTCACCAACGAGAGCCTGCAGGCGGTCGACGATCATCAGGTTCTCGGTGGGCGTCGCCGACACGTTCTCGACGCAGACCTCGCCCGAGACCCAGATCGAGTCCACCGGCGCGCTCTTGGCCACCTCGACCGTGCACGTGCTCGTGCCGGACTGGCCGGTCTCGAGATCCCACGCGTCCGGCGAGACAGGCTTCTCGATCGTCCACTCGAACGTCCTCGTCCACTGGGCGTCGGCCGTCTTGTACGCCTGGACCGGCGATGTTGCGCTCGCAACCGGCGCCATCACGCCGGCCGCGAGGGCCGCGCACACGCCGAGCAGAGCTTCCTGCGAAACCTCATCCATTTGTCCTTTCGGTGTCTAACGGTCGGTGGAGCCGGGCGAGGGGAGCGGCCGCATCCTCGGTGTCGCTCCGCATCTCACCATGGTCGAAGGGGCGGGATCGCGCAGGGCCAAGCCGTTTTCGGGGTGGGACCACCCGCTTGGGCAGGTATCGGCCTGCTCGGAGACGTAGTCGCCGCTAAGGTAACGGGCTCCCCGTGCGCAAGGCGCTCGTCATCTCGCTCCTTGCTCTCGCCGTCCTCGCGGGGTCGGGTGCTGCAGCCTTGCACCGCTACGACGCCTCGCGCGCAGGACTGATCGTCGAGGGCACGACCGTGGCCGGGGTCGACGTGGGCGGCATGACCGCGGAGGAAGCGCAGGCGGCCGTGCACCGGGAGGTCGCACGTCGGCTGGAGGAGCCGCTGAGGTTCACGTACCGCGACCGGCGCTACGCCACCATCGACCCGGCCCTCGTCAAGGTCCGCACCAACGTCGACGAGCTCGTCGCCGCGGCGGTAGCCGAGAGCCGGGAAGGAAACTTCCTCACGCGCTCTTGGCGCGACCTGACGGGAGACGAGACAGAGTCCGAGCACGAGCTCGAGGTCGACTTCTCCTCCAAGGCCGTGAAGAGGATCGTCGCCGGCATCCGCCGCGAGCTCGACAGCCATGTGCGCGAGGCGACCGTCTCGGCCTCCTTCACGGGAGTGAACATCAGCCCCTCGAGTGTGGGCGTGTCGGTCAAGGAGGACGCGCTGAGACGGGCCATCGCCGACACCCTGGTGAGCGCCGCCGCAACCCGCACGATCGCCGTCCCCACGCGGAGGATCGAGCCGAAGGTGACGACGAAAGAGCTTGCCGACCGTTACAGCCACTTCATCGCGATCAGCCGCGGGAGACGCGAGCTCCGCTTCTTCGTCAACCAGAAGCTCGTGAAGACGTACCGCGTCGGCATCGGGGCCGCCGGCTTCGAGACCCCCAAGGGCATCTACGAGATCGAGAACAAGGCGGTGAATCCGGCCTGGTACGTCCCGGACAAGGCCTGGGCGGGCGACCTCGCCGGCAAGATCGTTCCCGGCGACGACCCCGACAACCCGATCAAAGCGCGCTGGATGGGCTTCTACGACGGCGCAGGGATCCACGGCACGGCCGACGAGGCGTCGATCGGCACCGCCGCGTCGCACGGCTGCATCCGCATGCTGATCCGCGACGTCATCGATCTCTACGACCGCGTCCCGCTGCACACGCCGCTGTCGATCAGCTGACGAGCGAAAACCTAGCCTTGAAGTGTGGCCGAGAACCGCGAACAATGCGGCCATGGCAGTAGCGCCCGAAGCGAGCCCCGTCGTCCTCGCTCCGGCGGCGTCGGCGACCGCGGAGCAGCTCTTTCAGGAGCATGCTGGCTGGATCTACGGCTACTGCCTCCGCGTCCTGCGCTCGCCCGAGGAAGCCGAGGACGCGCTCCAGACGACCTATCTCAACGCGTGCCGGGGCCTGAACCGGGGCACGCGCCCGCTGGTCGGGTCGGCCTGGCTCTTGCGGATCGCGCAGAACGTCTGCTTCGCCCGGCTGCGCTCGTCGAGGCGTCGCAATGGTCTGGAACGGGCTCAGGACATCGCGATCCTCGAGGAGATCGTCGCGGCGCCCGAGCGGCCGCCAGATGACCTCATCGGGCTCACGGAGGCCCTCTGCCGCCTGCCCGAGCGGCAGCGCAGGGCGATCCTCCTACGCGAGTGGCAGGGGCTTTCCTACCGCGAGGTCGCCCACCGGCTCGACCTGTCACAGTCCGCCGTGGAAACGCTGATCTTTCGTGCGCGCCGCTCGCTCGCCGCGGCTCTCGAGGACTCCGCCGTCCAAAGCCGGCGCAGCGCGCTGCACGCGCTCGACCTGGGCGGGCTCCTCGCGGCGATCAAGGGCTTCCTCGCGGGCGGCGCAGGCGTCAAGGCGGCTACTGTCCTCACGGCCGCAGTCGCGACGACGACGACCGCCGTCGTTACCGTCGACCCGGTGGACGTGTGGGGACACCGACCGGAGCCGGTGGCGCCTCGGGCGACCGCCTCTGCCCCCGAGCCCATGCCGCCGGCCGCGCTCGTGAGCCCGCCGTCGCGTGCGCCCATCGCCGCCCCGGCTGCGACCGAGCCCTGGCCGACGGCGGCGCCCGCGGAGGAGAGGAGACGGACGCGCGAGCGCTCTCGAGGCGGCGACCAGACGACTCCCGTTCCCACCGGAACGGCGGACGAGCAAGGAGGCGACGGCGGCCAAGACGCCGCGAAGAAGGAAAAGGCCGTCGGCGACGCCGACAAGGCGGCTTCGCCGCCGGGAAGCTCGCGCGACCGCACTCCTCCCGCTCACGGCAAGTCGAACAAGCCCGACAACGCGGACAAGCCGACGAGCTCCGCCACGCGCCCGCCGCCCGCTCAGGGCAAGCCGGACGAGCCGGCGCCGACGCAGGAGCAAGGCCCGCCGGCCTTTGCGCCGGCCAAGGGCCAGGCGAAGAAGGCGGAGACGAGCGTGGACAAGACGAACCAGAAGACTTAGAACCCATTTCGGAATGACGCGCTGTCGCCGGGGCGTCCTGGGCGAGTGCGAGGCAAGGACGCAGGGAGCGTTCGACGCCGGAGGCTACGGGCGCGACCGAGGACGCAGAATCGCGCCGCCCAGGGAGTTCCGGCGACACCCGGCTTCATTTCGAAAGGGGGTCCTAAGCCGATTGGCCCCTGGCGGGGCCGCTTCGACGGAGACAGCGGGCAAGGCTCGCCAGGTCCCCCTGACCCGCCGGGGGTCGGCACTTGGGGTCGAGGGGGTGCTGCCCTGGGCTTCGTTGCGATCCCCGGTCAGCGAGTTTCCCGAGCGAGAACGAGCGATCAGCGGCAGCGAGCTTACGTAGCGCGGCCCGACTCACCGTGAGGCACGTCGGGCCGACGCCGTCCAGCCTCCACTGTGAACTACGAGGGCGCACTCAGATCATGCGATTGCCGTTCGGTCAACCGCCATCGCCGTGCGGGGGTGAGGGGGCAATTTTGACCTCCATGTCCTCCATCCGGCGGTAGATCTTGCGGTCGCGGCTGTAGTACCAGCGGTCGTAGACGAGGAGGCTGATCGGAACCCAGAGGACCACCCAGGCTGTCACGCGTAGCCCCTCGGCGACGGTCTCGAGGAAGGAGTCGCCGCTCGTCTCGAGGGAGCTCGCAAGGCCGTTGAGAACGAGCACGGCGAGGAGGCCGAGGAGGAGCGCCCGTGTCCCGTGGCGCGTGACCTCGCGGATGTCCCGATCCAGCGCGTTGAGCTTCACGTGGCAGTACCTCGCCAGCGCTGCCGCGGTCCGCCGCTCGAGTGACGGCTCCATCACGTCGCCCGGGAGCTCGAGGGTCACGACCACACGCGAGGCAGGCTTTTCGCTGCGGAGCCGGGCGGCGATCGCGTCGACCCCGGGCAGGTCACCGTACGTCTCGTACTCGGGTGAGAACGGGCTCAGACCCGGAGCGACGAAGAGGTTCTCGAGGGAGGGAAGCCGCAGGGTGATCTCCAGGTCCCTGCCCTGGCCGAAGAGCTTCAAGACATCAGGAGGGCTCGCCGCGAACGAGCTCGAGGAGGCTCTCGTGCTCCTCTCTGCAGGCCGGGCAGCCCTCGAGGTGGGCCCGGAAACCGGGCACGGCCGCGTCCGCATCGGCTCCCGCTACCTCCAGCTCGACATACCGGTCGAGCTTGGCGAAGCACTCGTCGCAGCTCAGCTCCGGCCCGCTCGGGCCGAGCACGCGGGCGAGCGCCTGCTCGAGCTCGCTCCGCTCGGTCATCGTCCCTCTTCCACAGTCAGGGTCAGACCCGAGGCGGCCAGGTGTCCGCGAAGCTTCCGGCGGGCGTCGTGGAGCGTCTTGTAGAGAGCGCCTCTGTTCTTCCCGAGCCGGTCGGCGAGAACGTCGATGGGAACCCCGTTCACGGCAAGCGCGACGAGCACCCGTCTCTGGTGCGGCGTCAGCGCAGTAGCGATGCCGTCCTGGACGGCGGCGAGGAGCTCGGTGCGCTCGACCTCCTCGCCGGGCGTCGCGCCCTCGGTCGCGAAGAGCGACCAGGTCTCGGGCTCGAGCGGGATCTCGCGCCCCTGCCAGGCACGGCGACGGAGCTTCACAGCAGCCTCGAGAATCGCGAACTTGTACACCCAGGTGGTGAACCGGCTCGCTCCGCGGAAGTCGTCCAGGCGCGCCAGCACGGAGACGAGGGCGTCGTCCGCGGCCTCGAGCGCGATGTCGTCGAAGTCGCCGCCACGCAGGTGGGGCAGCGTCGCCCGCCGTCGTGCGACTTCGAAGCGCGCCGCGCGCAAGAGGAGCGCATGGAGGCTCGCGACGGCGGCGGTCTGCGTCTCGCCGCCGCTTCGCAGCTCGCGGAGCCAGCGCTGCGACTCGGGATCGAGCGTGCTCGCGGCGACAGCCGTGCCGCCGGACGACTTCGAGGCGCCCACGGCTGCGACCCTAGCACTCCGAGCGGCCCCGCCCCGAAGCGGCGTCGCAGCGCTTCGGGGCGGTATTCGCGCAACCCGACCACCGGCGAGTGCCCCTAGAAGCGGCGTGGGAACTGCTCGATGATGCCCGTGGAGAGCATGTCCGCCATCTCCAGCGCCTGAAGGTGGATCTGGTCGTAGGCGGCAACGTCGGCTTCCCAGTCGGCGGTGAGGCGGGCGACGACCTCGGTGGTCGTCAGGTTCAGGTGCTCGTACAGCATCTCCTGGAGCTCGCGGAACTTCCATTCGCGCGGGTTGGCGGCGTTGAGGAACGCCGCGATCTCGTCGGCGTTCGCCCGCCAGCGGGCCTGGCCGTCCGCTACGCCGTCCGCGTCGCCGGCCTTGGCCGCGGCGATGATCTCCGCGGCGATGAAGATGTGGTCTCGCAGGAGCCGGGTCAGCTCGTCTCCCGCGGCCTCGCCGTAGAACGGCTTGATCGCATCGCCGAGGTCGGCCTGGTTCTGCAGCAGCCTCCCCACGGTCGCTTCCGTATCCGGCGACTCCGTCGTCAGGCTGATGATCGCGAGCCGGGTCCACGTGATGTGGTCTTCCCAGAGCTTGCGCATGTCGTTGCGAAGCGCGAGCTCCTTCTGGGAGATCTTGCCCTTGGCGGCGTTCCGGCCGCTTCCGTCGGCCAGGGCGTCGGGGGCACCCGTGACCGCCAGCGTGACGGCTGCGCCGATCGCCGCGGCCAGCAGCGCCAGGCCGAGCGGGAGCGGGCGCAGGGCTCGAGTCGTACTCATCGAAGCTCTCCTCCTTCACGATTTCGTGTCGGAGGGTTTGTGACCCCTGCTCGGCGGTCCTTACGTCCTACGAGCTAGAGCCGAGCCACTCGTCCAGCGGCAGCCGCGCGGCGAGCGCCGAGAAGTCGCCGGCGTCGCGGATCTCCACGGCCGCGGACGCCATCGCGCTGACCGCGACCCAGGTCAGGCCGCCGCCGACGCTGATCCGCTTCGCGCCGGCGTCCACGACCTCCGCCAGCGGGAGCTCCGGCAGCGCCAGGACGTTGACGGGCTTCGAGACCGCCTCGCAGACTCTCTGCACCTCTTCGGCGGTCCGCAGGCCGGGCGCGTAGAGAACGTCCGCGCCGGACAGCTCGAACGCCTGGAGCCGCTCGATCGTGTCATCGAGATCGGGGTTGCCGCGGATGTGGTTCTCGGCCCGCGCCGTCAGCGTGAACGGGAACCCCAGGCCGCGCGCGGCCTCGACGGCGGCGGCAACCCGCTCGGCGGCGTGCTCCCGCTCGTACAGCCGGCCGGTCGGATCCCAGTCCTCGATCGAGCCTCCGACCGCGCCGGCCTCGGCCACTCTGGCGACGGCGAGCGCCGCGTCCTCCGGGTCGGGGCCATAGCCGTTCTCGAGATCCACCGAGACAGGAAGGTGGGTCGCCCGGTCGAGCGCCGCGGCGTGGCCTACCACCTCGTCCAGGGTCGCGTCGCCGTCCAAGCGCCCCAGCGTGAACGCGAACCCGGAGCTGGTCGAGGCGAGCGCCTTGAATCCGAGCGCCGCGAGCACCCGGGCCGAGCCGGCGTCCCAGGGGTTCGGGATCACGAACGGCTCGCCGGCGTGCAGCGCCCGAAACGCCTCTCCCTTCTGCGCCTGGCTGAGAGCCCTAGTCATCGACGACGCGGAGAACCACTTTGCCACGCTTGCCCGGCTGCATGCTTCGCTCGAACGCTTCCCGCGCCTCGCCGAGGGGGAACACGGAGTCGACCAGCGCGCGCAGCTCGCCACCGTCGGCAAGCCGCCCGATCTCGGCGAGCTGCTCGCGGTTGGGCTCGACGATGAAGTAGATACCGTCGCCCGACGGCTTCTCCGCGACCGACACGAGCCTCCCGCCGTCGCGCAGGATCGCCGGCGAGCGCTCGAGCAGCTCGCCGCCGGCGGTGTCGAAGACGAGGTCGACGGGGTCGACGGCCTCCTCGAAGCGGGCCTTCGTCTTGTCGACGACCTCGGCGGCGCCGAGCTCGCGAGCCGTGTCGAGTCCCGAGGTCGACGCAGTGCCGATCACGTGGGCGCCGCGGTGGCGGGCGAGCTGGACGGCGAAGCTCCCCACGCCGCCGGCGGCCCCGTGGACGAGCACCCGCTCCCCCCCAGCCAGCTTGCCGTGGTCGAAGAGCCCTTGCCAGGCGCTGAGGGCGGCGAGCGGAACGGCGGCGCTCTCGGCGTGGCCGAGCGCCTGCGGCTTGGGAGCGAGCAGCTCCGCGGCGACGACTGCATACTCGGCCGCGGCGCCGTCGCGCTCGAAGTCGGCGAGGGCGTAGACGGAGTCTCCGACGGTCAGATCGTCGACATGGGGCCCGACCGCGGCGACGACGCCGGAGAGCTCGTAGGAGGGGATGGCGGGCAGGCGATCGGCAGGCCAGTCGAGCTCGTCCCGCGTGATCGCGGCCGCGTGCACGCGGACGAGCGCCTCGCCTTCCCGAGGCGACGGGGTGTCCACGCGTTCCTCGACGAGCTCGGCGAGGCCGCCCGGGGCATGGAGGCGGATCGCGCGCATGGAAGTCGGGATCGAGACAGCGCTCACATCGAACCTCCGGTTCCTGAGAAGTTTCTTCCTAGACTAGGCCGAACGCGGCTAGAGCAGGCGGCAGCGATACTGGAGGCGTGAAGACCGTCCACCCGGTCCGGCACCTTCTTCGCGCGAAAGACCTCATCGACGCCCGCTACCGCGAGCCGCTCGACGTGCCGACGCTCGCTCGGGCCGCCCACCTCTCACCTGCGCACTTCAGCCGCGAGTTCCGTCATGCGTTCGGGGAGCCGCCGCACCAGTACCTCCTCACCCGTCGGCTCGAGCGCGCGGCTGCGCTCCTCCGCAACACCGACCGCTCCGTGGCGGACATCTGCCTCCTCGTCGGGCTCCGCAGCGTCGGATCGTTCACGACCAGCTTCGGCAGGGCGTTCGGGCGCTCCCCGACCGCCTTCCGCGCCGCCCATGCTCCCGCGCTCACCCACGCTCGGGTGCCGACCTGCGTGCTCCAGGCCTATGCCCGCCCGACGACAGCACGTTTCGAGAAGACAGCGCCGCCCGGCCCGGCTAACGTCGCCCCCGACTCCCAACGACTCGGAGGTTGACGATGCTCAAGCAACTCACACATACGCAGGTCTGGGTGCACGACCAGGACGAGGCGCTCGCCTTCTACACGGAGAAGCTCGGGATGGAGCTCCGCGAGGACGTGACCGTCCCCGAGCTCGGCGACTTCCGCTGGCTCAGCGTCGGCGTGCCCGGCCAGCCCGACGTCGCGATCACGCTCATGGCCGTGCCCGGGCCGCCGGTCTTCGACGAGGACACCCGCGCCAAGATTCAGGAGCTCCTGTCCAGGGGCGCGTCGGGCGGGCTCTTCTTCTCCGCCGACGACGTCCAGGGCACGTACGAGGAGCTCAAGAGCCGCGGCGTCGAGTTCACGCAGGAGCCGACGCAGCAGCCCTACGGCCTCGACGCCGGGTTCCGCGACTCCTCCGGGAACCACTTCCGGATGGTGTCCACGGACTAGGAGCTGCCGGATACTTCGAGCACGGCCTTGACGATCCCGTCGTAGCCTGTGCAGCGGCAGAGGTTCCCCGAGAGCGCGATCCGTACCTCGTCCTCCGACGGGCGCGGGTTCTCGTCGAGCAGGGCGGTCGCCGAGACGAGCATGCCGGGCGTGCAGAAGCCGCACTGCACGCCCCCGTGCTCGAGGAAGGCGCGTTGGAGCGGAGAAAGGGTCTCGCCGTCGCCGAGGCCCTCGACCGTCGTCACCTCGCGCCCGTCGGCCTGGGCGGCAAGGTACGAGCACGAGTTCACCGGCTTCCCGTCGAGGAGCATCATGCAGGCGCCGCACTCGGAGTCGTCACAGCCCTCCTTCGCGCCGGTGAGGCCAACGGCGTCGCGGACCGCGTAGAGGAGCGTCGTCGCCGGCTCCAGCTCGAGCGGGTAGGCGATCCCGTTCACCCTCAGCGTCAGCGGAACCTTCAGGACGCGCCTCCCGAGCCGAAGAGAACGGTGCTGGCCGGCACCGGAACCGATTCGCCGCGGGCGCGCGCAATCGCCGCCGTGATGACGCGACGCGTAAGCACCTCCGCCATCGCCCGCCGGTAGTCGGCCGACGCGCGGACGTCCGAGATCGGCTCGGCGGCGGCTGCAGCCGCCCGCGCGGCCTCTCTCACGGCTTCCTCGCCTCCGTCGGAGTCCCTAAGCGCTTCCTCGGCCGCCGGAACGAGCCGGATGGTGGGCGCGAGGGCGGTGATCGCCACGCGGGCGGAGCCCAACTGCTCGCCGCCGACCGTGACGGCGGCCGTCGCGCCGACGACCGCGATCTCCATCTGTCGCCGGTACTCGAGGCGGGCGTAACAGCTTCCCGTTCCCTCGGCGGGCAGCGGGATCTCGACCTCGGTGAGAAGCTCGCCCGGATCTGCGACGGTCGTTCCCGGGCCGGTCGCGAGATCGGCGACCGAAACTTCGCGCTCGCCCTTCTCCGACCGCAGCGTGACGGTGGCACCGAAGACCATGAGGGGCCCTCCGACCTCCATCGCCGGCGAGGCGTTCATGAGGTTGCCGCCGAGCGTCCCGTGCGCCCGCGTCGCGTGGGAGCCCACGATCGAGGAGGCGTCGGCGAGCGCCGTCAGGCGCTCCCGCACGACCGGATCGGCCGCGATCTGCGCGTGCGTCACGAGCGCGCCGAGGCGGATCAGCCCGTCCGACGAACTCGAGCCATGCAGCTCCTCGAGGCGATGAATGGCGACGAGGCTCTCAGGGAGCGGCGCCTTGCCCTGCCGCGCGCCGACGACGAGATCGGTCCCGCCTGCGACCGGACGCGCGCCGCCCGCCAGCGCCGACAGCGCCTCGTCGACGGTCGCCGCAGAGACGAACGTGGAGGTCATCGGGCCGCTTCGGCGCCGGCCGCCCAGACCCGCTCGGGGGTCATCGGCAGCTCCCTCACCCGGGCTCCGACGACGCGGGCGATCGCGTTGGCAATTGCGCCCGGCGTCGGTACCGTGGGCGGCTCCCCGACGCCCTTCGTGCCCTTGGGGCCGCCGTTCTGGGCCGGCGTCTCGATCCACTCCACGTCGATGCGCGGAGCGTCGGAGGCCGTCACGAGCTTGTAGTCGAGGAGGTGCGGGTTGCGCTGGCGCCCCTCGGCGTCGAGCTGGGAAACCTCGAAGAGCGCCTGGCCGATCCCCATGACGACGCCGCCGTACACCTGACCGGTCGCGCCGAGGCGATTCACGATCACGCCCGAGTCGTGCACGGCCGCGACCTGCAGGACCCGGACGACGCCCGTATCGAGGTCGACCTTGACGCGGGCCGCGTGGGTGAAGACCTGCGGCTCGAGGAACGACTCCATCCCGAGTCGGCCGAGGCAGCCTTGGGCCTCGCAAGGCGGGGCCTCGGGGACCGGGCCGGAACCCTTGCCGAGGAGCTGCTCTCCGGAGCCTGCCAGCTCGGAGATCGCCACCGCCTTCGACGGGGAGCCGACGACTCGCACCTGCCCGTCGGCGAGCTCGAGGTCCTCCCGGGCCACCTCGAGCTTCTCCGCGGCGAGATCGAGCAGCTTGTCGCGCACCTCGCCGGCCGCCTCGACGACCGCGCGCCCGTTGTTCATCGTCGTCTGCGAGCCCGACGAGCCGGCGTCGAAAGGAGCCGCGTCCGTGTCCTGGTAGAGGATCGAGAAGTCGGAAGGGTTCATGCCGAGCACGTCGGCGACCAGAAGCGGAAGCGCCATGACGGCGCCGCTGCCGTTCTCCTGCGCGCCGGTGACGATCGTTCCCGAGCCGTCGGCGTTCAGCTTCACGTAGGCGCCGGAGGGGTTCCCGAAGGACGGCCACCAGCCACACGAGACACCTATCGCCTCGTCCTCGTGGAGGTCGCCGTCGGGCTCGATCAGCTCGAGCGCCCGCTCGAGGGTTTCCTTGATCGCGATCGGCCCGAACACCTGCCGCGTCGGCCCTTCGTCTCCCTCCTGGATCAGCGTGCGACGCCGCAGCTCGATTGGATCGAGCTCGAGCGCCTCGGCCAGCTCGTCCATGTGCTGCTCGACCGCCCAGCAGACCTGCGGCGCGGTCGGCGCCCGGATCGATCCCGACGGCTGGTTGTTGGTATAGACGAGCGTGGAGGAGACGTTCACGTTCTCGAGCACATACGGCCCGCAGGCGTGCATGGCCGCGATTTGGGCGAAGAAGCCGCCTTCCCCGCAGTAGGCGCCGCCGTCGAGCACGAGGCCTCCTCGCCGGGCCACGAGCGTCCCGTCTCGACGCGCACCGGTCTCGAGCTCGATCACCATCCCCTCCCGGCGGTGGTCGGGCGCGATGAACTCCTCCTCCCGGGAGAAGACGAGCTTCACCGGCCGCCCGGCCGCGCGGGCGAGCGCGGCGACGTGCCCTTCGTAGTGGAAGTCGCATTTCGAGCCGAAGCCGCCCCCGAGCAGCGGAACGACGATGCGCACGTGGGACTGCGGGATCTGGAGGACGTGCGCGACGCCCGCTCTGGCGGCATACGGCACCTGCGTGGAGCTCCAGACGGTGACGCGGTCCCCTTCCCACTGGGCCAGGAGCGCGCGCGGCTCGATCGGCGCGCCCTGGGACGCGTCCGTGACGTACCGGCCTTTGACGACGACGTCGGCCGTCGCCATCGCCGCGTCGGCGTCTCCCTTCACGATCGTCGAGTGGCCGAGCACGTTCCCGTTCCGGACGAGCTGCTCGTCGGCTTCGTACGACTCCCAGTCCTCGTGGATCAGCGGCGCGTCCTCGGCGAGCGCGGCCTCGATGTCGCTGACGGCCGGGAGCGGCTCATACTCGACCTCGATCGCCGCGGCCGCCTCGGCGGCGATCTCCGGCGTCAGCGCGGCGACGGCCGCGACGACGTCTCCCTCGAAGCGCACGCGCTCCCGCGCGAACAGCCGGCGGTCCTGCGCGAGGTCCCCGTAGAGAACGTCCGGCACGTCGTCGTGCGTCAGAACGGCGAGGACACCGGGAAGCGCCCGCGCCCGGGTCGTGTCTATCGAGAGGATGCGCGCGTGCGTGTGGTCGGCGTAGCGGAACTTCGCGTGGAGCTGCCCCGTCAGGCTCAGATCGGCCGTATAACGGCCGGAGGCGGGGAC
>Ga0081538_10001446_pt1 | contig 24414 bp, 27 predicted proteins | sample TabmetS5T2R1_FD_71022 | JGI IMG/M metagenome (GOLD analysis project Ga0081538, IMG submission 71022) | Tabebuia heterophylla rhizosphere microbial communities from the University of Puerto Rico - S5T2R1 | ecosystem: Host-associated > Plants > Roots > Rhizosphere ... | reverse complement strand
TGGAGCGTAATTGCTGCTTCGCGTTCTACTGCGCAGAGCGAGAGGGTTGGTGGCCCGCTCGAGCGCGTTTCGGCAGGAACACACGGAACGAGGCGCCGCCGCCGGGGTTGTGTTCGACCCACGCACGCCCGCCGTGCAGGGAGCTGAACTGAGCGACGAGTGCGAGGCCGACGCCCGCTCCTGGCGAGTTCGCCGCGGCACTGCGCCCGCGGCTGAATAACTCGAAGATGGTCTCGCGTTCGTCCTCGGCAACGCCGGGGCCACGGTCGTCGACGACGATCAGAACGCCGCCGTCGAAGCTCTCGGTGCGAACGCTGACATCCGTGTCCGGCGAGTGCTTCAGCGCATTTGCGAGCAGGTTCTCCACGATGCGCTCGACCTTCGCGGCGTCGACCTCCGCGACGACGGGCTCCGACTGCACGGCCACTCCGTAGACCCTCGACCCACGGTCGAGACTCGTGTCAACCCTCAACTATCACTCGATGGTTGAGGCGCACAATTTGTTGCACGAACGGTTGACACATTCGCGGAATCCCACCTACAGTCCGATGCTTGCGGTAGGCCGGGAACCCTCGACAACCGCTTGAGCTTCAGCAGGAAGAAGGGAAACACCCTCATGGACACGGGCAGCTATCTGGCGGTCATCAAGGTCGTCGGAATCGGCGGCGGCGGCACGAACGCCGTCAACCGGATGGTGGACGCCGGGCTCAAGGGCGTGGAGTTCATCGCAGTCAACACCGACGCCCAGGCGCTGCAGATGTGCGACGCCGACATCAAGCTGCAGATCGGCGATCAGCTGACCCGCGGGCTTGGCGCCGGCGCCGACCCCGAGGTGGGCTACGGCGCCGCCAACGAGAGCCGGGACGAGATCAAGGAGGCGCTCAAGGGCGCTGACATGGTCTTCGTGACGGCCGGCGAGGGTGGCGGCACCGGCACCGGCGCCGCGCCGGTGATCGCCGAGGTGTCCAAGCAGGAGGTCGGCGCGCTGACCGTCGGAGTCGTGACGAAGCCGTTCGACTTCGAGGGCTCGCAGCGCATGCGCCAGGCCGTGGACGGCATCGATCGCCTGCGCGAGCAGGTGGACACGATGATCGTGATCCCCAACGAGAAGCTGCTCGCCGTCGTGGAGCGCCGCACCAGCATCCTCGACGCGTTCCGGGAGGCCGACGCCGTGCTCGGGCAGGGCGTCCAGGGCATCACCGACCTGATCACGACCCCCGGGCTGATCAACCTCGACTTCGCCGACGTGCGGACGATCATGCAGGACGCCGGCTCGGCGCTGATGGGGATCGGTGAGGCCGCCGGCGAGAACCGGGCGGGCGAGGCGGCGAAGAACGCCGTGTCGAGCCCGTTGCTCGAACAGTCCGTCGAGGGCGCCACCGGGATCCTGCTGAACATCACCGGCGGCAGCGATCTCGGCCTGTTCGAGGTCAACGAGGCCGCCGAGATCATCCAGGGCGCGGCCGACCAGAACTCGAACATCATCTTCGGCGCGGTCGTCGACGATGGGATGGGTGACAGCGTGCGCGTGACGGTGATCGCCACCGGCTTCGAGCGCGCCAGCCGCCAGCCGCTCTTCACCGAGGACTCGACCGGCCGCCGCCGCGAGCCGCGCCGGCGCGACGTGACGATGGACGAGAGCCAGCGCGCGTCGCTCGAGATCTCCGACGACGAGATCGACGTCCCGTCGTTCCTCCGCGACTGAGGAGACCATCCGGGGGCTCACGCCCCAAGCGCCGAAGCAGCCGGCTCGGCAGGCTGCGCAGGGATATTTTCTCCCCCGTGGCAACTGGCCGGTTACAGGAGATCCTGCCGCCTAACACGGCCGTCGCCTTCGAGGCGATGCGCGAGCTGCGCAGCCACTACGAGGACGAGGCCGAGTTCGTCCGCCGCGTCGACGAGGTCCAGCGGCCCGAGGGCTACCGGCTCGTGGGCGCCTTCGAGGACGGCCGCTGTGTCGCCGTGGCCGGCTTCCGCGTGATCCACAACCTCGCCTGGGGCGACTGCCTCTACGTCGACGACCTCTCGACCCACCCGGACGGCCGCCGACGCGGCTACGGGCGCACCCTCCTCGAGTGGTGCGCGGACGAGGCGGAGCGGCTCGGCTGCGGACAGCTGCACCTCGATTCCGGGGTCGGGCCGGAGCGCGAGGACGCGCACCGGCTCTACTTCAACACCGGCCTGCGCATCACGAGCTACCACTTCGCGAAGCCGGTCGGCGCCCCACGCCGATGATCGAGTCCGCCGCCCGCCTGGCGCTGGTGGCCGAGCGTGAGCTGGAGGCGCTCGTGGGTGTTTCGTCACCCTCGGGCGATGTGGCCGGCGCGGAGGAGTGCGCGGCGCTCGCCACGGCGTTCCTGCCGCCGGAGGTCGACATCGAGCGACCACCCTGCTCGACCGCGGGCCACGCGCCCGACCTGTGCGGGCGCCTGCGCGGCAGCGGCTCGAAGCGTGTGCTGTTCCTCGGTCACCTCGACACGGTCGTCGCGCACGCGGCGCACAGGCCGCTCGAGCGCGAGGGCGACCGGCTCATCGGCTCAGGCAGCGTCGACATGAAGGGAGGTGTCGCGCTCGCCCTGGGGCTGATGCGCGAGCTGGCGGCGCGGCCCGACCTCTACCGCGAGGTCTCCGTACTGCTCGTCAACGACGAGGAGTGGCGCACCTCCGGGTTCGCGCATATCGACCAGTTCGCGGGCTTCGACGCCTGTCTCTGCTTCGAGGCTGGCGAGCGCACGCAGGACGGCGACGAGGCGGTGATCGTCAAGCGCAAGGCGGCGGCGACGCTGCGGGTCGAGGCGCGGGGGCGCCCGGCGCACTCCGGCTCGGCGCCGCACCGCGGCCGCAACGCCCTGCTGGCGCTGGCAGCCGCGGCGGAGCGGGTGTCCGCCGCGAGCGACCCCGTCGGCCCGGATCGCCTGACCGCCGTGCCCACGATCATGCGCTCCGGCGACGCCTTCAACGTCGTGCCCGCGGCCGGCGAGCTCGTCTGCGACCTGCGCGCCGACCGGGTCGAGGCGTTCGATCCGGTATTGGCCGCGGTGCCCGAGGAGCACGAAGGCGTGCGGCTCGACGCCTCGCTGGTGCGCGCGTGGCCGGGCATGGACTCGCGCGCCGCCACGGCGGGCCTTGTCGCCGCCGCGGCCGAACGGCTCGGGCGACCGATCGTGGCCTCCGAGCGCGGCGGTGCGAGCGACGCGAGTCACGTAGCGGCGGGCGGGATCGCGATGACGCTCGACGGCCTCGGGCCCCGCGGGGGCGGCGCACACACGCCTCACGAGTGGGTAAGCGCGGAGTCGCTTCGCACCCGGGCCGAGCTCGCCCTGGCGGTCACGGCTGCGCTGCTCGACGCCTGAGCGCAGGCGGCGGGTAACCTCCGAGCCGCTTGCCGTCCACTGCAGACACGCTTCGGCGCACCCCGCTCTACGACCGCCACGAGCGCGCCGGTGCGAAGCTGGTCCCGTTTGCGGGGTGGGAGATGCCGGTCCAGTACGAGGGCATCCGCCAGGAGCACGTGAACGTCCGCACGGGAGCCGGGATGTTCGACGTCTCGCACATGGGCGAGATCGAGACCTCGGGTCCCCAGGCGGAGGACTTCCTCCAGCGGATCCTCTCGAACGACGTGACGAAGATCGCCGAGCGGGGCGCCCAGTACTCGGTGCTCTGCCGCGAGGACGGCGGCGTCCTCGACGACCTCTTCACCTACAGGCTCGGCCCCGATCGCTACCTGACCGTTACGAACGCGGCCAACCACGAGAGAGACCTCGCCTGGTTCGAGCGCCAGGCCGCCGGCTTCGACGTCGAGGTGCAGGACGCGCACTCTGACTGGGCGATGCTCGCGGTCCAGGGGCCGCGGGCGCGCGCGGCGCTGGAGCGGCTCGCCGACGGCGAGCTGCCGCGACGCATGCGGACCGCCGAGCTCCGCCTCGCCGGCGCCGAGACGCTCGTCTGCGGCACCGGCTACACGGGCGAGGACGGCTGCGAGCTGATGGTGGGGCCGGGCGACGCCGGAGCGGTCTGGGACGCGCTCCTCGAGGAGGGCGTCGAGCCCGCCGGGCTGGGCGCGCGCGACACGCTTCGGCTCGAGGTCTGCTTCCACCTCTACGGCAATGACCTGGACGAGCAACACGACCCGATCGAGGCTGGGCTCAGCTGGTGCTGCAAGTTCGAGACCGGCTTCACGGGAGCGGACGCGCTCTCCGGGCGCACCAGGGAGCAGATCCTCGTCCCATTCGCCTTCACCGGGCCCGGCATCCCGCGCCAGGGCAACCCGATTCGCACCAACGCCGGCGCCGGCGTCGTGACGAGCGGCTCGCTCTCGCCCTGCCTCGATACGGGCATCGGCATGGGTTACGTGCCGGTCGCGGCGTCCGAGCCGGGGACGACGATTGAGGTCGACGTGCGCGGCAAGCTGCGTTCAGCCGAGGTGAGGACCAAGCCCCTGTACGTGCGGCGCGACCCAGAGAACGAAGGAGACCATGGCTGAGGCAAGCTATCCCGACGACCTCCGGTACCACGAGGAGCACGACTGGGCTCGCATCGACGGCGACCAGGCCACCTTCGGGGTCACCTGGTACGCGCAGGACGCGCTCGGGGAGGTCGTGTTCTTCGACCCGCCCGACGTGGGCGCGTCGGTTACGAAGGACCAGAGTTACGCCGAGGTCGAGTCGGTCAAGGCTGTGAGCGACGTCTTCGCGCCGCTGTCGGGCGAGATCGTGGAGGTCAACGAGGAGCTCGCTGACAGCCCGGAGCGCATCAATGCCGACCCCTACGGGGATGGCTGGATGATCAAGATCCGGATGACGGACCCCTCCGAGGCCGAAAAGCTGATGGACGCGGCCGCCTATAGGGAGATGCTCGGGACCGGGTAACTAGATTCGGAGACAGATGAGCCGCTACACCGCAGTCACCGAGCAGGACCTGGAGGAGATGCTCGGCGCGATCGGCGTCGGCTCGCTCGAGGACCTGTTCGCGGACATACCGGAGGGCGTTCGCCTCGGACGCGATATCGACCTCCCCGACGGGCGCTCCGAGCAGGAGGTCTACGAGCACCTGGCGGCGCTTGCCGCGCGTAACGTGCATGCGGACGCCGAGGTCAGCTTTCTCGGTGCCGGCATGTACGACCACTACGTGCCAGCGCTGATCGACACGTTGCTGAGCCGGTCGGAGTTTCTCACGCCCTACACGCCCTACCAGCCTGAGGTCTCGCAGGGCGGCTTGCAGGTGATGTTCGAGTATCAGACGGCCATCTCGGAGCTCACCGGGCTGCCCGTCTCGAACGCCTCCGTGTACGAGGGGCCCAGCGCCGTGGCGGCGGCCGGCTATCTCGCCAAGCTCGAGACGCGGCGCAGCAAGCTTGTGGCCTCGCGCGGGCTGCATCCGCATTCGCGCGCCGCGCTCGCCACGCACGCGGCCGGCTACGGCATGGAGGTGGTCGAGGTGCCGCTCGACGGAGCCGGTGCGACCGACCTCGAGGCGCTCGCGGCCGCCGTCGACGACGACACCGCCGCCGTGTTCGTCCAGCAGCCGAACTTCCTCGGCACGGTCGAGGAGCTCGGCGAGCTGGTCGAGGCAGGCAAGTCGACCGGCGCCATGTTCGTGTGTGCCGCCGACCCGCTTCCGCTCGGCATCCTCAAGCCGCCCGGCGAACAGGGGGTCGACGTCTGTGTGGGCGAGGGCCAGTCGCTCGGCAACCGGCTCGACTACGGCGGACCGTCGTTCGGCTTCTTTGCCGCCTCGGAGAGCTTCATCCGCAAGATGCCGGGCCGGATCGCGGGCGAGACGGTCGACGCCGAGGGCAAGCGTGGCTTCGTGCTCACGCTGCAGACGCGCGAGCAGCACATCAGGCGCGAGAAGGCGACGCACAACATCTGCACCGCGCAGGCGCTGAACGCGCTCGCCGGGGTCGTCTACCTGTCCTGGCTAGGCAAGCGCGGGCTCGTCGAGCTCGGCGAGCTGATGCTGAGGCGCACGCACTACGCGCGCGAGACGCTCGGGCTCGAATCGATCAATCCTGGCCCGATCGTGCGCGAGTTCGCCGTGCACGTGCCGGACCTCGACGCGCTCTGCGAGCGCGCCCGCGCCGAGGGGATCAACCCGGGCTACCGGCTCGGACGCGACTATCCCGAGTACGAGGACGGCCTGCTCGTGGCCATCACCGAGCGCCGCACGAAGGCGCAGATCGACCGGCTCGCGCGCGTCGTGACGGCCAGCCGCGAGGGAGTGCCCGCATGAGACGATCGGTGCGCACCCGGCCGAACCGGGTGCTTCCGCAATGAGCGAGTCCGACACGATCACCATCTTCGAGCGCTCGCGCGAGGGCCGGCGGGCGTTCGTGGCGCCTGCCCCCGACGACGAGGTGCCAGAGGTAGCGATCGAGGAGCTGCTGCCCGAGGGCGCGCGGCGCGAGCGGCCCGCCGAGCTGCCCGAGGTGTCCGAGCCCGAGCTCGTGCGCCACTACACGACGCTGTCGTCGAAGAACTTCCACCTCGACGAGGGCTTCTACCCGCTCGGCTCCTGCACGATGAAGCACAACCCCAAGCTCCACGAGCGCGTGGCCGCGCTGCCGGGCCACGCCCGCCTGCATCCGCTGCAGGAACCCGAGCGCGCGCAAGGGGCGCTCGAGCTGATGTGGCGCCTGCAGGAGGCGCTCGGGGAGGTCGCGGGGCTGCCGCATGTCTCGTTGCAGCCAAGCGCGGGTTCTCACGGGGAGCTGGCGGGACTGCTGCTGACGCGCGCCTACCACGAGGACCGCGGCGAGCAGCGCACCAAGGTGCTGACGCCGGACACCGCGCACGGGACCAACCCGGCGACGGTGACGATGGCGGGCTACGAGGTGGTCAAGGTCGGCACGGCGCCGGACGGCGGCGTGGACCTCGACGACCTGCGTGCCAAGGCGGACAAGGACGTCGCCTGCCTCATGCTCACGAACCCGAACACCCTCGGCCTCTTCGATACGAACATCGAGGAGATCGAGCGGATCGTCCACGGGGTGGGGGCGACGCTCTATTACGACGGGGCAAACCTCAACGCGGTGATGGGCATCGCTCGGCCGGGCGACATGGGCTTCGACATCGTCCACTTCAACCTGCATAAGACCTTCACCCAGCCCCACGGCGGCGGCGGGCCGGGGGCCGGGCCGATCGCCTGCTCTGAGCGGATCGAGCCGTTCCTGCCGATTCCCCAGGTGGTCCGCCGCAGCGGCGAAAACGGCCGCGAGCCCCACTTCGACCTCGACGTCCAGCGGCCCAAGTCGATCGGCAAGCTGCGCGGCTTCCAGGGCAATTTCGGCGTCTTCGTCCGCACTTACGCCTACATCTGTTCGCTCGGCGGTGATGGCCTCGCGGACGTCTCGCGCACGGCCGTCCTGAACGCCAACTACCTGAAGGCGCTGCTCGCCGAGGAGGGCATCGGCGAGTACCTCCCGGTGGCGTTCGACCGCCTCTGCATGCACGAATTCGTGCTGTCTGGGAGCGGCGCCAAGGCCGAGCTCGGGGTGCGCACGCTCGACATCGCCAAGCGCATGCTCGACCACCGCGTGCACCCGCCGACCGTGTACTTCCCGCTGCTGGTCGACGAGGCGCTCATGATCGAGCCGACCGAGACCGAGACGAAGGAACGGCTCGACGACTTCGCCGGCGTGATCCGCGAGATCCTGGCCGAGGCCAAGGAGGACCCGGAGATCGCGCGGCAGGCGCCGCACACGACGCCGGTGCGCCGCCTCGACGAGGCCGGCGCGGCGAAGCGGCCAGTGGTGCGCTGGCGGCCGGACACCGACTAGATGGACACCGTTCCCGAGGGAACGTCGCGCGCGGGGGTCAGCGCCGACGAGCTGCGGCTCGCCGCCCGCAACCACGGGCTTCCGCTAGAGGCACTGCGACACCCCATCACGCCGGCCGGGCTCCACTACCTCCTCATCCACTACGACATCCCGGCCGTCGACCCAGCCGACTTCGTGCTCGACATCGGCGGTGCCGTCGAGCGGCCGCTGTCGCTCTCGCTCGACGAGCTGCGGGCGCGCGAGCGCGTGTCGCTGCCGGTGACTTTCGAGTGCGCGGGCAACGGCCGGGCGCTGCTCGAACCGCGCCCGATAAGCCAGCCATGGCTGACCGAGGCGGTCGGGACGGCGGAGTGGGCCGGTGCCGCGCTCGGGCCGCTGCTCGAGGAGGCCGGCGTGCGAGCGGGCGTCGTCGAGGCGCTTTTCACCGGCCTCGACCGCGGCGTCGAGGGCGGCGTTGCGCAGGCCTACGAGCGGGCGCTGCCCGTATCGGAGGCCTTCGGCGGCCTGCTCGCCTACGAGATGAACGACGCGCCGCTCCCGCCCCAGCACGGTTTCCCGCTACGTCTCGTGGTGCCCGGCTGGTACGGGATGCAGAACGTCAAGTGGCTCACCCGCATCACGCTGCTCGAGGAGCCGTTCGAGGGCTACCAGAACGCCGTCGGTTACCGGCTGTACGACGCAGACGGCAACCGGGGCGAGCCGGTCACCCGCATGCTGCCTCGCTCGCTTACCCTGCCCCCAGGCGTCCCCGACTTCCTGACTCGAGAGCGGGTGCTCGAGCCCGGCCCGGTCACCCTCCAGGGTCGCGCCTGGTCGGGCCTCGGGCCGATCGAGCGGGTCGAGATCTCCACCGACGGCGGCGACCGATTCGCGGATGCGCAGCTCGAGGAGCCGCTCGGTGAGGCGGCCTGGGTCGGCTGGCACTTCGACTGGGTCGCAGAGCCCGGCAGCTACGTGCTGTCGTCACGCGCGACGGACGCCGCCGGCAATGTCCAGCCGCTCGAGCCGGCCTGGAACCTGAAGGGCTACGCGAACAACGCGGTCGAGCGGATCGCGGTCGTCGTCGCGTAGCCAAGCGCACCTGACCAGCATTCCCATTATGCTGGTCTGATCGAGGAACGCGACAAGCGGCGTATCGGTGAGGAGATCGAGCCCGGCGGGCGGCCCAAGGCACCCGGGCGGCTGGAGCTGCTGCAGCGCTTCATCAACTCACACAACCACGATTTCCCGACGGACTGGGATCGCATCGGGACGCGCAGGAAGGCCGAGGCCTGGCTACGCCAGAAGCAGCTCGTGGCAGCGGGCGACGACGTCTCAGAAGCGGACGTGACGCGCCTCCGCGAGCTGCGTGAGGCGCTCCGGGCGCTCGCGATGGCGAACCACCGAGGCCAATCGCCGGGGACGGCCCCCGCAGAGCTGATTCGCAGGCTTTCCGGTGGGGCTGAGCTCAGCATCGCCGTCGACGACACGGGGCGAACGACGCTCGCGCCAATCGGGCAGGGCGTCGACGGCGCGGTGGCGACCCTGCTGAGCATCCTCCACGAGGCCCAGCTCAGCGGCGACTGGTCGCGCATGAAGGGCTGTCGTAAATGCGAGTACGCCTTCTTCGACCGCTCGAAGAACCGCTCGGCGGCCTGGTGCGCCATGTCGATCTGCGGGAACCGGACCAAGAACCGGGCGTACTACCGGCGCCGGCAGAGCCCCTCGACATGAGCACAGCCGGGCCCGGAGCACTTCGGCGCGGCGCCATCCACGCAAGCCTCAGGGGGGCGCCTCGAAGCGCCCGGCACGCGGTCATCGCGGCGGGCATCGCCGCCGCCGTGATCCTGCCGCTCTTCGTCGGCGAGGGCAGCATCGCGCTGCATAACATGGTCCTGGCGGCGGCCTACGTGGTCATGGCGCTCGGCCTGAACATCGTCGTGGGCTTCGCCGGCCTACTCGACCTGGGTTACGTGGCGTTCTTCGCGATCGGCGCCCACGTCGCCGGCTACTTCGGCTCCGCCTTTTGGGACAACGTCGCCGGCGGGGACGGCATCGCCTTCTTGGTCGGCGAGCCGGCGGCGAGCATGCCCGGCATCCACCTCAACTTCTTGATCATCTTCGTGCTGGCGGCAATCGCGACGACGATCGCGGGCGTCGTGATCGGGGTGCCGACGCTGCGCCTGCGCGGCGACTACGTCGGCATCGTCACCCTTGCGTTCGGCGAGATCGTCGGGCAGATCGTGGCCAACGGCCGCGACATCCAGTTCCTCGGCGGATCGCTGACCGGAGGACCCCAGGGGATCTCCGGCATCGACAAGATCGACCTGCCCTTCCTTGGGCGCTTCGGGGCGCTGGACCTGCGACCCTGGTACTGGTTCGCCCTGGCGCTCGTCGGGCTGATGCTGTTCATCAACTTCCGATTGCGCGACTCCCGGATCGGCAGGGCATGGATCGCGCTGCGCGAGGACGAGGGCGTGGCGGCGAGCGTGGGCGTCCCGATCGTGCGCACGAAGCTGATGGCCTACGGAGCTGGCGCCGCCCTGGGCGGCGTGGCCGGCGCCTTCCTCGCGTCCTACTTCAGCATCATCAACCCCAACCAGTTCACGTTCTCGTTCTCGATCTTCATCCTCACGATGGTCGTGCTCGGCGGGATGGGCTCGATCTGGGGGGTCGTGGTCGGCGCGATCATTCTCTCGGCGATCAACAACTGGCTACTGCCGCGGGTCCTCCACGACCTGCCGGCCAAGGTGGGGCTGGACTTCGATCTGTCGGAGATCTCGGCCGGTATCTACGGCTTCTTGCTCGTGCTCCTGATGCTCGTGCGGCCCGAGGGGCTGCTGCCCGAACGCCGCCATCGGATGGCGCTGGAGCTGCAGGAGCGGTGATCGGCTAGCGCGGATGCGTGCCGGTCCCGCTATGCGACCGGGACTGCCCGTCTCGATCAACGGCCAGGTCGCGCATTTGCGCACTATGGGCTGTAGCCGGCAGCGAGGGCGGGGCCGGCGTGTCCTCCGGCGGCCTCGTCGCGCCTCAGCGGATCGATGTGCGCCGAGGCGTCCAAGGATCGGCTGCTCGTGACTCGTCGGCGTGGGGAGTCCAACGCCAACCCCGCGAAGGCGGGCATCCGGTCTCTGGCGTGCTAGGTACCCGGCGCGTGGGGGAGCTACCCAGCGTCCGGCGCGGACGCGGGCGCCTGGTCGTCGACGAGGACATCGGCGGACTCCAGCACGAACATCTCGCCGAGCAGGTCGGGGCGCTGATGACTGCCGCTCATCATCGCGATCACCTTCCGACCGGTCTCCTGTTCGATCACTTCGATGAAGCGGTCGACCATGACCTCCTGGAAGTCGGACCGCTGCTGGATCACGGAGTCGCCGCGGCCTTCTTGGAGCAGCGTCTCCTCGACCCGGGTGAAGCCGCCGCGCAGCAGCACGACGACAAGGTCCCCGTTGAAGTACGTCTTCGCTTTGTCCGGACCGCGCCCATAGAACTCCTTGTGGAGCTGGACGATGCGACGCGAGACGTTCGCGCGAATGTCGCCGCCCGCCTGACCGCTGCCGGTCGCGGGTGAAACTTCGGGGCCGAGCATCACGATCAAGAGTAGCCTCGATGCCGGGACCGACAACCCGGGTGATACCGATCGCTTAGTCGAGGGGCGCGAGCTTGAAGATCTCCACGGAGAACGCCGGATCGAGGTGTGTCTCGCTCAGGAAGCCGATCACGCGGCGGCCGGTCGTATGCTCCACCGTCGCGGCGAATGTCGCGCCGATGCTTTCCTGGAACTCCTTGCGGACCCGACGGATCGAGTCCTCGCCGCGATCATGCTCGAGCAGCGTCCGCTCGTGCGGCAGCAACTGAATGTCGAGCACGCACACGACCAGGTCGTCAAGAATGTGCGTTTCGATCGACTCGACGGCCTCGCCGTAGGACTCTCGGTGGATAGCCGCTATCTCATCGGAGATGCGCGCCGCAACCTCGGCGACGCGCTTCGGCTCAGGCGTGCTCATCTAAGGAAGCCTCCAGCTCGTGGACGGCGTTTGCCTTCCAGGTCCAGCCGCCGCCTGAAGCCGCCGCCCGTCCCTACGTCAAGGAAATCCCGACGCGAAGGCGCAACTCCCACGTACCCACTCGCGTGGTGGATAGTCACGGCCGATCCTGGGCGGTGGCCGCGCGCTGCTGATCCCGCGTGAAGGGAGCGGTGCCCCGCCCATCTGATCGTCGCTTCGGCCTGATCCCGCGGCGCTGTTTACGTTGCGCCGCTAGGTCGGCAGCTCGCGCTTGACCAGATTGGCGAGCCGCTGCTGGAGCCGCTCGATCTCGCGGCGGCGGCGCTCGAGCAGCTCACGGCTGGCGCGGCGCTGCTCCAGGCGGCGGCGCTCGGCGACGAGCTTGCGGAGGCGTTCGATCAGGGTGGTTACCTCGGGACTGGGGCGGCGCGGGACTGGCACGCCCCCAAGGCTGCCATCCGCATCGGCTCGACCCAATGCGGGCTTCCCGAGGGCCCTGGTTCGGAAAACCGAACGTCGCTGTGAGTCCTGTGAGGTCGTCATGCGCGTCCAAATCCCAGAGTAGGGCATCCGTCGTGAGCTCTCCCGGATGCTTAACTGGCGGCCTTCGTGCGCATCTTTTCCGGCATTCAGCCCACCGGGCGCAAGCACATCGGCAACTACATCGGCGCGATCCGCGGCTGGGTGGAGAACCAGGAGCGCGGCGACCCAACGATCCACTGCATGGTCGACCTGCACGCCACGAGCATCGCCTACGACCCGCAAAAGCTGCCCGATTACGTGCTCGACACCACCGCGATGCTGATCGCCGCGGGGCTCGATCCGGAGCGCTGCATTCTGTTCCGGCAGTCCGACGTTCGCGAGCACACCGAGCTCTGCTGGCTGCTCGCGTCCGTGACCGCCTACGGCGACCTCCTGCGGATGCATCAATTCAAGGAGAAGTCCGCCCGGGAACAGGAGCTCGTGCGCACGAGCCTGTTCCTGTATCCGGTCCTGCAGGCCGCGGACATCCTGCTCTACAAGACCGACGAGGTCCCGGTCGGCGACGACCAGCGTCAACACCTCGAGCTCGCCCGCGAGATCGCGCGCCGCTTCAACACCACCTACGGCGAGGTGTTCGTCGAGCCGGAGCACGTGATCCCCGAGATCGGCGCGCGCATCATGGATCTCCAGGAGCCGGGCTCGAAGATGTCGACGAGCTCCAGCACCGAGGCCGGCCTGATCTACATCGACGACGAGCCGGACGCGATCGTCCGCAAGGTCAAGCGCGCCCAGACCGACTCGGGCAGCGACGTGGTGCGCGCGCCGGACAAGCTCGGGATCTCGAACCTGATCGACATGCTCGCCGCGGCCCGCGACGTGACGCCCGCGGAGATCGAGCGCGAGTTCGACGGCCAGGGCTACGGCGCCTTCAAGGAGGCGGTCGGCGAGGCGCTCGTCGCGCTCCTGGCGCCGGTGCGCGAGCGCTACCAGGAGCTGCGCCCGGACGAGCAGGCGCTCGAGGCGACCCTCGCCCGGGGGGCCGAGCGGGCACGTGACATCGCCACTGCGACGATGGCCGAGGTACGCGACGTGATGGGGATCGGCCCGAGGCGTTAAAGGGGAGCGCTTGTGGCGCCGATCACAAGCGCATGAAGGTCGTCGAGCGCCCACTGGTCCGGCCGCTGCTCGTGCTCCTGCTGATGGCCATCCTCTGGACGCTCTTCACGGCTGACGTCGGGCTGCGGCTCTAGTCTCCCCGGCGATGTCAATCGCCGCGCTCGACCTCGACCTCGAGGTCTTCCACGGTCCTTTCGACCTGCTGCTGACGCTGGTGCTGAGGGAGGAGGTCGACCTGCTCGAGGTCGACCTGGCCGAGGTTGTGCTCGCTTACGTCGAGCACCTCGAGCGCTCCGGTGACCTCGACCTCGAGGCCGCCACCGAGTTCCTCGTGCTGATCGCCGCCCTGCTCGAGCTGAAGTCGCGGCTGATGCTCCCAAGCGAGGACGAGGAAGGCGTTGACCTCGAGCCGCAGGAAGCCGCCGAGGAGCTGCTCGCGCGCATGCTGGAGTACCACCGCTACCGGGGTGCTGCGGAGCACCTGCGGGAGCGGCTCGCCGCCGAGCACGGCTATCGCTACCGGGCGGCGCCGCTGCCGCGCGAGCTGCGGCGCGTGTCGATCGAGGTGGCCGAGGCGGCCTACGAGCCCAGCCTGCTCGCCGAAGCGATCGGCGAGCTCCTGCGCGTGCCGCCGCCGCTCGACCTGCGCCATGTGCGCAAGCCGGCGGTGTCGGTCGACCAGCGACTCGCGCACCTGCGGAACCTGCTCGCATCGCGGGCGCGCTTCTCGTTCGACGAGGCGGTCGAGGGCGCTGACCGGCTCACCGAGGCGGTCACGCTGTTCGCGCTGCTCGAGCTCTACAAGGCCGGCGAGGTGCGCTGGGAGCAGGAGGTGCCGTTCGGGCCGATCACCGTGATGGCGAAGTCGTGAACGAGCGCGGCGGCCTCCAGGACCTTGCGCGCATGGTCGAGGCGCTCCTCTTCCTCTCCTCCGAGCCCGTTTCGGTCGAGCGGCTCGCCGACGCCTGCGAGACCTCCGAGGGCGAGGTCGTCGAGGCGCTCGCGCGGCTGCGCGAGCACTACGCGGAGGGCTTCCGGGGCGTCGTCCTGCGCGAGGTCGCGGGCGGCTTCACGCTCGCCACCGACCCCATCGCCGAACGGGCCGCCCGGCGCCTGCTCGCCAAGCCGCGCACCCCGCCGCTTACGCAGGCGCAGGCGGAGTGCCTCGCGATCGTGGCCTACCTGCAGCCGGTCTCGCGCCCCGAGATCGCCCGCATCCGCGGCGTGGCCTCGGAGTCCGCCGTCGGCACCTTGCTCGAACGCGGCTTGATCGAGGAGTCGGGGCGCTCGCGCTTCGGCGCCGTCCTATACCGAACCACGGACCTCTTCCAGAAGCTGTTCGGACTCTCCGGCCTCGACGCGCTGCCCGACCCGGTCGCCTTCGACCCCAGTCCGGAGGACGAGGGCGAGCTGCGCGAGCGGCTCACGCGCGCCGGCGAGCAGCGCGCCCAGAGCACTCCGGGCTAGCGAAAGCGGGGGAGTACTTCCCGGCGGTAGACGTCGAAGAAGCCTTCGTGGTTCCCGCCCACCTGCTGGACGAAGAGCTCGTCGACGCCGGCGTCGGCGTATTCCCGGAACGTCTCGAGGTGCTCGTCGAGATCCGGGCCGCACGGCATCACCTCGGCCACCATCTCCTTGGTGACGAGCTCGGCAGCCTGCTCGAAGTGCTCGGGCGTCGGCAGCACCTGCGCCAGCTCGCCGGGCAGCTGGTCGTTGGGCCAGATCCGATGGGCGGTCTCGATCGCGCGCTCCTTCGACTCGTCCCAGCAGACCTTGGTGCCGGCGTGAACCGGCTTGTCGCCGGCGCCGTCGTGGAAGCGCGCGATTGCATGGGCGTCCGGCGATGTCGTGACGAAGCCATCCCCGATGCGCGCGGCAACGTCGACCGCCTTCGGCCCGAACCCGGAGACGAGCACCGGCGGTGGCGCGTCCGGTCGCGTGAAGATGCGCGCGTTCTCGACCCGGAAGTGGCGCCGCCGGTGGCTCACGACCTCGCCAGTCCACAGCCTCCGGATCAGCTCGATGGCCTCCTCCAGCATCTCGAGGCGGATCTCCGCCTCGGGCCAAGCGCTTCCGAGGATGTGCTCGTTCAGGGCCTCGCCCGTCCCAACGCCCAGGTTGAAACGACCCTCGAGCAGGACTGCGGATGTGGCCGCCGCCTGCGCAACGACGGCCGGGTGAATGCGCATGATCGGGCACGTCACCGCCGTCGTGACCGGCAGCGTCACCCCGGCTCCCGCGAGCGCGCCGAGCACGCTCCAGACGAACGGTGACTGACCCTGCTCGTGGTTCCAGGGGTGGTAGTGATCGGAGATCCAGAGACTCTCGAAGCCGGCGTCCCCCGCGGCGCGCGCCTGTGCGACCAGCTCAGCCGGCCCGTACTCCTCGCAGGAGAGGAAGAAGCCGAGCTTCATTCCATCGGTCGTACCCGGCGGGCTGCGTTCAAACGCGTACGGCGGACTGGCTACGCAGTTCGCGCCGCCAGCTGGCCGCAGGCGGCGTCGATGTCGCGTCCGCGCGTGAGCCGTACCGTCGTCCGCACGCCGCGCTCGACGAGCGCGTCGCGGAAGGCCGCGATCGCCGCCCGGCCCGAGCCGCGGTAGGGGGCGTCGGTCGGGTTGTACGGGATCAGGTTGACCTTGAAGGCGTGGCGCGGCTCCAGCAATGCAGCCAGCTGCACGGCCTGCTCGTAGCGGTCGTTGACGCCGTCGAGCATCAGGTACTCGATGAACAGCTGGCGACGCCGGTGCTCATGCCAGCGCAGACAGGCGCCCAGCACCTCCGGCAGCGGGTAGCGGTCGTTGACAGGCATCAGCTCCGAGCGCAGCGCCTCCTCGGGGGCGTGCAGCGACAGTGCGAGCCGCACCGGCGGCCCCTCCGTAGCCATCCGCTCGATGCCGGGGATCCAGCCGACTGTCGAGATGCCGATGTTCGAGTGCGCGATGCCGATCTCGGGTAGCCGCTCGCAGGCCGCCAGCACGTTGTCGAGGTTCATGAGCGGCTCTCCCATGCCCATGAAGACCGCGTGGTTGACCTCCTCCGAGCGCCGGAAGTGGAGTGCCTGGTCGAGGATCTCGGACGCGGTGAGGTTGCGCCCGAACCTCATCCGCCCGGTCGCGCAGAAGCTGCAGGTGAGCGGGCAGCCCGACTGGCTCGACAGGCAGAGCGAGCGACGACCGTCTCGGTAGCGCATCAGGACCGCCTCGAGCGGCCGGCCGTCGGCGGTCTCGAACAGCGCCTTCTCGGTGCCGTCGCGGGCCAGCGCGGTGCGCTCGAGGCGCAGCGACGAGAACGGGACCGAGTCCGCCAGCCGCCGGCGCAGCTCGAGCGGCAGGTTCGTCATCTCGTCGTAGGATCCGGCGCCGCGCGCCGCCCACTCCCACACTTGACGGGAGCGAAAGCGCGGCTGACCGTCGGCGGCGAGCCGTTCGTCGAGGAGCACCAGGTCCACGCCCTGAGTGTGACTGAGTAGCCTCGAGACATGTCCGTGGACACGCCAGAGGAGCTCGAGGGCCTGCAGCGAGTCGGGCGGGTCGTGGCGGAGACGATCGCCGCAGTTCGGGAGGCCGCCATGCCGGGCGTGACGACGGCCGAGCTGGACGCCATCGCCGAAGCGGTGTTCGAGCGCCATGGCGCCCGCTCGGGCCCGATCCTCACCTACGACTACCCCGGCTCGATCTGCCTGAGCATCGACGACGAGATCGTCCACGGCATCCCGGGCTCGCGCGTGCTGCGCGTGGGGGAGCTGCTGACGATTGACGTCGCAGCCGAGCTCGACGGCTTCCACGCGGACGCCGCGACGACGATCGCAATCGGCCAGCCGTCGCCGGAGGCTGACCGCCTGCTCGCGGCGGGGCGCAGGGCGCTCGCCGCCGGCATCGAGGCGGCGCGCCCCGGCGCGACGCTCCGCGACGTCGGCGCCGCGATCGAGGCCAGCGTCGAGTGGGATGGCTTCCACGTGGCGCGCGAGCTGACCGGTCACGGCATCGGGCGCAAGATGCACGAGCCGCCGACGGTGTTCAATTGGCCGGCCCCGTTCGAGGAGGCCTCCCAGCGGCTCACCGATGGCCTCGTCTTCACGATCGAGCCGATGATCACGGCGGGCGACCCGCAGTTCGCCGCGGCTGCCGACGGCTGGACGATCCGCTCGCTCGACGGGGCGCGCTCGACGCACGAGGAGCACACTGTGATGGTGCGTCGCGGCGGTGCGCTCGTGCTCACCGACGGCGTCGCTTAGACGATCCGACGCTCAAAGGTTCACCCGCGGTTGCCGACAGTTCCCCTAAGGGGTACTGCCATGCGGGGATTTGACGACCCAGAAATCTTCCAGGCGGTCTTCGAGACCGCGGCAACGGGCATGGCGCTCGCCACGCCCGAGGGCCGCTTCCTGCGCGTGAATCAGGCGCTCTGCCGGATCGCCGCGCGCGGTGAGGAAGAGCTGCTCGCCACAACGCTCTCGGAGATCACCCACCCGGACGATCGGGCGCTCGAAGAGCGAGCGCTCGTCCGGATCCGCAGCGGCGACACGGCTGCCCAGGGGGAGCGGCGCTGGCTGCGACCGGACGGCTCGATCGTTTGGGTAGAGGTGCAGGCATCGGCGGTGGGCGACGGGCCCGACTACATGCTCTGGCAGGTGACCGACGTGACGGAGCGCAGGTTGATGGAGCAGCGCCTGCGGCATCTTGCAGATCACGACGCGCTGACGGGGCTGTTCAACCGGCGGCGCTTCGAGGAGGAGCTCGAGCGGCACGTCTCGCACGCGCGCCGCTACCGCATGGAGGGCTCCGTTCTCCTCATCGACGTCGATCACCTGAAGGCAATCAACGACAGCGGCGGCCACCGTGCGGGTGACGCCGTCCTGATCGCCGTCGCCGAGGTGCTGCGGCAGCGCCTGCGCCAGAGCGACGTCGTCGCGCGCTTCGGAGGGGACGAGTTCGCCGTCCTGCTCCCGTACGCGAACGCGAGCGACGCCGCCACTGTAGGCGCCGCCATCGCGGCCGGCGTGCGCGGCGACGTGCGGACGCCCGCTGGGCCAGTAACTATCAGCGTCGGAGTCGGTGAGCTGCGCCCGGGCCTCCGATCCGCCGACGAGGCGCTCAGCGTGGCCGACGCGGCCATGTACCGCTCGAAGGTCCGCGGCGGCGACGGCGTGGCGCCGGGCCCGGCCGAGGCGAGCGGCGCAAAAAGGGGTCAGGTCTAGAAATCGAGCATCCCGCACCGTTCAGGTCTCCGCCTGGCGCCTCGGGATGCTCGATTTCTAGACCTGACCCCGTGGTCGTACGCTCTCTGGGTGCGACTCGCTAAGTACCTCGCTCACGCCGGGGTCGCCTCGCGGCGTGCGGCCGAGGGCGTGATCGCGGCCGGGCGTGTGACCATCGCCGGCGACGTCGTGCGCGATCCGGCCCGCGACGTCGACGAGACGAGCAAAGTCGCGCTCGACGGCGAGCCGGTGCGCCCCGAGCCGCACGAGGTGCACGCGCTCAACAAGCCGGCCGGGGTCGTCTCAACGGCGCACGACACGCACGGCCGGCCGACCGTCGTCGAGCTCGTCCGCTCGCCGCGGCGGCTTTACCCGGTCGGCCGGCTCGACGCGGAAACAACCGGCCTGATCCTGCTCACGAACGACGGCGCGCTCGCGGAACGGCTCACGCACCCGCGCTACGGCGTCGAGAAGGTGTATCGGGCACGCGTGCAGCCGGCGCGGGTGTCGCCACGCTCGCTCGAGGCGCTGCGGCGCGGAGTCGCGCTCGACGACGGGGTGACGGCGCCGGCACGCGCGCGCCAGCTGCGCCCCGGCGTGCTCGAGATCGGCATCCGCGAGGGGCGCAAGCGCCAGGTGCGCCGCATGGTCGAGGCCGTCGGCCACCGCGTGCTCGAGCTCGAGCGCGTGTCGTTCGGCCCGCTTGGCCTGCGCGGGCTCGAGCCCGGCCGCAGCCGCAGGCTCAGCGCGGCGGAGGTGGAGCGGTTGCGACGGGCGGCGGAGCCGAAGAGGGCCGCGCGGCCCGCTCGGGGGGCGCGGGGGCGGACCGGGTAGCCCACCGCCGCCTGCCAGAATCACGCGCCGCATGAGGCTGAGAGCGCTAAGAGGGGCCACCACGGTGCTGGAGAACGACGCGGACGCCATCCTCGAGGCCACCGAGGAGCTCGTGCGCGAGGTCATGGAGCGAAACGCGCTCCGCATCGAGGACATGGTGAGCTGCATCTTCACCTGCACGGACGACCTCGACGCGGAGTTCCCGGCCGTTGCGGCGCGCCGGCTCGGGCTCAGTTCGGTGCCGCTGCTCTGCGCCCGCGAGATCGACGTGCCGGGCTCGCTCCCGCGCGTGATCCGGCTCCTGCTTCACTGCTATGCCGACCCCGACACGAAGGCCCACCACGTGTACCTGCGCGAGGCGGTGTCCCTCAGACGCGACCTGGAGCACGCGCAGTGAGCCCCGGCATCGAGTTCAACGCCCACATAGCCGACATCCCGATCTACCCCGCGGCGGCGACCTACGAGTTCGAGGGCGAGCTCGTCAAGCTCGCGTCGAACGAGACGCCGTTCGCGCCGCACCCGCAGGTGCTGGAGGCGATCGAGAGCGGTCTGCGCAACCTGCACCGCTATCCAGACCCGGCGAAGTCCGCCCTGCGCAAGCGCCTCTCGGAACGGACCGGGGTGCCGGCGGGACGGATCGCGGTAGGCAACGGCTCGTGTGAGCTGCTGCTGGCGTCGGCGGACGCGATGCTCGAGCCGGGGGCGGAGGTCGTCTACGCCTGGCCGTCGTTCTCGATCTACCCGCACATGGCGGCGATGTCGGGCGCGCGCGCCGTGACCGTCCCGCTCAACGAGTCAGGCGAGCACGACCTCGAGGCGATGGCGCGCGAGGTCACGATGGCGACCCGCATCGTGATCGTCTGCAACCCCAACAACCCGTCGGCGACGGCGCTGCCGCCGGACGTCATCGACGCCTTCGTAGCGGGGCTGCCGCGCCGCGTGGCGGTGATCCTCGACGAGGCCTACGTCGAGTTCTCGACGCTCCAGGACCCCGACGACTCGCTCGACCTGCTCGAGCGTCACCCGAACCTGGTGATCCTGCGGACCTTCTCAAAGGTGTATGGCCTCTGCGGGCTGCGCGTTGGCTACTCGCTCGGCGACGAGCGCTTCCGGAACGCGGTCGACCAGGTCCGCCAGCCGTTCTCCGTCAACGCGCTCGCGCAACTCGCCGCGACCGAGGCCCTGAACCACGTGGACGAGATCGAGCGGCGGATCGAGCAGACCGTGATCGAGCGGGTCTATGTCGAGTCGCGGCTCGCAGAGCGCGGGCTCGACACCACGGACAGCCAGGCGAACTTCTCGTGGGTGTCGATCGGCGAGCGCGACGAGGACGAGGTCGTGAACGGTCTCGCCGAGCGCGGCGTGATCGTCCGCGCCGGCAAGGCGCTCGGCGAGCAGGGCCGCTTCAGGGTCACTTACGGCACACGCGCCGAGAACGACCGCTTCTTCGCGGCCCTGGACGAGCTCCTCTAGGTGCGCCTCGCACCCGCCCGGACGCTGCGGCGCATCGGCGAGGTCTACGTCGAGCAGGCGCGCTTCCTGCTGCCCGTGGCGGTCGTGCTGTTCGTGCCGCTCGGTTTCATCGAGGCGTGGGCTGAGCACGCCTTCGAGCTCGAGGCCGACGACCTGGATGCAGGGCAGGTCGCGGGCCTCATCGTCGCGGTCGTGGTCCAGGTTGCGACGTCCTCACTTGGCGAGGTGTTCTACGCGGGCGTCGTGATGAGCGCGGTCAGCGAATCGATGGAGGGCCATCGGCGCGCCCCGGTCGGGAAGCTCCTTCGAACCCTCCCTTACGGAGGCCTGATCGTCGTCGACATTCTCTTCTCGCTCGGATTCGCGGTCGGTCTGGTGTTGCTGGTCGTGCCGGGCCTTATGTTCTTCGCGCGCTACGTGCTCACGGCGCCGCTGCTCGAACTCGAGCACTCCGGGGTGCGGGCTGCGTTCAGCCGCAGCCGCGAGCTCGCCCGCGGGCACGCGCTGGGGCTGCTGCTGTTGCTCGGAGGGCTGTGGCTCGCTACGGACCTGGTCTCGAGCCTGCTGGGCGAGGGCGGCGCGTCGACGCTCGGCGAGTCACTCACGGCCGACTGGGCCATCGCGACCGTCATCGAATTGCTGATCACGCCGATCTGGGCCGTCGCGGTCTGCGTCGTAACCTGGCGCCTGCTGCACCTGGAACGCGGGACGGATGCTTGATCGTGCAACGGTCCGCTGCTACAACTACCTCAACGATGTCGCATCTGGCCACGCAGACTCGCACCAGCTCGGCGCCCCTCGGCGCAGCTGCGCGTGGCTACCTCTATTGGCGATTTAGCTAGGCGTCCGGCCGCGGCCCCGAACAGGCCGCATCCGCGCACAGTCGCCCCGCCGGACGCCGCTCCGCATCCGTCGTACCACCAGCAACGTAGGAACTTTTGAGAGGCTTAGGGACCAGATGATGATCGTCATGAAAGAGGGGGCGTCGCAGGCGGAGATCGACGCCGTCGTCAAACGCGTCAGATCCGTAGGCGCCGACGCCCACGTCTCGCAGGGCGAGCTCGTGACGGTGATCGGCGCGATCGGCGACCGCGAGCACGTCGCCAACCTTGGACTCGAGGGCGCGCCGGGTGTCGACCACCTGGTGCCGATCCTGAAGCCGTACAAGCTCGCCTCGCTGCAATACCGGCGGGGGGTACGCAGCGTCGTCGAGATCGACGGCAGGAAGATAGGCGGCGACCACTTCGCGACGATCGCGGGGCCGTGCACCGTCGAGTCGCGCGAGGTTCTGCTGACCGCCGCCCAGACCGTCAAGGACGCGGGCGCCCAGATGCTGCGCGGCGGCGCCTACAAGCCGCGCACCTCGCCGTACTCGTTCCAGGGGCTAGGCGAGGCCGGACTGCGGCTGCTTGCGGAGGCCAAGGAGGAGACCGGCCTTCCGATCGTCACCGAGCTGATGGACGTGCGTGACCTCGAGGCCGTCGCCGAGGTCGCCGACGTGATCCAGCTCGGCGCGCGCAACATGCAGAACTACACGCTGCTGACCGAGGTCGGCAGAGCGGGCAAGCCCGTGCTGCTGAAGCGCGGCTTGTCGGCGACGCTGGAGGAGCTCCTGATGGCGGCCGAGTACGTCCTCAAGGAGGGCAACAACGACGTTCTCCTGTGCGAGCGCGGCATTCGCACCTACGAGCCGAGCTATCGCTTCACGCTCGACCTGATGGCCGTTCCTGTGCTGCGCGAGCTCACGCACCTGCCGATCGTGATCGACCCCTCGCACGCTGCCGGCAAGCGCTCGCTCGTCGAGCCGCTGTCGCTGGCGGCGGCTGCGGCAGGCGCCGACGGCGTGATCGTCGAGGTCCATCCGTGTCCCGAGGAGGCCGTCTGCGACGGGCCCCAGGCCCTTGTGGCAGAGGAGTTCGAGGCGTACCTGCGCAAGCTCGAGGCGGCGGCGGAGCTGGCCGGCAAGACCTTCGAACGGGTCTAGTGCGCATCGCAGTCCTCGGCGTGGGGCTGATCGGCGGCTCGATCGGCCTCGCCGCCCGCGAGCACGTCGAGGAAGCAGAGGTCGTCGGCTTCGGCCGCGATCCGTCACGCCTGCGCCGGGCCGTCGAGCTGGGCGCGATCGGCCACGCGGCGGGCTCGCTCGAGGAAGCGCTCGAGGGTGCCGAGCTCTGCTTCGCCTGTGCGCCGGTGGGAGCGCTTCCCGAGCTCGTGGATGCCGCGCTCGCGGCCGCCGGACCAGCCACGCTCGTCACCGACGTTGGTTCGACCAAGGGCGAGCTGCTGCGCCGGATCGACGACCCGCGCTTCGTCGGCGGACACCCGATCGCGGGCGCCGAGACGGCGGGTGTCGAGCATGCCCGCGCGGACCTGTTCGAGGGGGCCGTCTGGTACCTGACGCCGCTCGCGCACTCGGAGGGCCTGCTCTACGAGCGCCTGCATCGCTTCGTCGTCGACGTCGGCGCGCGGCCGGTCGCGCTCGACGCGGGCACGCACGACCGCCTCGTGGCGGTCTTCAGCCACCTGCCGCACGTGCTCGCCAACGTGCTCGCCTCGCAGGCCGCCACGCGGCTGTCCGATCACGGCGAGGCGCTCCGCCAGGTCGGGCCGAGCTTCCGAGACATGACCCGCGTCGCGGGCGCCAATACCGCCATGTGGAGCGACATCTACCGCTCGAACCGGCGCGCGATCGTGGAGGAGATCCGCGCTTTCCGGGAAGAACTCGAGGAGGTCGAGCGGCGTCTCGAGGGTGGAGACGTAGCCGGCTGGAACGACCGCGCGCGCGAGGACCGGCGCGAGCTCCTCGAGACGGGGGCCGAGGGCGAGGCCGTCCACGAGCTGCGGATCACCGTCCCGAACCGCCCCGGTATCGTCGCGCAGGTGGCACTCGAGCTCGGCAGGGCCGGCGTCAACATCGTCGACCTGGCCCTCGCGCCGGCAGTCGACATGCGCTCAGGGGCGATGACGCTCTGGATCGCCGGCGACGAGCAGGCGGCCCGTGCGCGCGAGCTGATCGGCGGGCTCGGCTTCCCGGTCGGCGCCGAGTGAGCGCAGCGGCCCGCTTCGATCCGGCCGGCGCGCTGCGTGGCGACTACACGCCGCCCCCCGACAAGTCGATCTCGCACCGCGCGGCTCTGTTCGCCGCCATGTGCGACGAGCCCGTCGCGGTCCGCAACTACCTCGATTCGGCCGACACGATGTCGACGCTTGACGCCGTGCGCTCACTCGGCGCCGGCGTCGAGGAGGACGGCGAGGGAGGGCTGCTGCTCCGCGGCGTCGGCCTGCACGCGCCGCTCGAGGCGACCGGCGGGCTGATCGGCGTCGGCAACGCGGGCACGCTGATGCGATTGCTGCCGGGCTGGCTCGCGGGGCAGCCGGGCCGCAGCTGGACGCTTGATGGCGACGAGTCGATCCGGCGCCGGCCGGTCGACCGGATTGCAGAGCCGCTGCGGGCGATGGGCGCGGACATCGAGATGCGCGACGGACGGCTGCCGCCCCTCACCGTGCGCGGCGCCGAGCTGAGCGGGGTCGACTACGCGCTG
>Ga0081538_10001445_pt1 | contig 24416 bp, 24 predicted proteins | sample TabmetS5T2R1_FD_71022 | JGI IMG/M metagenome (GOLD analysis project Ga0081538, IMG submission 71022) | Tabebuia heterophylla rhizosphere microbial communities from the University of Puerto Rico - S5T2R1 | ecosystem: Host-associated > Plants > Roots > Rhizosphere ... | reverse complement strand
CCCGGCCCCCCCGCGGGAGACCGGCTCGGTCCGCCTGGGCGGGATCGTCGGCCGCCAGCCCCACCCGGCCGCCCCCGACCGGCCCCTGGGCGGCGGCCCCCAGATGGTCGAGGTCAGCCGGGACGGCCGCCGGGTCTATGTCACCAACAGCCTCTATGCCGCCTGGGACGACCTCTTCTACCCCGGCGGGGTCGGGGCCTGGCTGGCCAAACTCGACGCCGACCTCGAGGGTGGCGGCATCACCCCCGACCCCGGGTTCTTCCCCAACGGGGAGGCCTTCCGCGGCCTGCGCATCCACCAGACCCGCCTCCAAGGCGGCGACGCCTCCAGCGACTCCTACTGCCACACCCGCTGACATGCACCCCCTGGCCCACCACACCGGCGAGCAGGCCCTGTTCCCCTTGCTCCTGCTCGCCGGCGGCGGCCTCCCCCTGCTCCTGGCCATCACCCGGACCCACCTGGCCACCGCCCGCGCCTGGCTGACCCGAGCACAGAGAAGCCGTGAGGCGCCGCGTCGTTAGGCCACAGCCAGGCGCGAGTTCCAGGGCGAGGTGCGGGGTCTGGGCGAAGCACGGGTTCCCGAGCAAGGCGCGGGCTCTGGGCCAGGAACGGTTCCCGGGGGGCGGGGGCGGGGGCGGGTCGAGGGGCGGGGAGTGGGTTCTGGGCCAAGGACCGCTTCCCGGGGGGCTGTGGAAACCTACCGCCACCCCCGGGCGACCTCGGCTACCCTCCCGTCAGGGGCTCCCGGCACCGGCGGGGGTTTAGCGACGATGCCCCTTTGCCTCCGTGGCCTTCCCCGGCTGAGCGCTCGCCGGCCTCGGGTGCCCCGGCTAGGGGCTCGCCGGCTTGGGGTGCTCCGGCTACGGGCTCGCCGGCTCCTTGGCCTTCCCCGCCTTGGGGTTCCCCGGCTCATTCGCCTTCTCCGGCCTGGGCTTCTCCGGCTTCGGGTTCCCCGGCTTCGGCCTCTCCGGCTTCGGCTGCTGGGGCTTGGGAGGCTTGGTTGGCCGGATGGGCTTCGCTCCCTGGGATGACCCGCCTCCGTGGGAGGTCGCGCCGGCGCCGTGCCGGGCGGTCGCCCGTTCGCGGGCCGAGGGGAGCGATGGCGGCCAGCCACCGGTGACCCAGCTCGCCCCCGTGCCGGCACCGACGCCCGGCCCCGCCGGCCGCAGCGACCCGGCCCCGCTCGCGTCCGGCCCGTACCTGCTGGCAGCGGGCGCGCCTGCACCCGGCCCGCCGGCGGCGGGCCCCCCGGAGGGGGAGCGTAGCTCACGGGAGAATGGGCTGCCGCCGGCTGTCCACACCCCTACCCCAGCCACGACCACCGCCCCCGCCAAGGCCAGCGCGACCAGCCGACCCCGCACCACCGACGGCCGGACCCCCCTTCGATCCCGCCGGTCCCGCACCGACGGCCGGACTCGCCCTCGCCGCCGGTCCCCCACCCCCAACGGCCGGCCCCGTCCCCCGTCCTGGCGGCGCCCCACCCCGCCGCGACCACTGGCGGGAGCAGGAGCAGCTGGCGGCTGGGCCGCCCGACCCCAGGGCCGATCGCGGTGACCCGGGGCCACGCCACGCCTACGCCGGGCGGTGCGGAACTCGCTCATGGCGGCTGCCTCGCCCACCACCTCCGCCGGGTCGGCCGGCCCGCTGGCGGCCTGCAGGAGGCGGGCCACCTCGGCGTAGCCCGGCGGGGCGTCGTCGGGGTCGAGGCGGCCGGAGAGGAGCCGCTCGGCGGTGTCGGCGTCGAGCGGGACCATCGGCGATGGATCCTCCGGCATCTCAGCCGGGAACACGTCACTGCCTCCCATCCCGTTACACCACCCTCCAGGGCATCCGCTCACCTCCCACCCCGACCACCGCTCTCCACCGGGCCCCCGACCCGGCTCTGCCGGGCGAGCTGCTCGGCCAGGCGGCGGAGGGCCCGGTGGGCGAGGACCCGGACGTTGCCGGGGCGCTTGCCGGTGATGGCGGCGACCTCGGCGACGTCGAGACCGCCGACGACGCGGAGGAGGACGACCTCGGCCTGGTCGCGGGGGAGGGTGGCGATCATGGCCACGGCGGCCCGGCCGGAGATGGCGTCGACGGCGGCGCCGGCGGGGTCGTCGGGGGCCGGGAGGTGGGTCAGGGCGTCGAGGGGGACGAGCTCGTCGTGGCGGCGGCTGCCGCGGCGCCAGCGGTCGACAGCGCGGTGACGGGCCACGGTGAAGACCCAGGCCCGGAAGGCGCGCTCGTCGCCGGAGAAGTGGCCAAGACCCCTGATAATGCGGAGCCAGGTCTCGGAGGCCAGGTCCTCGCCCGACCCGGGGGCGAAGGCGTTGAGGTAGCGGAGCAGGGCGGGCTGGAGGTCGCGCCAGAGCGCGCGGAAGGCAAGCTCGTCGCCGTCGGCGGCGGCGGCCAGCACCGCCTCGAAGGAGGGGCCGATCATCAAGAGATCACGCTGCCCGTTCCCGCCGGGTACTGTCAACCGGACCGCTTCTGCCTGCTCGGTGCATCTCGTCCGCCGCGGGTGAGATCATTCCTCCCGCGACGAGCGACCGTAGCGGCAGACGCGAACGGAAGGAGCCACACTGACCGGGACCGTGCTGGTGGCCGACGACGACGCCGACATCGTCCGCTTCATCGAGGTCAACCTCCGCCTCGAGGGCTTCCAGGTGGTGACGGCCCGCGACGGCCAGGACGCCCTCACCAAGGCCCTCGACCTCCAACCCGACATCGTCCTCCTGGACGTGCTGATGCCGCGGATCGACGGCTACACCGTCTGCGCGCGCCTGCGAGCCGACCAGCGTGGGGCCGCCATCCCGGTGATCCTGCTCACGGCCAACTTCATCAGCGCCGACCAGGAGGTGGCCCGTCAGGCCGGGGCCGACGACTTCGTGGTCAAGCCGTTCGACCCCTATGAGCTGATGGCGAGGGTCAAGGCGCTGATTGGGGCTCGGTGAGCGCACGCCGCAGGACCTTGCCCACCATGGTCTTGGGCAGCTCACGCCGGAACTCGACGGTGGCCGGCACCTTGTAGGGGGCCAGCCGCTCGCGGCAGAAGGCCCGCAGCTCCTCGGCGGTCGCCTGCCGGCCGTCGGCCAGCACGACCCAGGCCTTGGCGACCTCGCCCTTGGCCTCGTCGGGCACGCCGGCCACGCCCACCTCGGCCACCGCCGGGTGGGCGGCCAGCACCTCCTCGATCTCCCGCGGCCAGACCTGGTAGCCGTGGGTCTTGATGAGGTCCTTCATGCGGTCGACGATGAACAGGTACCCGTCGGTGTCCAGGTAGCCGAGGTCGCCGGTGTGCAGCCAGCGCTCGCCGTCGTCGTGGGTCCTGACGGTGGCCGCGGTCTCCTCGGGGTCGTCCCAGTAGCGGGCCATCAGCTGCGGCGCCCGGATCAGGACCTCGCCGACCTCGCCGGCGGGCAGGACGGCCCGGCTCTCCACGTCGACGATGCGCATCTCCACGTCGGGTAGGGGCATGCCCACCGAGCCGATCTTGTTCGGCCCCTCGACCGGGTTGACGGCGCAGGCCAGCATGGCCTCGGTCAGCGAGTAGCCCTCGACGATGCGGCCGCCGGTCAGCTCCTCGAAGCGGCGCTTGGTCTCGGCCAGCAGGGGCGCCGCCCCCGAGAAGCAGACCTTGACCGAGCTGAAGTCCACCTTGCCGGCCCGCACCTTCGGGTGGTGGAGCAGGGCGTTGAAGAGGGTGGGCACGCCGCTGAAGGCGGCCGGGCGGGTCTTGGCAATCGTGTGGAGGAGGTCGTCCAGGTCCCGCGGGTTGGGGACCAGGGCCATGGCGTTGTGGTTGCGCAGGGCGACGCTCTGGATGCCGATGTTGGCGAAGGAGTGGAACAGGGGCAGGGCGGCCATGAGGACGTCGTCCCATGGCGTGGTCCCGGCCTGGAGCCAGGTCCCGAGCTGGCGGCCGGTGGTGGTGTAGTGGCGGTGGAGGCCGACGACTCCCTTGGGGGTGCCGGTGGTGCCGCCGCTCATCAGGATCACCGCGGGGTCGTCCGGGGCGACCCGGACCGGCGGCCGGGCGGCGCCCTGGTGACGCTCCAATAGGTCGCCCAGCCACAGGTCGCCGGCGGCGAGTGTCACCCGGTGACCCTCCTTGCGCTCCTTGGCCAGGGTGAACAGCACCCGCAGGACCGGCGGCAGGTACTCCTTGACGTTCGTGGCCACGACCCGGGTGAGGGCGGTGCGCGGCTGGACGGCCTTGACCCGGGCGTAGAACGGGGTGAGCACCACGATCGTCTCGGCCCCGGTGCGGCGCAGCGCGCCCTCCAGCTCCTGGGCGGTGTAGACCGGGTTCAGGGGGACCAGGATCGCCCCCGCCTTCCAGGCGCCCAGCTCGCAGATGAGGAACTGCGGGCAGTTGGGCAGCAGCAGGGCGACCCGGTCGCCGGGCGCCACCCCGAGCCCGGCCAGGGCGGCCGCGAACGCGTCGCTGCGCTCCTCGAGCTCGCCCCAGGTGACGGTGCGTCCCTTGAACAGCACGGCCGGGGCACCCGGCCGCAGCGCCACCGCGTCGCCCAGGTCGTCCAGCAGCGTCCGCTCCGGGTACGGCGCCACGGACGCCGGCACACCCTCGTCGTAATGCCCAAGCCAAGGTGCGGACTGCATCGCCCAGCCTCCTGCCCTGCTTTGCCCGCCTTGCGGGCGTTCAGGCTATACCGGCAGCGCTCCTGCCGGCTGGGCCATTGGCAGCTGGAACCCGCCGTCGGCCAGGGACGTGGCCAGCAGCTCGGTCATGGCGTCGGCGTCCAGCGGCCGGGCGAACAGGTAGCCCTGGCCGTCCTGGCAGCCGAGGCTGGCCAGGTGGCCCGCCTGCTCGGCCTGCTCGATGCCCTCGGCCACGGTGTGGAGCTGCATGGTGTGGCTCAGGTTGATGATCGCGTGGGCGAGGGCGGTGTCCTCCCGGCCCCGGCCGATCCCGTCGACGAACGCCTTGTCGATCTTGAGCATGTCGATCGGGAAGCGGCGCAGGTAGCTGAGTGACGAGTAGCCGGTGCCGAAGTCGTCGATGGCCAGCAGGACGCCGAGCCCCTTGAGCTCCCGGAGCCGGGCGCTCATCGCCTCGACGTCGCTGACGAGGACGCTCTCGGTGATCTCGAGGGTGAGGTGGCGCGGCGACAGCCTGGAGATCTCCAGCGCGTGCACCACCTCGTCGACCAGGCTCTGGTCCTCGAGCTGGCGGCCGGACAAGTTGACGTGGACCGACAGCGGCGGCGCCTCGGGAAACCGGTCCTGCCAGCGCCGGGCCTGCAGGCAGGCTTGGAGCAGGACCCAGCTGCCGATCGGGCCGATCAGGCCCTGCTCCTCGGCCAGGGGGATGAACGCCGGCGGCGGCAGCAGGCCCCTGGCCGGGTGGTCCCAGCGGACCAGCGCCTCCACCCGGGTGACGCGGCCCGAGGCCAGCTCGACGATCGGCTGGTAGTGCAGGACGAGCTGGTCGCGGTCGGCGACGTGGCGCAGCTCGGCCTCCAGCTCGAGGCGCTGGAGCATGTCCTCGTGCATGTCGGGGTGGAACAGCTCGTAGCGGTCCTTGCCACCGGCCTTCGCCGCGTACATGGCCACGTCGGCGTTGCGGAGCAGCTCGTCCGCATCGTCGGCCCCCGGCCGGCCGGCGGCCACGCCGAGGCTGGCCTTGATGGGGATGGTCCGGCCGTTGAGGCCGAAGGGCTGGTGCAGGGTGTCGAGGACGCGGGCGGCGACCGCGGCCGCCGCCTCGGCGTCGCTGACCCGCTCCAGCAGCACGGCGAACTCGTCGCCGCCGAGGCGGGCGGCCACGTCGGTCGGGCGCAGGCAGCCCTGGAGCCGCCTGGCCGCGGCCACCAGGAGCTGGTCGCCGGCGGCGTGACCGAGGCTGTCGTTGACGTGCTTGAAGTCGTCCAGGTCGATGAACAGCACCGCCGTGTCGCCTTGGCCGGAGCGGGCCAGGGCGTGCTCGACCCGCTCGGTGAACAGGGTGCGGTTGGCAAGTCCGGTCAGCCCGTCGTGGAATGCCTGGTGGACGAGCTGAGCCTCGAGCTCCTTGCGGTCCGAGACGTCGCGGGTGTTGAGCACCAGGCCGCGGACGTTGGGGTCCTCGAGCAGGTTGGCGGCGACCGTCTCGGAGTGCAGCCAGGTGCCGTCGCGGTGGCGGACCCGCCAGGTCTCGGCCGGGGTCACGCCCGGCCGCAGCGCCGCCTCGGCCACGAACCTGGCCACCCGCTCCCGGTCGTCGGGGTGGACAAGGGTGAGCGGGTCGGCATCGACGAGCTCGGCCGGGTCGTAGCCGAGCACGCGGCGGACCGACTCGCTGTGGTAGCGGACGCTGCCGTCGGGGTCGACGATGCTGATCACGTCGGAGGAGTTCTGGACCAGCGACCGGAACCGCTCCTCGCTGGCCCGCAGCGCCCGCTCGGCCGCCTTGCGCTCCTCGACCTCGGCGGTGAGCGCCTGGTAGGCGCGGGCGAAGTCCTTGCGGACCCGCTGGCGCAGCGACACGGCGAGGGCCAGCCCGACGATCAGGACCAGCCCGCTCAGGCCGACCAGGAGGCGCTCGGAGCTTCTGCTGGCGTCCAGGGCCTGGCTGACCGCCCCGAACAGCCCCTGCTCCTTGGCGTCGAAGAGCTGCTTGATGCCGACGGCCAGCCGGTGGGCGGCCGGCTGCATCACCGCGACCTCGGCTCGCACGCTGACCTTGCCCGGGTCCGCCTTGAGCCTGGCCAGGTGCCGGTCGATGATCGCCAGGTCCCGGCGGGCCTGCTCGAGGGCCTGCGCGACCCGCGGGTCCCTGCTCTGCCCCTCGGCCTGGAAGAGCTGGTTGCCGAGCAGGCCGCGCCGGATGGTCACGCCCTTGAGGTCACCGGTGGCCGGCAGCTCCTCGATCTGGTCCTCGAGCAGCACCGCCTCACGCTGGGCGTTGACCAGGCTGCTGTTCAGGAACGACTGCTCGCCGAAGATGGCGGTGGTGCGGTTGACGTTGGCGTAGGCCTGGAGGATCAGCACCTCCACGACGAGGACGAGCGCCACCAGCACCCCGCCGAGGGCGAGGACGAGCGGACTGCGCCGGCGCCGCAGGACGCGGCCTGGGTCCGGCACGGCGCTAGGCGACCTTCATCGACGAGACGCTCCAGATCCACAGGTCGGGGTTGCGGCCCAGGCTGGAGCTGTCGGGGAACACGATCCGGATCGGGCCGGAGCGGTCCACCGGCATGTGCTTGCCGTCCGCCTTGGTGGCCAGCAGCATCTGGGAGCTGCGCACGTCGGCCACCTTGAACTCGACCTTGTAGTCGTCGAGGGCGGTCAGGCTGACCTTGCTGGCCGAGTCGGGGACGCCGGCCACGGCCAGGAGGTCGGACAGCAGCACGCCCTCGAACATGACCCGCCGCTTGAGAAACGGCTCGGCCGCCTCCAGCCGGACCCTGCGCATCTGCTCCAGGCTGGCCAGGTCGAACTCCAGGCGCCGGCCCTTGTTGGCGGTGCCGATGTCGCCGGTCACCGTCAGCACGACCTCGCCCTTGGGGGCCGAGATCTTCTCGCCCGCCACCAGGGTTCCGTCGTCGACAACCTGCGGCGCCGACGCGCTTGGGGCCGCCGCCTCAGGCGGGGCCTCCTCCTTGCCGCCGCAGGCGGCCACCGTCAGCGCCGTCACCAGCGCCACCACGACCAGCCGAATGCTCCGTCCCACAGCCGTCCTCCCATCGGGCTCGCGATCTGCGTCCCTTCTTGTTTCGGCAGATCACGAGCCTGGCTGAGGGCCCGGGCTCAGGCGCCTGGCGCCTCGGCCACGTTCTGGAGGCGGACCTTGGCGTGGGCGACCAGACGGCCCTGCTCGTCGTGAATCTCGATCTGCCACAGCTGGGTGGTGCGGCCGCGCGCCAGCGGGGTGGCCTCGGCGCGCAGCTCGCCGCGGCGGACCGCCCGCAGGAAGTCGGTGTGGTTGGAGACGCCGACCACCTTGCCCTGGTCGCCGAACCACAGCGACCCGGCGACGCTGGCCGCGGTCTCGGCCATGGTGGCGTACACCCCGCCGTGGACCAGGCCGAAGGGCTGGTACAGGTCGGGAGTGACCGGGCAGGTGAGCACGACCCGGTCGCCCGAGGCCTCGTGGATCCGCAGCCCGACGAGCTTGATGAAGCCGCGCTGGAGCTCGGAGGGGTCCGGCCGGGGGGGTCCGGGGGACCCCGGGGGGGTCCCCCGGTCGGACAAGGCAGATCTCCGGGGGGGTGCCCCGGGAAGCCGGGAGGGGTCGGGCGAGGTCATGGGCGGCTCCCGGGTGGGGCGGACCGGCGCAGGGCGTCGGCCAGGTCGCGCTGAATCACGGTGAGGGTCAGGTCGCTGCGGGTCCGCTCGATGATGGAGCGGGCCACGTCGGTGGCGCGGCGCAGGTTGCCGGTGATGGCGTCAGGGTAGTCGAGGTCGGCCAGCAGGGCGTGGATCTCCTCCATGGAGGCGAACAGGGCCGACGCCCTGGCCACGTCCCCGGCCCTGAGCACGTCCAGCAGGTGGCGGCGGAGCTCGCCGACCGTCTCGGCCAGCCCGTTGAGGTAGGGGGCGTCGCCGACGCCGACGTCCTCGGCCCGCGGCACCGGGTCGCCGGCGACCAGGGCTCGGGTGGCGAGGGCCTCGGCGTACTCCTTCTGGGCGTCCTGGACGAAGCCGGCGTACAGCACGTCGGGATGGGCGGCGAGCACCGAGGAGGCCACCTCGAGGAGCTCCCTCGCCTTGGCCAGCAGCTCGCCGGCCCGGTCGAGCTCGCCGCGGTGGGCGGCCCGGATGGCGTTGGCCGAGCAGCGCACCGCCTGGCGGGCGTTGCGGATCCCCACCTCGCGGGCCCGGTGTTTGGCCTCCAGGCGGGCCCGCAGCCCACCCGCGGTCTCGCCGAGGCTCATTCGGAGGACACGGGCACCTGGCCGCCCCACGGCGCCGGGGTGGCCCGGCGCTCCCGGCGGCCCTCCGCCCGCCGGGCGCCGGCGGCCAGGGCTGGGCGCCGCCGGGCGCGGCGCCGGCCGAGGCCCACGAGGGTGAGCAGGTAGCCGGCTAGCAGCGCGCCGGTCACGGCGGCGGCCGGCCACCAGCGCCCCCCACCTATCGCCCAGGCGCGCGACCCGGCGGCCGTGGCCAGGACGAGCAGCAGCAGGACGCGGCGACGCCGGGTCGCGGCCCGGCGGCCGGCCGCCCGGCGGCGGGCCTGCCGGGCGGCCAGCGCGGCCGCCTCCAGCTCCTCGTCGGTGGGCTCGTCGTCGGCGGGGAGGTTCCCGCCGGTCCATGGACGGGCGCCGCCACTGGTGAGCCGGCGGCCGCCCTCGGAGGCCTCGGCGGCGAGCTCGGCCCGCCCACGGCGGGCCAGGGGGACCAGCAGCACGACCCAGATGACGACCACGAGCGCGAACACGGCCAGGCTCACGGTGTCACCCCTCTCGCGGCCGGCAGGCCCGAGGCAACGTAGCACGGGCAAAATGCCGGTTCAACGACCTCAGGGGGTACCCACACGGCGACGGAGAGGAGGCATGCCCATGGCCGTTCCCGAGCCACACAACGGACCCACCGCGGACAGGGACCGCGACTGGAACTGGTCAGAGCAGGGCGCCAGGCAGGTCGAGGCCATGCTCGAGCACGGCGGGTGGAAGGAGGTCGCCCAGGCGCACGCCTGGTACGACGACACCGACGGCGACCCACCGGAGAAGAAGGGCGCCTACAAGCTCCCCCACCACGAGCTGATCGACGACCGCCTCCACGTGGTCTGGCGCGGGGTCAGCCACGCCATGAACGTGCTGGCCGGCGGCCGCGGCGGCGTGAACATCCCCGACAAGGACCGCCCCGCCGTCTGGCGCCACCTCGCCCGCCACTACGAGCAGTTCGACGAGGAGCCGCCAGAGCTGTCGTAGCGGAGTTGGAGGGCGTAGCGAAGTCGCGTGGTGCCAAGGGACGCGAACGGCTGTCCACAGCCCCGGTTCAGCTGTCGGGTGGGTGCTGGTGGCTCTCGTCGGGGACCGGGCCCCGGGCGGTGGACACCGCGTGGGCGAGGACGGGGGCGAGGACCGACCACTCCTCGCGCACTGCCTTGGGGTTGCCGGGGAGGTTGACGACCAGGGTCCGGCCGGCCAGGCCGGCGGTGGCTCGCGACAGCATGGCGAACGGGGTGATGTCGAGGCTGGCGTGGCGGAGGGCCTCGGCGATGCCGGGGGCCTCGCGGTCGAGCACGGCCCGGGTCGCCTCGGGGGTCACGTCGCGGGGGCCGAGGCCGGTGCCACCGGTGGTGAGGACGACGTCGGCGTCGGTGACCATGGCCCGGAGGGCGGCGGTGATGGGCTCGCGGTCGTCGGGCACCACCGCCCGGGAGACGAGCTCGGCCCCGGCGGCCTCCAGCAGCTCGCACAGGGCGCTGCCGCCGGCGTCGTCACGGGTGCCGGCGGCCACCCGGTCGCTGACGGTCAGGACCCCGACCCGGATCCCGTTCAGCTCACTCATGTGGCCATGTAGTCCCCGGAGCGACCGCCGCGCTTGGCCAGCAGGCGCAGGTCCTCGACCCGGACGTCGCGCTGGACCCCTTTGACCATGTCGTACAGGGTCAGGGCGGCGGTGGCGGCGGCGGTCAGGGCCTCCATCTCGACCCCGGTGCGGCCGGTGGTGCGGACCGTGGCGGTGACCCGGACGGCGTCGGCCTCGAGGGCCAGGTCGACCTCGACCCCGGTGATCGGCAGCGGGTGGCACAGCGGGATCAGGTCGGGGGTGCGCTTGGCCCCCAGAATGCCGGCCACCCGGGCCACGGCCAAGGCGTCGCCCTTGGGCAGACCCGAGGAGGCGAGCAGCTCCAGGGTGGCCGGGGCGAGCACGACCCGGCAGCCGGCCGTGGCCACCCGCTCGGTCTCGGGCTTGGCCGAGACGTCGACCATCCGGGCCGCGCCCTGGTCGTCGAGGTGGCTCAGCTCACCCATGCCAGGTCCTCCCGGAGCAGCAGGACCTGCACGGGGGAGCCCTGGGGGAGCTCGCGGTGCTCGGCCGGGACCACCGCCAGCCCGTCGGCGGCCACACACGAGGACAGCACTCCCGAGCCCTGGTGGCCGGTGAGGGTGGCCACCAGGCCCTCGTCCCCGACGGCCAGCCGGACGCGGAGGAACGACACCTTGCCGGCCGGGCTGCGGACCGGCTCGCCGAGGCGGGCGATGACCTGGGGCCGGTCGAGCCGGTCGTCGGGGTGGCCGGCGAGGCGGCGCAGGGCCGGGCGGACCAGGGTCTCGAAGACCACGAAGCAGGAGACGGGGTTCCCGGGCAGCCCGTACAGCGGGGTCCCGGCGGCCAGCCCGAACGCCTGGGGCATGCCAGGCTGCATGGCCACCTTGAAGCTGCGCACGTCGCCGAGCTCGGCCAGGACCTGCTTGGTGTAGTCGCGCTCCCCCACCGACACCCCGCCGGAGGTCAGCACGAAGTCGCCGTCGGCCGCGGCCAGGGCGAACCCGCGCCGCAGGGCGTCGGGGTCGTCGCGGAGCCGCCCGCAGCGGAAGGCCTCGGCCCCGGCCGAGCGGGCCTGGGCGGCCAGCAGCCAGGAGTTGGAGTCACGGATCTGGCCGGGACCGAGCGGGTCGCCGGGGTCGACCAGCTCGTCACCGGTGGACACAACCGAGACCCGGGGACGGGGATGGACAGGCACGGCCTTGCGGCCGACCGAGGCGAGCATGCCGATGGCCGCCGGGTCCAGGACCCGTCCCCGCTCCAGCACCACCGTGCCCAGGCGGACGTCCTCGCCGGCCTCGCGGACGAACCGGCGGGGGCCGGGGTCGAGGCGGACGAGCACGGTGTCGCCGTCGACGGTCGTCTGCTCGACGGGCACCACCGTGTCCGCGCCCGGGGGCAGGGCCCCGCCGGTCATGATGCGGGCCGCGCCGCCCGCCTCGACGGTGGGCAGCCGGCCGGTGCCGGCGAACACCTCGCCGGTGACCTCGAGGGCGACCGGGGTGTCCTCGCCGGCGCCGGCGAGGTCGGCCCCGCGGACGGCGAACCCGTCCATGGCCGAGTTGGCGAACGGGGGCAGGTCCTCGGCCGCGGCCACGTCGGCGGCCAGGACCGTGCCGAGGGCGTCGCCCAGCCCGACCTCCGTCACCGGGAGGGAGGCCACGCGCTCGAGCACGCTCGCCCTGGCGTCGTCGAACGGCACCAGGTCGGGCGGGTTCGGACGGTCCGGCGGAAAGCGGTCTGCCATAGGAGGTGATGCTAGTGCCTCGCCGGCCCCCGCGCCTCGGCCTGTTGGTCCAGGTCGGCCACGAACCGCCGCAGGAAGGCCACGAACGCCGGGCCGGTGTCGTCGCGGCGGGCGGCCAGCTCGACCGTGGCCCGCAGGTAGTCGTTCTTGTCACCGGCGTCGTAGCGGGTCCCGGCGAACGAGTAGGCGAGCACGCCCCGGTCGGAGTGGTGGACCAGGTGCTTCAGGGCGTCGGTGACCTGGATCTCGTTGCCGGCGCCGGGCTGGGTGGACCGCAGGGCGTCGAAGATCTCCGGGTGGAGCACGTAGCGGCCGATCACGGCCAGGTTCGAGGGGGCGTCCTCGGGGGCCGGCTTCTCGACCACGTCGGCCATCCGCAGCAGTCCCGGCTCGACCTCCTCGGCCGGGTCGACGCAGCCATAGGCCTTGATCTGGGAGCGCTCGACCTCCATGGCCGCGACCACGCTGGCCCCGTGCCGCTCGAAGCTACCGATCAGGTCCGACAGCAGCTTCTCGCCCTCGTCGATGACGTCGTCTCCGAGCAGGACCGCGAACGGCTCGTTGCCCACGTGCTGCTCGGCGACGCTGACGGCGTGGCCGAGGCCGAGCGGGGCCTTCTGGCGGATGTAGTGGACCTGGGCCATGTCGGAGATGTGGCGGACCAGCTCCAGCTTGTCGTCGTCGCCCTTGTCGGTGAGCAGCTGCTCGAGCTCGACCGAGCGGTCGAAGTGGTCCTCGATGGCCTGCTTGCCCCGGCCGGTGACGATCAGGATGTCCTCGATCCCGGCGTCGACCGCCTCCTCGATCACGTACTGGATCGAGGGCTTGTCGACCAGTGGCAGCATCTCCTTGGGCTGCGCCTTTGTCGCCGGGAGGAAACGGGTCCCCAGCCCAGCCGCTGGAATGACGGCCTTGCGTACCTTCACGATGTTCCCCCACCTCGCTGTACCGACAGATCTTACTCGACCCTGGCCGCCCTTCCCTTGACCTGGCCGGGCCGGGCGGTCAGCGGCAGCAGCCGCGGCCCGCCCGTCGCCACCCGGTCCCGCCCCTGGAGCTTGGCATCGTAGAGTGCCTCATCAGCGGCCCCCAGTAACTCGTCAGGGCGTGGAGTCCACAATCGGCGAACAACCGGGTTCCGAGCGACCCGCGTCTGGTTCATCATGGATTGGTAGGTTCTTCGCCGACGGGGGGATCACGCCGTGCCTGGTGACCGGAAGCCGTCGAAGCGGAAGCCCCGCCCCGTGCGCGAGCGCATCGAGTACGCTCCCGACGCCCTCGGGTGGCTGCACGAGCAGCTCGAGCCTCCTTCCCCGCAGGCCCCCGCCGACCCCACTCCCCAGCCCCAGCCCCCTGGGCCTCCGGCCCCCGAGCCACCGAGGCAGGCCATGGCGAGCAGAGACATCCCGCCCGAGCCCACTCCGCCACCCGCGCGCACCTCGCCGCCCGCGCCGACTCCTCCGGCCGAGGCGCCGCCCAGGAACGGGGAGCTGCGAACCGACCAGCTGCTGGCCCGGCCGCCGGGTGGGCCGACCGAGGGCTGGCAGGCGGTGGTCTACCAGCTCAGCGGGGGCCGGGTGCGGCCGGAGCCCGGGCCGGCCGAGCGGAGCCGGCAGCAGATGGCGAGGCGGATCGGCGCCCCGGTGGCCGGCTGCCAGCGGATCGCCGTGATCTCGCTGAAGGGCGGGGTCGGCAAGACCACCACCACCGCCTGCCTGGGCGCGATCTTCGCCGAGCACCGCGGTGACCGGGTGGTGGCCGTGGACGCCAACCCCGACCCGGGCACCCTCGGCTACCGCATCCGCCGGGACACCGCCGGCACGGCCGCCGACCTGCTGGCCAACCTGGACAAGCTGGAGCGCTACTCCGACGTGCGTAACTACGCCTCCCAGACCGACCTGCGCCTGGAGGTGATCACCTCCGAGGCCGACCCGGGCCGCGACGAGGCCTTCGGCGAGAACGACTACCGCGAGCTGGCCGGCGTGCTGGAGCGCTACTACTCCCTGGTCCTGACCGACTGCGGCCCTGGCCTGCTCCACTCGGCCATGCGGGCCATCCTGTCCACCGCCGACCAGCTGGTGGTGGTCGCCACCCCCAGCCTGGACGGCGCCCGCTCGGCCAGCCTGACCCTCGACTGGCTGAACCAGCACGGCCACGGGGCGCTGGCCCGCTCCTCGGTGGTGGTGATCAACGCCGTCCGGGGGCGCGGCCTGGTCGACGTGGACAAGCTCCAGGAGCATTTCGCCCGCCGCTGCCGGGCGGTGGTCCGCGTCCCGTTCGACCGGCACCTGGAGACCGGGGCCGAGATCGTCCTCGACGCGCTCGCCCCGGCCACCCACCGCGCCTATGTCCGGCTGGCGGCCGCCGTGGCCGACGGCTTCCCCTCCCCGGCCCGGGACGGCGGCCAGGCCTAGCCCATTGCTATCATCCGGGCTATGCCGACCTATGAGTACGCCTGCACCGAGTGCGGCAACCGCATCGAGGTGGTGCAGTCGATCTCCGAGGCGCCCCTGACCACCTGCACGGTCTGCGGAGGCGCCCTGCGAAAGGTGTTCTCCCCCGTCGGGATCGTCTTCAAGGGGTCGGGGTTCTACCGCACCGACTCCCGCGCCAAGCCCGCCACCAGGACCGACGGCGCCCGCGACAAGGACAAGGCCAAGACGACCGGCGACGCGAAGCCCAAGGGCTCGTCCTCGGAGGGCGGGAGCTCGAGCTCGACAGCCAAGACGGCCGAGAAGAGCGCCTGAGGTCAGCAGGTCCGGCCGGGGTCCAGCAGCAGGTTCGGCAGCGGCTGGTCCGAGGACGACACCACCCGCCCGGTCCGCAGGGACACGACCAGCCGGCCGGACACCTCCCCCCGTTGTCGACCGAGGCGTAGAGGAGCTCGCCGTTCAGCTGGGCGTCGTCGACCGCCCGGCTGCCGAGCAGGCGCCGGGGCCGGCGGTCCCCCGGCCCGTACAGGGTGACGCCGACGCCCCGCTGGCGCTGTGCCTCCTCGTCCCAGGTGCCGCCGTAGGCGAGCAGCCGCCCGGCCTGCCAGCTGGCGATGGTGGCCGCCGGATCGAGCGGGCGGACCGTCCAGGTGCAGGTGTCGATCAGCTTGACCCCGCTCGGGCGCTGGTCCATCCGCTGGGTGGCCGGCGTGTCGCCGGTGATGTCGCTGTCGCCTCCCCAGACGGCCAGCGTGTCATCCCCGAGCCAGCATGCGGACCGCCAGGCGCCCGCGACCTGCTTGGCCTCGGCCGGCGGGACCAGCCAGTGAGCCAGCCGCCGCAGCAGCGAGGCCGGCTGACGCAGCCGGCGGTAGGTGACCCGGAGGCTGCCCAGGTCGACCTCGGCGACCGTGGCCCCGGCGGCGACGACGAACGCCCGGCCACCGGCCGGGTCGACCGCCAGGGCCGCCTCCCGGGTGATGCCGTAGGCGCCCGGCTTGTCCCAGTCCGGCGGGTTCTGGAACCCGGCCCGGACCCCGGCCAGCTGAACCGTCCGCATCCGCCCCCGGTCGTCCACCACCGAGAGGTGCGCCGGCCCTATCTGCTCGACCGGCGTGTGGAGCAGGACCAGCCGGTCCCCCGCCCCGGCGGCGATGATCCCGGCCGGCGCCAGTCGCCGCCGCGACAGCAACCGGCCTGCCACCGGGTCGGCCAGCATCAGTGTTGCGCCGTCCGAGTTCCCGGCCACCACGGCCAGCCGCCGGGGGGCAAGCCAGACCGCGTCCTGCGGTGCCGCGGCCACAATCCCGAAGCGGATGGTGGCCACCCGCCGGAGCCGCACCGGGTCGATCACATGCAGCGCGTCGTCATCCACGTCCCCGAGCACCAGCCGTTGCCGGTCGGGCGACCAGAGGTACCCGGACACCCCGTAGGCCAGCCGGATACGGGGTCCCGGCAACGGCCGCAGGGTCCGAGGGTCGAGCCGGGCGAGCACGGCCGGCTTGTAGCCGATCACCCCGAGCACTGGCCCGGGCGCCCCAACCGCCTGGCCCGACGCCCGGCCCGGCGCCATCCCGCCGGCCGTCCCGGCCGACTCACCGGCCGCCCCGCCCGGCAGGCGCGCGCCAACCCAACCCGCCGGTGCGCGGCCCCCCGGAGGGGGAGCGTCGCCGACCGCGGGAACGAGTGCGCACCGTTGTCCACAGCCCCGGCCGCTCGACCCCCATCCCCCGCTGGCCGGGTCGCCGACCACGACCCCGCCGGTCAGCATGGCGAGGGCCAGCGCGCTGGCGACGGTCAGTCGCCGGGCGGTTCTGCCCCGATGGCGCATTGGCTACCTCCTGAGCCGGTACACCGCCGGGGTGTGGGTGGTTCCGCTCCGATACCATGCCGGCGGCCGCCGGCCCGGCGGTCGCCTCGCGGGGGGTCGCCCCGCTGGTCGAAAGGTGCGAGGGTCATGGCCCGTCCCCAGGCCGAGCTCGGGGTCTTCGGTGGCTCCGGGTTCTATGCGTTCCTCGACGGTGTGGAGGAGCACGAGATCGAGACGCCGTATGGCGCCCCGTCCGACAAGCTGACGATTGGCGAGGTCGAGGGCCGCCGGGTGGCCTTCCTCCCCCGCCATGGCCGCCGTCACCAGTACCCGCCCCACAAGATCCCCTACCGGGCCAACCTCTGGGCCATGAAGGAGCTCGGGGTGACCCGGGTGATCGGCCCCTGCGCCGCCGGGTCCCTCCAGGCCGAGGCCGCTCCCGGGCACTTCGTCATCTGCGACCAGGTCGTGGACCGGACCTGGGGCCGCGACGACACCTTCTACGACGGCCCCGAGACCACCCACATCTCCTTCGCCGACCCCTACTGCCCCGAGCTGCGGTCCCTGGCCCTCAAGGAGGCCGAGGCCCAGAACATCACCGTCCACGACGGCGGCACCATGGTGGTCATCCAGGGCCCCCGCTTCTCCACCAGGGCCGAGTCCAAGTGGTTTCAGGGCAACGGCTGGAAGGTCATCAACATGACCGGTTACCCCGAGGCCCTGCTGGCCCGCGAGCTCGAGCTCTGCTACGTGAACGTCTCGCTGATCACCGACTACGACGTCGGCCTGGAGGGCATGCCCGGGGTCGAGCCGGTGTCCCACTCCGAGGTCGTGCGGGTCTTCCAGGAGAACAACGCCAAGCTGAAGGACCTCCTGTTCGCCCTGCTGCCGAGCGTTCCCGCCGAGCGCACCTGCCCGTGCGCCACCGCCCTCGAGGGCGCCCGCTTCGAGGCCTGACAGAAAGGCTCCGGCCCCGTGCTCCGCGCCATCGTCCTCGGGATCGTGCAGGGGATCACCGAGTTCCTGCCGATCTCATCGTCGGCCCACCTGTCGATCGTGCCCCGGCTGCTCGGCTACGCCACCCCGACCCTGGCCTTCGAGGTGCTGCTGCACTTCGGCACCCTGGCCGCGGTGGTCGCCTACTTCGCCAGGGACCTGTGGGCGTTCGTGCTCTGCCTGGTCGCGCCCGGCCGCCTTGGCCCAGGGGAGGCGGCCACCCGGCGGCGGCTGCTGGGGCTGCTCGCCCTGGCCTCGGTCCCGGCGGCGGTGGTCGGGTTCCTGCTCCAGGACTGGGCCGACGAGCAGACGGCCCGGCCCCTGCGGGCCTCGGTCTGGCTGGTGCTGACAACCGTGATCATGATCGCGGCCGAGCTGTACGCCCGCTCCCACCCGCCCGGCACGGCCCCGGCCGCGACCCCTGGGGAGCTGGAGGGCGGGGAGGAGCCCCTGGCCGCCCGCGCCGGGACCAGAGTGCAGCGCCACCACGGCCGGGCCACCGGGACCGTGACCGATGCCGAGGACGCGCAGCGGGAGCTGCAGCGGCTGCCGGTGCTCAAGGCGGCCGGCATCGGGCTCGGCCAGGCGCTGGCGCTGATCCCGGGCACGAGCCGCTCCGGCATCACCATCTCGGCCGGCCTGTTCCTGGGCGTGAGCCGTGAGGCGGCGGCCCGCTTCTCGTTCCTGCTGTCGATCCCGGCCATCCTCGGCGCCGGGATCCTCAAGCTTGACGAGCTCTCGACGGCCACCGAGACCCCGGCCGAGCTGGCCGCCGGCACCATCGCCGCCGCCGTCTCCGGCTTCCTGGCCGTGTCGTTCCTGATCCGCCTGCTCCGCACCAGGACCCTGTGGCCGTTCATCTGGTACCGGCTGGTTGCCGGAGGGCTGTTCGTGCTGCTGCTGTCCACCATCCGGTCCTGATGGTCACGGTCCGCCCCGCCACCGCCGCCGACGCGCCGGCCATGGGCCGGCTGCACGTCCGGGCCTGGCAGGCCGCCTACCGAGGGCACATGCCGGACGGCTACCTCGACGGCCTCCGCGCCGAGGACCGCGCCGCCGGGTGGGAGCGGGTCCTGGGCGTCGAGCGGCCCCGGGGTGTTGTCCTGGTCGCCGAGCGGGACGGCGAGGTCGTGGGCTTCGCCACCGTCGGCCCGGCCGAGGACCCCGAGGGCGCCGGCGAGCTGTACGCCATCAACGTCGACCCGGCCCACTGGGGGACCGGCGCCGGCCGGGCCCTGCTGGAGGCGGCCCAGGCCGAGCTGGCCCGCCTCGGCTTCGACGAGACGGTGCTGTGGGTGCTGCCGGCCAACGCCCGCGCCCGCCGGTTCTACGAGCTCGCCGGCTGGGCCAGCGACGGGACCGAGCGGACGGTGGACGTGCTCGGGGTCACCGTCCCCGAGGTCCGCTACCGGAGGCGCTCGAGGAGCGAGGACAGCTCGTCGGCGACGCCGTTGGGGACCGAGTAGCCGGTCTCGTCGCGGATCTCGCCGAAATGGTCGCGGACGTCCTCCAGGGTCAGGTCCGGGTTGGCGTAGCCCTGGGTGAGGCCGATGAAGAAGCGGGCCACCCGGCCGCCCCCGGCCGAGTAGATCTCGCCGCTGACCGGGCACTCCTCCGAGACCAGCCAGGCGGCCACGGGCGCGACCAGACCCGGGTCGAGCCTGGGGGCGAGGGGGCCGAGCAGCTCCTCGGTCAGGCGGGTGCGGGCGATCGGGGCGAGCACGTTGGCCCGGATGTTGTGGCGGGCGCCCTCCTGGGCCAGCACCCGGGCCAGCCCGACCAGCCCCATCTTGGCCGCGCCGTAGCTGCTCTGGCCGAAGTTGCCGAGGATGCCGGCGTTGGACGCGGTGACCAGGACCCGGCCGTAGCCGGCCTCGCGCATCTTCACCCAGGCCGGCCGGATGACGTGGAAGGCCCCCTTGAGGTGCACGTCCAGGACCGGGTCGAGCAGCTCTGGGGTCAGGTTGTGGAACGCCTTGTCGCGCAGGATCCCGGCGTTGCTGATGACGATGTCGACCCGGCCGAACGCCTCGAGAGCCGTGTCGATGATCGCCTGGCCGCCCTCGACGGTGGCCACGGTGTTGGTGTCGGCCACCGCGACCCCGTCCAGGTCCTCGATCTCCTTCACCGTCCGCTCGGCCGGGCCGGCCGACGCGCCCGTGCCGTCGGCCGCCCCGCCCAGGTCGTTGACGACCACCTTGGCGCCCCGGGCGCCCAGCAGCAGCGCGTGCTCGCGGCCCAGACCGCCGCCCGCGCCGGTCACGATGGCCACTCTGTCGTCGAAGCGGATGTCGGCCATGGGTCGTCTCCCTCCTCGCGCCGCCGGACCTACGATATCGGCCATGGGACCGCTCCAGGGAGTGCGGGTCGTCGAGCTGGCGAGCATCGGGCCGGGGCCGTTCTGCGCCATGCTCCTGGCCGACCTTGGGGCCGAGGTCCTGGCCGTCGACCGGCCCGCGTCCGAGGGGCCGGGCTGGCCCGCCTTGTTCGGCCGGGGCCGGCGCCGGGTCGCCGTTGACCTGAAGCACCCCGACGGGCCGGGGGTGGTGCTCGACCTGGTCGCCGGGGCCGACGCGCTGGTCGAGGGGTTCCGCCCAGGGGTGGCCGAGCGCCTCGGGATCGGCCCCGAGGCCTGCCTGGCCCGCAACCCACGCCTGGTCCTCGGGCGGGTGACCGGCTGGGGCCAGGACGGGCCGCTGGCCGGCGCGGCCGGCCACGACATTGACTACATCGCCCTGGCCGGGGCCCTCCATCCCATCGGGCCGGCCGACGGCCCGCCGGTGCCGCCGCTCAACCTGCTCGGCGACTTCGGCGGCGGCGGGATGCTGCTCGCCCTCGGGGTGGTCGCGGCCCTGCTGGAGGCCGGCCGCTCCGGCCGCGGTCAGGTGGTGGACGCGGCCATGGTCGACGGCGCCGCCCTGCTCACCACCCAGCTCCACGAGCTGCTGGCCGCCGGCCTCTGGACCGACCGCCGCGCCACCAACCTCCTCGACGGGGCGGCCCCGTTCTACGCCGTCTACGAAACCGCCGACGCCCGCCACCTGGCCGTCGGCGCCCTCGAGCCCCAGTTCTGGGCCGAGCTCCTGGAGCGGATCGGCCAGCCCGCCGGCGACCTCCCCGCCCAGCTCGACCGCGACGCCTGGCCGCTGGTGCGGGAACGCCTGGCCGCCGTGTTCCGAACCAGAACCCGCGACGAATGGTGCCGCCTCCTGGAAGGCACCGACGCCTGTGTCGCCCCCGTCCTCTCCCCCCTGGAAGCCCCCTCCCACCCCCACAACCAGGCCCGCACCACCTTCGTCGAGGTCGGGAACGTCACCCAGCCCGCCCCGGCCCCCCGCTTCAGCCGCACCCCCTGCCCCGATCCCGATCCAGGGGGTCCGGCCAGCGACGACCTCCTCGCCACCTGGGGCCTTTCCGAGGAGCGGGTCGCCAGGCTCCGGGCCAGCGGGGCGCTCGCCTAGGAGGCAAGCCAGGCGTCGAGGGCGGCCAGCCAGGTGTCGAGTGCCTCACGGTGGACGCTGTGGCCGGCGGCGAGGACCCGGGTGGTGCCGTGGCGCATGGCCTCGACGGCCGCCTTGCGGTCCAGGCCGTGGAGGAGGGACCCGAGGGCCTCCTCGGCGAGGAGCAGGAGGACGGGGAGGGGCGCGGCCGCGAGGAGCGCCGGGAGGTCGAAGCGGACACCGGGACGGAGTGCGGCCGCGACCGCCTGACCGTCGCAGTCGGCCAGGTCGGCAACCCGGCGTGCGGCCTCGCCGGGGGGCCAGGCGGGGTTGGCCGCCTCCAGGTCCCGCCGAAGCGCTTCGGGGTCGGTGACCGCCCGGCGCGTGTCGGCCTCGATCCCGGCGGCCAGGTCGGCCCAGTCGATCGACCCCGACCCCGGCGGGTCCTCCACCACCAGCCGCCGCGCGAACCCGGGCCGCCGCCCCACCAGCTCGAGCGCCAGCAACGCACCCAGCGAGTGCCCAACCAGCCGATCCACCGGCACAGCGGGCGCCTTGGCCGTCGCCGCCTCGACCGTCTCGGCCACGTCGTCGGCGAGGTCCGCCACGGACAGCCCGGCCTGGGTCCGCGGACTGACCCCATGCCCGTGCAGGTCCACAGCCAGCACCCGGTAGCCACGCTCAGCCAGCGCCGGCCCGACCCGCCACCAGGTCCGTGACGACGACGTCACCCCATGAACCAGCACCGCCAGGGCCCTCCGGCCCTGGGGTTCGCGACCCCTCGCCTCCGGCGCCCCCCACTCTCGGGTGGCTAGCACCACCACCTACGCGCCTGCCACCGTCATCTGGCCGATCAGGAGGCTCGACCCACCGATCGAGCCGGTGGTGAAGCGTAGATCCGACCCGACGGCGTCGATGCCCTTGAGGATGTCGAGGAGGTGGGCGGCCACGGTGGCCTCCCGGATCGGCTCGGCGAGCTGGCCGTCGCGGAACAGCAGGCCGCTGACGCCGACCGAGAAGTCGCCGGTGATCGGGTTGGCGCCGGAGTGGACGCCGGAGACGTCCTGGACCAGGAGGCCCTCGCCGGCCCGGGACAGCAGGCCCGCCTGGTCGAGGTCGCCCGGCTCCAGGAACAGGTTGTGGGCCGAGATGCCCGGGGTGCTCTTGAACGAGCCCCGGCGGGCGTTGCCGGTCGAGCGCACGCTGTCGCCCTCGCGGGCGGCGCTGGCGGTGTTGTGAAGGAAGCACTGGAGCACGCCGTCCTCGATCAGCACCGTCCGCCGGGTCGGGACGCCCTCGCCGTCGAAGGGGGCGGCGCCGGGGCCGGCGACCAGGCGGCCGTCGTCGACCAGGCGCAGGCCGGCCGCGCCCACCTGCTCGCCGATCCGGCCGGCGAACAGGCTGCGGCCCTTCTGCACCTCCTCGGCCGACAGGCCGGCCAGGAGCACCCCGAGCAGGCTCGGGGCGACCATCCGGTCGAACACCACCGGGATGGTCCGGGTCGGCGGCTTGGTCGCGCCCAGCATCCGCACGGCCCGGTCGGCGGCCTCCCGGGCCACCGGGCCCGGGTCGAGGTCGTCGAGGGCGCGGGCGGTGTCGACGGCGTAGCCGATCTGGCTCTCGCCGTCCTCGGTGGCCAAGGCCACCGAGACGCACCAGGCGTGGGTGACCGCGAACGACCCCGACACCCCCAGCGACGAGGCGACCGCGACCTCGCCGACCACGTCGCCGTAGCGGGCCGACTCGACCTGGGTGACCTTGGGGTCGGCGGCCCGGGTGCGGGCCTCCAGGTCCAGGGCCAGGGCGACCTTCCGTTCGGGGTCGGTGTCGGCCAGGCGGGTGTCGAACAGGCCCTCCAGGGCCTCGTAGGCGGCGGCGTCGGGGAGCACGTTGCCCGGGTCCTCCCCGGACACCTCCAGGTTGGCCCTGGCCTCGGCCAGGCACTCGCGCAGGCCCTCGTCGGAGAGGTCGGCGGTGTAGGCGTAGCCGAGACGGCCGTCCTTCACCACCCGGACCCCGACGCCGCTGGAGGAGGCCGAGATGAGCCGCTCGACCTCGGCCTGGAAGGCGGTGACCGAGGTCTCGGTGGTCAGCTCGGCGTAGGCCTCCACCCCCTCGTCTGTGGCCGCCTCGGCGGCGAGGCGCTCGACGATGGCGTCCAGCTCGACGGTCATGCCGGCCCTCCTGTGCCCCCGACGGTCATCTGGGAGATGCGCATGGTGGGGGCGCCGTTACCGACCGGCACGCCCTGGCCCTCCTTGCCGCAGATGCCCTCCTTGACGGTGAAGTCGTTGCCGAGGGCGTCGACGGCCGCGACCACGCTCGGCCCGTCGCCGACCAGGTTGGCCCCCCGCACCGGGGTGGTCACCTCGCCGTTCTCGACCAGGTAGCCCTCGACCACCCCGAACACGAACTCGCCGGTGACCGGGTTGACCTGCCCGCCCCCGAGCGACTTGGCGTACAGCCCGCGCGGGGTCTGGCGGATGATCTCGGAGGGATCGTCGCCGCCGGCCAGCACGTAGGTGTTGGTCATGCGCGGGATCGGCACCTCGGCGTACGACTGGCGGCGGCCGTTGCCCGACGCCGGCAGCCCGAGCTGCCGGGCCCGGATCAGGTCGGTGAGGTAGTCGGTGCAGACCCCGCCGGAGAACAGCACCGTCCGCTGGGCCGGGGTGCCCTCGTCGTCGAAGGCGAACGAGCCCCAGGCGCCCTCGACGGTGGCGTCGTCGACCCCGTTGAAGCGCTCGTCCCCGATCCGCCGGCCCTGCTTGCCGGTGTAGACCGACGCCTCCTTGGCGATCAGGTCGGCCTCCATGCCGTGCCCGGACGACTCGTGGAACAGGACCCCGCCGTTGCCGGAGGCGATCACCACCGGCATCAGGCCGGCCGGGGCCGGCTTGCTGTCGAGCATGGCCACGGCCCGCTCGGCCGCCTTGCGGGCCACCTCCTCGGGGGGGAACTCGTCCAGCAGCTCGAAGCCCATGGAGCGGCCGGGGCCGTCGAAGCCGGTCTGGACGACGCCGTCGCGGGCGGCCACCACCTGGACCACGAACCGGGTCCGGACCCGGTCCTCGAGGGTCGAGAACCCGTCGGAGTTGGCCACCAGGACCTGCTGGCGGACGTCGCCGTAGCCGGCGGTGACCTGGGCCACGGCCGGGTCGAAGGCGCGGGCGGCGTCGTCGGCCCGGCGGACCAGCTCGGCCAGGGTGGTCCGCTGCACCCCGGCCGGGTCGACGGCCACCGGGTGGCGCACCCCGGGCTCGCGGCGGCGCAGGTCGGCCACCTCGGCCGCCGGCGGCTCGCGGAGGGCGGCCGCGGCCACCCGGGCCGCCTCCAGCAGGGCGTCGGTGTCGAGGCGGTTGGTGTAGGCGTAGGCCGAGGCGGTGCCCTTCACCACCCGGACCCCGGCGCCGCGGTCGCGGCCGGTGACCAGCTCCTCGACCCGGCGGTCCTCGAGCCGGATGTTGTGGGACAGGCGGTCCTCGGCGTACACCTCGGCCCACTCCCCGCCGGTGGCCAGGGCGGCGCCCAGCACCTTGCGGACGACAGCGTCTTCGAGCACGGCTCGC
>Ga0081538_10001444_pt1 | contig 24416 bp, 21 predicted proteins | sample TabmetS5T2R1_FD_71022 | JGI IMG/M metagenome (GOLD analysis project Ga0081538, IMG submission 71022) | Tabebuia heterophylla rhizosphere microbial communities from the University of Puerto Rico - S5T2R1 | ecosystem: Host-associated > Plants > Roots > Rhizosphere ... | reverse complement strand
GAGCCGCATCGATTCGCGCTCGATGTAGGCCTTGGCTGACAGCTCGAGGTTCCCAAGCGCCAACTCGACGCCCACGCCCGGGTCGTCATTGCCAAAGATTCCGGCCTGGCTCACTTTCTTCAGCTCGGCCCCCACAAACAGGGTCACGGGCGTCCCCTCAAAGCGGTAGCGCGTCCAGAAGCGTTCCACCCGGAAGCCGGGGTTTTCTGTCGAAGCGGCACGGCCAAACACGTCGGTGCCGCCCGGGTTAGAGGCGTTGGAGCGGTCGTCAACGAGCTGGCCATCGAAGACATACTGATTTTCGAACAGGAGCTGAAACGTGAGGTTTTTCTGATACCGAAAATCCACCCCATAGCGCAGTTCGGCATAGAACAGGTCCCCTTCCGTCTCATGCTGGGCGGTGGAGCTCGGATTGCGACTCGTGGTTTGTTCGCGGATCCGCTTGTCGAAGTCAAGGTTCTCGACCGTCGTATAGCGCATATCTGCAGTCGCAATAATGTGCATCCACACATCGTTGCCGACTTCGATGAAGTTGCCGAGCCGCACCACCGGCTGCAGCGTCTGTGCAGCCGGTTGGGCTGATGCCAGCGATACCACAACCAGCAGCAACGCCCCTACAAGTAGTAGCTGTGTCAACCGTTTCATAGTTATGTCCTCTGTAGTATCTTCTACATCCTACCCTAGTGTGTGAGCACCTTACGAAGACAGACAGCAAACCCTAGAGCACAACCTCGCAAGGCACTACTGCTCCTGTGCATAGACATTCAGATCCAGCTTCGGGCAGGGATATTGAGGACAGCTCTCTCGTGTTTGATCCAGATAGCACTCGATATTGAACCAGTAGCTTTTTCTGAATGTCTAGTCATACGTCAAATCAGCTTGCACCTCCTTCCTTGGTTTCCTCTCCCCTTGGGAGAGGGTGAGGTGGGGCGTACGGCCGTACGCCCCTACCAGCTTTAGAAGCGGGCCCGGAAGCGGGCTTCTGCCTTCAACGCCGGGTCATTCCCATCACAGGACTGGACCCCAGCCACATTGGGGTCGCAGTCTGCCAGGCGCGCGAGGTCTTGGTACCCAGGGCCTGGAATGGCAATCTCTCCCGACAGGCGAATATCAAAGTGCGGATTGAGGGTCCACACCCATTGGCCCCCAACACCATGATACTGCGTCTTGCGAATACCCCTACTCCGGCCTGCCAGTTCCGGTGCAAACGCTGCTTCCAACAGGTCGGTCGTTATCATGGCCCGATACACATACCAACCCGCGAGCTCGTGCCCCTTCAGTGGGAAGACGCGCAGCCCCGCCGGGAGGACCAGGGTTCCCGGATTCGAGTAGGTGGACACGTACCCCACGTGCGAGGAGTTTCCTAACCGTGAGTTAAAGACATTCGAGGTGCTATGGGAGCATTCCGTTGTGCCCCCCACGTTCCCTAAGGCTTGAGTACCAACTGCATAGGGGTTGCCTGGCACCCCCTGCGGCCGTGCCACCAACCCCTGTGACCGTGCCGGACACGAGTAGTCCCGCAGCGCAAAGACCGAACTCGTATCAAGTTGATTAAAAAACCCTGTGCTGGTAATCTGCGTTGAGTCGCTGACGGGCTGCACCTGAAAGCCGTGCAGTTGGCGATCCGTCGGGTCCCCATCCCCGGTACCATAGACAGCCCCCACAAAGGGCCGCACCACGCCTAAATCCACCTCGAGATAGGCAATCCCCCCCCCGGCAAAGATGTCATACTCGCGCTCCAGGGGGACTGTCGCCGGCAGCCCCGTCGCGCCAGCCCCGCGCACGGTGCTACCGCGCGCGGTACCCACTAGCAGGTTGCCTTGCAGCAGGCCACGCACTGGCCCGAACCGTCCACTCCAACTGGCGTTGATCCATACACTGTCGGTCTTCTGGCCGGTCCAGCCCAGCCCCGGGCGGAAGCCCGCGACTGCCGTGTCCGCTCCCGAAAAGCGGTCCCGAAACCACACCACGTCGAACCCAAAGCGGTGCGGCTTCAGGTTGTAGACCGCCGTAAATGCGTAGTCGACCAGGTCGTTGTCGTTTTGCAAGCCGAGCCGCATCGATTCGCGCTCGATGTAGGCCTTGGCCGACAGCTCGAGGTCCCCAAGATTCACCTCGACGCCAACGCCCGGATCGTCATTGCCATAGATCCCCGTCTGACTCACTTGCTTCAAGTCGGCCCCTACAAACAGGGTCACGGGTGTCCCGGTGAACGTGTAGCGCGACCAGAAGCGCTCCACCCGAAAGCCGGGGTTTTCCGTCGAAGCGGGGCGGCCAAACACGTCAGTGCCGCCGGGGTTGTCGTTGTTGGACTGGCCGTCAATGAGGTTGCCATCGAAGACGTGCTGTTGCTCGAACAGCAGCTGAAACGTCAGGTTTTTCCGGTATCGTGCATCCACCCCAATGCGCACTTCGGCCCACGTCAAGTCACTATCCGTCACCTGCACGGCGGTGCTGTTCGGCGTGCGGGTAAGGGCCTGGTCGCGGATGCGCTTGTCAAAGTCCATGTTTTCGTTCGTTCCATACCGGATGTCCGAAGTGGCGATAATGTGCATGAACAGATCATTGGCGACTTCGGTAAAGTTGCCGAGCCGATACACCGGCTGCAGCGCCTGGGCCGGAGGCCCCGCTGCAGGTTGTGCCACAGCGGTCGACACTACTGCCAGGAGAAAAACACCTACCAGTGCTATCTGGGTCAGTCGCTTCATGGTTTTTCCCTCCGTAGTACTGCTGCTGCATGCCCATGTCGTGCATCAGCGCCATGTGCGGCCAGGCGTTGGGTCCTGCAGGCGACACGCAGCTGGCGCTGATGCTCCCGTGTTCGTTAGCTAAATCCGCATGCACCTCCTTTCTTGGTTGACACATTTATGGAGGGTAGGTGATCTGGTGCCAGACAACTTGACATTTCCGTGAAAACTTCCTGACATTTCCATAAAAAATTCATAAAACTTTGTTTTTCCTATCACAAGGCTCTTTCCCCCGCGTCGGGATGCGAGTATACTGTCTGGCCAACCGAGAGAAAAATTGCGCGCTGCACGTTATGATCACTGTGTACTACGCGGGTGGTCAGAGGAGGCGTGCGCGCCCCATAAGGCGAGGAGATCGAGGCTATGCACTACCTCTTTGCGGACTGTGTCCTCGACACACAGTGCTATCTCCTGCGCCGGGCTGGCCAGTCAATTCGATTGCGACCGAAAGTGTTCCAAGTGCTCACCTATCTCCTGATACACCGCGACCGTGTGATTCCCAAGCATGAACTCTGTGAACAGGTATGGTTGGCTCCGGCAGTTAGTGATGCCACAATTGACAACTGTCTCAAGGCCGTACGCCACGCCATCGGCGACACCGGGCAGGCGCAACGCTTCATTGAGACGCGGTATGGTCACGGGTATCGCTTTGTCGCCACCGTGACGATGTCTCCCGATGGCGGAGCACCCGAGGTCCCCGCGCCCGTCCCGCTCCTGCCGATGCGTGCCGCAGTGGCCTCCCTTGATGCGCCAGTTGCCCTGGAGGCGGAAGGCCCACCGCAGTCCCCCGTCCCACTGTCTATGGATGACGCGCTCCCTGTTGGTGAGTGGAAAGTGGTCACAATTCTGTGTTGTGCCCTGGTGGCTCCCGCCGTGCATGGTGAGCAACGGTGCCTGGAGACCTGGCAACGCCGGCTGCATACGCTGCATGAGCTGGCGTGCCATGAGGCCCAGCGATATGGGGGCCTGGTCCGGGCTGTAAGTGGGGAGAGCGTCCTGATCGTCTTTGGCGCGCCCGTGGCGCAGGAGGATCATGCGCCGCGCGCGGTGTTGACGGCCTTGAGCATGCAGCGACAACTGGCCGGAGGGCAGGGGACCCGTGCGAGCCTCGGCGTGGCAGCTCTTCAGGTCCGCATGAGCCTCCATACAGGACGTGCCACCGTTGGGGAAAGCGCCGCCTCCTATGAGACGGGCGCCGTGGTCGTTGGCGAGACTGTGACGCGGGCAGTGGCGCTCCAAGAATGTGCCATGGCTGGGACCATCCTCTGCAGTGAGGCAACGGCTCGCTTGGTGCAGCGGATAGTGTGCCTCAAAGCCATGCCGCGGGTGTCTGTGGACGGGCAAGCGACACCGGAGAGAATCTATCAGGTACTGGAACAGCGCCGGCGACGCGCGCCCGCCGTGCCGCACCTGACGCGTGCCCGGACGCCCTTTGTGGGCCGGGTGCAGGAGTTGGCCACGCTGCACACCGTCTGGGCGCACGTGACCAGGGGACAGGGACAGGTGGTGAGTGTGGTGGGTGAGGCCGGCCTGGGCAAATCGCGGCTCGTGGCTGAATTCCGCGGTAGTCTGCGTAGCGAATCTCACACGTATGTCCAGGGGCGCTGCGTGTCCTATGGCCAGGCCATGGCCTATCAGCCGGTGCTTACCCTCCTGCGGCATGCCTGCGGCATCACCGATGGCGATCGTCCCGCAGCTATGGCGGTGAAGGTACACCGCCGTCTCCACGAGGTCGGCATGGATCCTACCGTAGCCGCCCCGTATCTTCTGCACCTGCTGGGGAGTTCTGCCGAGTCGGAGCGGCTCGCCGGACTCACTCCCGAGGAGTATCAGGCCAGCACGTTTATGGTGCTGGCGCAGTTGAGCCTGCAGAGCAGTCGGCAGTGCCCGCTCGTCATCGAGGTCGAAGATCTCCACTGGACCGACGCCACCTCGGAAGTCTGGCTGGCGGCACTGGCGGAGCGGCTGGCAGGGGCGCGCATCCTGCTCCTGGTGACGTTCCGGCCTGGGTATCATCCCCCCTGGATGGGCAAGTCTTATGCTACGCAGGTAGCGCTGTCACGGCTGACACCCCATGACAGTGCCCAGGTGGTGCACGCCTTGCTGCCTACCCCGCAGATATCCACCGCGCTGCTGCACGAGATCGTGACAAAAGGCAATGGCAATCCGTTCTTTCTTGAAGAACTGACCCGCAGTGTGGTGGAGCAAGGGACGGCCCAGCCACCACTCGCCCTCTCAGACACCGTGCATGCGGTGCTGACCGCTCGCCTGGATCGTCTGTCGCCGGTTGCAAAACGTGTGCTGCAGACGGCGGCGGTCATTGGTCAGGAGGTACCCTTCTCGCTCCTGGCTGCTATGACGAAGCTCTCCCAGGAGGCCCTCTCCCAGAGTCTGGCACAGCTCCAGGCCGCCGAACTCCTCCACGAAACCTGCCTGGTCCCGGAGTCGGTCTATACGTTCAAGCACGTGCTGATTCAGGAAACGGCCTATCATACCTTGCTGGAAAGCACCCGGCGGCAGCAACACCTGCAGATTGCCCAGATACTGGCGGAGCGGTTTGCCGCGATGGTGGCACAGCGGCCGGCCTGGCTCGCGCATCACTATACGGAGGCCGGCTGCGCAGAGCACGCCATTCCCTACTGGCAGCAAGCTGGGCAGCGCGCGGTGGACCGTTCGGCCCACGCCGAAGCAATCGCGCACTTCACGCAAGCGTTAGCCCTCTTGCGCACGCTGCCAGTAACCCCCGCCCGGGCTCGGCACGAACTCACGTTACAGTGTAGCCTGGGGGTGCAACTCGCCACACGGGGTACGGCAACCCCTGAGGTAGAACGGACATACGCCCGAGCGCTGGAGTTGTGTCAGCAGGTGGGAAACGCCGAGGAACTCTTCCCAGTCCTGTACGGCCTGAGTCGGTTGTATAAGAAGCGCGGCAAGTTGCGACGCGCCCGGGATCTCGGGGAACAGCTCCTGGTCCTGGCCCAACGTCAAGGCAATGCGGCGCTCCTCTTGCGCGGCCACTACATCCTGGGGGACATCCTGCTGTGGTTGGGAGAGTTCTCCGCGGCGCGGGCGCATCTGGAGCAAGGGCTCGCCATCTACGATCCACAACAGCACGACACCCATGACCTGCTGTACGAAGCCGACCCCTGGTTGGGCTGTCTGGGGGCATTGTCTGTGACGCTGTGGTTTCTCGGTTATCCGGACCAGGCCCAGCAACGCAGTGCTGAGGCCCTCGCCCTGGCCCATGAACTCTCGCACCCCTACAGCCTGGCACGTGTCTTGGTCGATGCGGCCTATCTCTATTGGTTCTGCAGAGACTGGGCAAAGCTTCAAGAACGAGCCGAGGCGCTGCGGGACCTCGCTGCGGCCCATGGCTTTGCCGAACTGCACGCCAGAGCCACGTACCGCTACGGCTTGGCGCTCGTCAAGCAAGGGCAGGTTGCGGAAGGTCTCGCGCAGTTCCACGCCAGTATGGACGCCTTGCAGAGCATGCAATGCGGGGATGCCCAGGCGTTACGTCTGACCCAGCTGGCAGAGCTGTATAGGTATACGGGACAATCCGAGGCAGGTCTGCACACGTTGGCTGCGGCAATGACCGCGGATACCGAGGAACGTTTTGATGCTGCGGGGCGCTATAGGAGCCAGGGTGAGCTGTTGCTGCTGCTCCCTGACCCTGATCTACACCAAGCAGAAACCTGTTTTCAGCAAGCCCTGGCCGTAGCCCGCTGCCAGCAGGCCAAGTCCTCAGAGCTGCGGGCTGCCATAAGCCTGAGCCGGTTGTGGCAGCGCCAGGGCAAGCGGGACGACGCCCGCAAGCTGCTGGCACCGATCTACGGCTGGTTCACTGAGGGCTTTGACATTGCCGACCTGCAGGAGGCCAAAGCGCTCCTCAAGGCGTTGGCCTGACGGCAACATGCAAGGCGGCTTAGTCCTCATCAGCTTGGCCTCCCAGGAGCATTGTCGGTTAATACAACATGTGCTATTAATGGTTGGCTGCTCCTGGGAGGCCAGGAGGAAAAATCGGCGGCCGGTGGGCATATCGTCACGGGTGCACATGAGAGGAGGACGAATCAAGGAGAGACCAGGGATGAGGCGCAGACCCAACTCCCAGCCCTCCTGGCTGCAGTCGAGGCCATGGGCGAGTCCGTCCTCATCTGTCATAAGGGTAAGCCTGTCGCTGACCTAGTGCCCTACCGCATGCGGAGCCGTCTGATACTCCATCCGATGATGCAGCAGCTCCGCATCGACTATGATCCGACCGAACCGCTCACGGCAGACGAAAGGCCGGAGCAGAGTCGGTGATCCTGGATACCTGTGCCCTGCTGTGGGTGGCTCAGGGTGGGGCGCCTTGTTCGCAGCTGTCTGGTCCAGCGCTCATGCCTTAAGCCCTCTCCTAGGCGTTCCATCTGGAGCATTGCACGCATCGTGCTCGCCCCCGTGTGGGTTATAGTGCGGAGCACACACATTTAACTTCTACCCGTGGTGGGAGGGAGGTGTTTCATGGCATCGCCAGACGAGCACAAGCTCACGTTTCTTCGTGGCTCTGGTTTTCTGCTTCGCTTAGTAGGTGCGTGGGATCTCATGGCGGATGAGTCCAGTCAATGGCCATCGCAAAAAGGTTTTTTGATCTTCAAAGAGACGAAGATCATTGCCGTTATCGAACGCAATGAGGCTATGCGCAGGGGAGTCGAAGGGACGTATGCTGTGGAGGGCAATCGGATTATTATTACTGGGCTCTTGATTGATACCGCCCCAGAACAAGGCGCGCTGGGCGATGGTGAGTTTGAGATTGATGGTGACGTTCTTACGATCACATGGCTCTCGACGCATCAGACGTGCCAAACACCACATCATGTCGATACATTTCGACGCCGCGCCCAACTCGGCGATGGAGCGGTCCTCCCGCCAGTGGCGATCTACGCATCAGACGCGGCAAACGCCACGTCACGTCGATAAATGTCGACGCTGCTCTCCAAGGGCACGATCACGGGTAAGGGTAGCGACCAGGACACCGACAGCGTCTACTTCCTTCAATCGGCAGTGCTAGAGCGCTCACTGCCAGAGGCCCGCCGACTTCGGGACCTCTACGAGGCAAAAGATGGCTACGGTGGGGCCGTAAAGACGTCTCGAAAGAGATCTATTACAATCATGCAAATGGGATATTACATCGCCAGTCACCTATGATGCAGGCGCACGTGAGCGGGATTGTGCCCCTGGGTGAAACCGACTTTCATTGTGCAGAGGCGTGACCATGGCACACGACACATCCCAGCAGGGCACGGCCGCCCCCGTGCCGGTGACCCTGCTTGTTGGGTTTTTGGGCAGTGGCAAAACGACCTTGGCGAACCGCATTCTCTCCGAGCACCACGACCAGCGCATTGCGGTGATCGTCAACGAATTTGGCGACGTGGGGATTGACGGCAAACTTATCGTGGGTGTCGAGGACAACATCGTCGAACTGAGCAATGGCTGTCTGTGCTGCACCGTGCAGGGGGATCTTGCCGATACCCTGCGGCAGCTGTTGGTGCGACGGCGCCAGACCGTCGACGCGCAGCCGTTTGAGCGCATTGTGATTGAGGCCTCGGGCCTGGCATCCCCAGGACCGGTGCTCCAGGGGCTGTTGGTGGATCCCACGCTGCACGCGCACGTACAAGTCGATGGCGTGATCACCATGGTGCATGCCAAGCATATTGTGCAGCAGCTTGCAGACCATCCCGAGGCCTCGGACCAAGTGGCGTATGCCGATCACATTATTGTGAATCACTGTGATCAGTGCGAGGGCGACGCACTGGCAGCCGCAGAAGCCGCCCTCCACGTCTGCAATCCGCACGCGACCATCGAGCGGGCCACCCGGGCTGAGGTCGACGTGGTGCGTGTGCTCAACCAGCAGACGTGGGATTCTGCGCGGGTGAAAGCAGCGCTCGAGAACGGTGTCGTGTGCTGCGACCATGACTATGATCACGACCACGATCACATCCACACCCAGGGGGTGGGCACACTGGCGTTGCGCGCCGAGGCCCCCATGGATTTACAGCGGCTCACCAGGTGGCTGTTGTCCGTATCCACGCGCAGGAGTCACGACCTGATGCGCCTGAAAGGCATCCTCAACTGCCAGTCGCATGCCCAAGCCGTGGTGATTCAGGGGGTGTACCAGTGGCTCGAGGTGCGACAGGAGGCTGGCGAGCCGCCGGCCGCATCCGCTTTGGTATTGATTGGACGACACTTAGACGAAGAAGCGCTCCGCCGTGAATGGGCCGAGTGTATTGCCCGCACGTGACCTGCATACCGCTCCACGTACAAAAGGGCACCATGTGCAGAACATCTTCATACGGCCTGCGTTCTTGTGACCTTCATGGTGGTGCGCAACACTTAGCTAGGATACTTCCCGAACATGATCCAGCCGCCGCTGCTAGGGGTGGTGAACGCCGCAAGCGCGGTCTCGGCCCGGACCGTGACCTGCCGCGGGCCCGCGGTGCCCCGGAGCTGTTCGATGCTATCGGTGTACATGGCGGTGCGGGTGCGCCCATTCCCGAGATTGCCCCCACTGGAGCTGAAGGGATGTGGGCCCTCGACTCTGATATCGCCCGCGTAAAACGCGAAGGCTTCCCCGCGCTTCACACCATGCCATTGGAACGCTTCCAGAAAAAACTGGGTCATAGTGGCGTACCCATCGTAGGGATTAAAGATGTCAACATCCTGCGGGCCGAGCCCGGCTCCCTCATACATCCTACGGGCCGCGCAGTCGGTCCACTCTTCTATTTCGTCCAGGTCTGGCTGTGTCGTGCGCTGTCGGAAGTTATGCTGCGAATGGTTCAGTACGTAGACCGGTGGCTGCTTCAGATCCTTGGCGCGCTCGGCGGTGGTGAAGAGATAGGCTGCTGACGCGTTCACCGGCCGGTCACAGTCCCATATTCTGAGGGGATTCAGGATATATCGCGAGGTCACGTAGTCTTCCACAGTCAGCTGCGGAATCCCATGGGTGGCGTTGAAGCCCCAGGGCGTCAGAAGACCGTTGCGGTGTTGATTGATCACGAAGGGAGCCAGATCATCGTGTGTGCCGCCGTATTTGAGGCAATACTGATTGTGCGGGAAGATGTTAATGAAGTCGTTCCCGCCGTGATTCCCCCAGGGTACCGTCCATTGGCGCGCTCCTCTGGCATAGTCGTCCGCGTTCTCTCCGCCGCGGCGATACCGCCCTTCCAGGTTGCCCGTCGGGTATATCACCAGACAGGTGGTGCACAGGCCGTCTCCCACGGCTTGGGAAGCCAGACCGACCATTTCACCGATGGTGGGCACGTTGGAGGGAGCATACGTGACGTTGGGTAGGTGCATCTGCTTGATCAACCACTCAGCGTTCACCAGTGTGAGTCCCCACTCGGAGTCGTAGGGTGGGTCAAAGTAGGGCCGCGGCGCCCATTGTGCCGCGGCACCGCCACTGCCACCTGCGATGTGGCTCTGGCAGCAAACGATGCCATCAATCTGGTCTGGCGTGACCCCCGCGTCGTCCATGGCCTTCTGGCAGGCTAGTATGGAGTAGGCGCCCAGGGTCTTGTCCATCGAGGTGCCGTCCCAACGCCGGTCCACCGGGGAATGCCCGTACCCCGCAACAGCGACTTTGCCCCGATGCTCCCACACCCCCAGACCGTCTTGATCTCTGCGCCAGGAATAATGACTCTGCGTAGCCATTGGTCACCCTTTCTTCATTGCCCAACGCGACGTCGCGCTGGGCTAGTTAACCACGCGCCATTCGTGGATCAATTGACCTGGCGCCACCTCCTCAAATGTGACTTCGACGGCGGCACCCACCGGGACCTCGTAGGGCGGGGTCCCTGGAAGGTTGGAGTAAAAATTGACGGTTGGGTCCTCATCCAGGGTGATCAACGCCAGATTGTAGGGCTGATCGGGCATACGCCGGTTGAGCCGGCCGTCCTCAATGACGATATACGTGGCAATGTGGCCCTTCCCGCTTACCTCTTTCCACTCCAGTTGTCCGGCGGACCCGCAGACCTGGCAGGTCTGTTGCGGTGGATACTGGAGCTTGCTGCAGGCGGTGCAGTGCTGCAAGACCAGCCGCTTTTCGTTGACAGCATCCCAGAACGGTTGGCTCAATGCATCAGGGACCGGGATAACCTTCGGCATCGTGTCGCTCCATGCTCAGTGCTGTATGTGATCTAGGCAGCTCCATTTCGGGGCTGCGGTGATGTTGGAGATGTGGAGTTCTGCGTGGTGCCACACAGACAATCCACATGTATAACGATTGCGCATAACCCGATGACGAGAGGGTTTGCGCGCACACTATGACGGGTTTGTATGGGTGCGTCAAGGACATCCAGGCACGGTGTCGGCACACACCTGTTTGGCGCACTATCAGCAGAATCCGCAAAGTTCGAGGCAGAACAAAGGCGCCCTACAACCACCAACGGGTAGTAGATATGATGCGGAATCATGGCAACGCCCCCTCACATAGGTGTGATAGAGGGGCATTGTACCTGGTTTGGAGGGTAGGCGGAAATACCCGCAAGCTACTGGTACACGACCAGCAGAAGCGGTGGAGCACGGTAGAGGGTAACGAATTCAGTGAGCAGCTTCTCAGCGCTGCCAGAGGTGTCGTGACGGTACAGAGACGAACACACGAAGGCTGGCGATTCAGCTTTCGCAGGGCCAAGATCACCAGCCCCTCTCGCCCGAGGGATCTCGCCCTCCGGCAGTGCGTGCGTGTTGGATAGCACCTGGCAGCTTGGCGGTCACCGTTCGGGCTGATTCACTAGCGCTCGGAGGGCTTTCCCCGCAGTAAACCAGGGGACCTGTTTGGCCGGAATCTGGACCGTGTCCCCTGTTTTCGGGTTGCGTCCGACGCGTGGCAGACGGCGGCGGCGACGGAAACTGCCAAATCCCCGCAACTCTACTTTGTCGCCCGCCTGCAGCGCGTCCATAATGCACTGCAAGAAAATAGTGACCACCGCTTCCGTCTGATACTTCGGGAGCTGGACATTTTCTGCGATGCGATCAATAAGCTCGGTCTTTGTCATGCCCGCATCTCTCCTCTCGGAGCAGGCCACCCCTCCGTGTCGGCCTGCGGTTGTCCCTCACAAAAAAAGCACACGTAGACCCTTCCTCGGCAAGGAAGATTGTCCTCGTGCGCCTTGAGTGTGCCGTGCTACTCTGCAGCCTATTAGGATCGTCCGGTCTCGTGCGTATACCTCAGCCATGCGTCTGATGGACAATCGTGCATCGGGGGTATACTAGCCAAGATGTGATCGTAAGTCAATATTTTTCAGCTGGTTACAAAGAAATGAGCACTGAGAGCGGTAAAAACAAGGACGTGTCGGGTTGTTTTTGTGCACACGCCAGGAGAGCACCTGACGCTGAGCAGCACCCCACTGGTCACGCGGCTCCAACTCCGGTAGCGTCCCCTCACCTGCGCAGCGAGGTTGGGCGGCAACCGTAGCACGACCGCTGTCGCTCATGGCTCCCCGCCCCGGGATCGCGCTTGTCGCTCGACAAGACTGCCGGTATCATGGCGTTGGACCAGCATGGTGCTCTCCGGAAGATGGGGGTGATCGTCTCACAACACCCTCTTACAGGAAGACAGTGCTGGTTTGGGCTGCCATGGTTCCTAGGTGGAAGTATACGTCTATGGGGTTTTGCCCTCCCAATTGGAAACAACAACCAGACGCCATGGCTGATGATCTCGGCCGGAAAGCAATGATTCTTATAGCGGTCGGTGGGTGGTGGTGTGTTCATACGACGCGTAGGTCACCTCCCAGGGCTGCTCAACAAGTTGACAAAACTGTCTTGAGTGCATGTCTAGAGTAGGAATGAGCGCCGTAGTACTTTTGTTTCTCTGGGGAGACCTCTATTATACCGCCAGAGATGCACAGCGCTACCTCCACTGGTCGTACCTGGGCACGTCACTCGGACTGGTGGAATATGCCAAGCAGTACAATAATTTCGACAATTGTGTGGACGTCTATCGCGTCGACGATCATAGTGTCGGATGGGTGGACTCTCCTGTGCGTCATCCATCTCGGAAGAGGAGAATCCTATGAAGTATAACCGACAGCTCTTGGGCTGGGCTGGGGTGCTACTGGGTACCATCGTGCTACTCAACGGTTGCGCTTATGACGCTAGGGTGCGGCAGCTGTCTCCTGCTGAACAGGCCGAGTTTTATATCTATAAGAAAGTCATGACCTCAGCGCAAGCGCACGCCTACGTGGCCCAGGCGAGTGCCGCCGAGCGCACGGCCTACCTGCGGGAGGTCGGTCTGGCGCAGCGCTTCGCGGCGCTCGATCCACTCGACCGCGAGGCCGTGCAGCGCGGCTTCCCGCGAGTAGGGATGAGTGCTGAAGCGCTCCGTTTTGTGTGGGGTGAACCGTATTATACTGCAGGAGATGCGCGGCGTTCCGCCCACTGGTATTATCTGGGTTCGTCGCTCGCGCTGGGGGCCTCTGGCAATCAGCATAACAATTTCGGCAGTCGTGTTGATGTCTATCTCGTCGCTGGCAAGATCGTGGGGTGGGTGGACTATGCCCCCAGTACTGACGAGCAAGATAATGATTGGGGTGGTCATTAACAACGCTGCCCCGTTTTGCATGCGACTTCCTCCCCGACAGTGACCTTACACTAGAGAAGGTGTCATACCGTGCCAGTTGGGGATACTTTTGCTGTCAGAAGGTATCTTCGGGAAAGTTGCCGAACACGACCATCACATCAGACATCCAGTGGCAGATAGATAATTTGTATGGGCTTGAGTAGCAATGGATACTGTTGCCCAATTCTCCAAGAGACCATGTCACGTCGCTAAAGCCGCGAAACGGGAAATACGGGTTTTGGCATGTGGTGTGCCATCCGGCCACGCTGCGAGGCGATCAATATTCATCGCCGCAGCTGTCGCGAGGTGTGGCAAGCGAGATTGTACTAGTGCATTTCCACAGGAGTAGTTGTGCAATTGGACTTTCCATGGTACGCTGAGATTATGAAACCACCTCTCTATATCCGACCCTTGACCGATGATGAACGCCTTACGATCGATCAGCGGCATGGCTCCTCCTCCCCGGCGATCGGGGGTATCACGGGGCACGGTGGCGCATGGTGCTCCATGGCGTAGGCGTGTGGTCCTCGCGTCGTGGTCAAAACTCGATGCCCTTCTGGGCGCGGATCCCCTGAGTGTGCAACGGGTGCTTGACTTCCCGCATCTCGGTGACGAGGTCGGCCGCCTCGATCAACGCCCTGGGTGCGTCACGGCCCGTGATGATCAGGTGCAGCATCGGCGGCTTATGGGCCGCGAGCCACGCGAGCACCTCGGCGGTCTCCAGCCAGCCGAAGTGCAGCAGATAGGTGAACTCGTCCAGCACGAAAATATCGAACGCGCCGCTGGCGATGCGCTGCTTGGCCAGCTCCCACCCGTGGAGCGCTTTGGCCTGTGTGGCGTCCAGGTCGCGGCTCGTCCAGGTAAAGCCATCACCCATCGGCGTCAGCTCCACCTGCATCTTGGCCAGCGCACGCAACTCACCGAAATTGGCGTGGGCATGCTTGAAGAACTGGACACCGCCGACGCGCATCGCCCGGCCCCAGGCCCGGAGCACCACGCCTAACGCGGCCGTGGTCTTGCCCTTGCCCTGACCCGTGTAGACAATCAGCAGCCCCTTCTGCGTGCGCGCCGCCCGCGCGGCCAGGCGGCGCGCGATCGCCTCGGGCGTCGAGCCGAGCTGTGTCCCCGCGGGCGCCTGCTCGGGGTCGTCGGCATCGCCGCTGTAGTCCGGCGCGTAGACAGGCGGGTCGGCCACAGGCGGCCCGACACCCTCGGCGCCGAGACGATGGAAAATATGCGCCTCCACGGGCTGATCGGCCAGCAGATGCTCGGTGATGATCCGCTCCAGCAGCGCGTCATCCACATGGTGATACCACGTCCCGTCGGGGTAGACGACCAGGATCGGGCCGCCAGCGCACACCCCCAGACAGTCGCTCAGCGTACATTTCACCCGCTGCGGGTTCCGCAGCGTGGTGAGCCCGTGGCCCCGCGCCAGTGTCCGGAAGCGCGCGGCCAGGCGCTGCGCGGCCTCTGGAGGGGCGCAGTCGCCGTGTTCACAGATCAGGATCTGACGCCCGTAGGGCCGCATGCTCGGGGGGCTTGTCTCCTGGGTCACGACTGGTCTCCTTGGCTCGATGGGCTCGCCGGCGCCGCGTGGCACGGTGCACCAGGCGAGAGACACCACGGACGGGTGCTCCACCGCACCGGCAGAGGCTGCAGCGCAGACCCTGCGCCTGCATCGCCCTGATGGTAGCATGGGCACCGGCATTGTCAATGGACGCACAGGCGCCGCGTGGGGCGTGTGGGGACGTGGGTGTCCCTGGGCATATGGAGGCCATAGCTCGCCTACCCATGGCGCGGGGCCGGTGTGACGGGCGCGGTCTTCCCGTGCGACGCGTGCTATGGCACACTCCAGCGCTGTCTTCCGACACCGCGTCCACACCTCCAGGACTCCCAGAGGGGTCACCGTCGTGCGAGGTGCACGTAAATGCCATGTTTTGGTCGCAGTGTCACCAGTGCCCGAGGCTCCACAGGATGGCCGGGGACCAGCCGCATGCGCCACGTCTGGGCCACTGTCGTCAGCACCAGGAGGCCTTCCATCCACGCAAACCCTTCGCCGAGACACTGACGCGGACCACCGCCAAAGGGGAAATAGGCAAAGCGTGGAGGGGCAGCGTCTGGTGGTGCCGCCCACCGCGTGGGGACGAACGCTTCTGGATTGATAAAATAGCGCGGGTCGCGATGCGTGATGTACGGGCTGATGAGGAAGAAGGTCCCTGGGGGGAAGCGATAGTCACCGATCGCCACCTCTTCCCGCGCTCGACGCGTCATCAACCACGCCGGGGGATAGAGCCGGAGCGCTTCCGACAAGACCATGCGGGTATAGGGCAGCTGCGGCAGATCCGCGGCGGTCGGCAGCCGCCCTCCGAGCACGGTCTGGAGCTCCGCCTGCATCGTCGCGTCCACATCGGGGTGTTGTGCCAACAGATACCAGGTCCAGCTGAGTGCCAGGGCCGTCGTTTCGTGCCCCGCCAGCAGGAGGGTCAGGGCCTCGTCGTGGACCTGACGCGCGCTCATGGGACTGCCGTCGTCCGCTTGGGCGAGTAGCAGCATCGAGAGCACATCACCCGTATCACCGCCTTTGGCCCGTCGCTCGTCAATCAGCCGATAGATCAGGGTATCCAGATAATCCTGAGCTCGACGCAGTTTGAGCAGGCCCGGGAGCGGCAATTTGCGCAGTAGGGGCGCAAAGGGAAAGTTAAATCTGGGGGAGAGCCGTAGCAGCGTCGTGATCGCACGGCCGATGTCGGTCGCCTCGTCTTCGACGTCGGCATCAAACAGAGTTTTGCTCGCGATCGCCAGCGAGACCCGCATCATCGCGGGGGTAATATCCAGGGTGTCCCCATCCTGCCACGACTGACGTAGCCGCGCGGCATAGGTCGTCATCACGGTGGCATATTGCGCGAGGCGTTGGCGATGAAAGGCCGGTTGCATGAGGTGGCGCTGGCGCTGATGCAGTGCACCTTCACTGTTGAGTAAGCCTTGACCGAGAAACTGCTTGGAGACGTCCCCACGCCGGCCCTTCATAAAGGCGCGGTGCTGCCGGACGAGCACCTCGTGAATGTGGTCTGGATGGCTGAGGAGCACTGTGCGTTCCGGACCAAGCCGAAAGGCGACCACATCCCCGTACTCATGGCTGAGACGGCATAAAAAGCCTAACATATCCCGATAGAAGGCGAGGACATGGGCACCAGGAAAGCGTGCCCGTGGGCCAGGCGGCGATTGGGTGGATACCATAAACAGCCTTTCTGTGCAGGTGCTGCACGTCTTGAGGATTGGCGTCGCCACGCGTCAGAAGGTACAAGGACCTCCCCGTAGATGACCGCCCTTCGACTCCTGCTTCCCGACCACGAACCGGATGTCCCCGTGGCAGCTTTCAGCTGCTGGGCCATGGGACGGGTATCCGTGTAGGGTACGAGGGCGCATGATCCCGCCACCATGCTGATGCTGGGCAGCCGTCCTGTCCAGGGGCGGGTCTCTATCATGCACACCCTCTCCCACGATTCAGGGACACGCTCGGTCCACTGAAAAAAAGGTATGTCGTAGGGCGGGCGTGTGATACCACGACACTGCCCGCCGCATCATCCGGGCGCGACCCAGGTCGCCCACGTGGAGTAGCTCGGCCTGTTTGCGGTTCTGCGCCAGTTGGTCGTAGGCCGATGGCGTGAGGAAGGTCGTCGCCCGCACGAGGTTGCCCAGGAGCAGGGTCAGCGTGGACACGTGGTACTCGTGCAGGAATTGCGCGTAGGGATAGCCGTGCACCCCCGCCTCGACCAACGCGTGATGGTAGAGGGACAGAAGCTCCTCCTCCGCCTCTGGGGCCGGGTCAACAGACATCGTGAAGAAATACGCCACTTCATCCGCGACCCGCCCTGTGCCAAAAAACTGGAAGTCGATGACCCGGCATGCATTGTTGGGATGAAACAGATGATTGCCCCCGTGAAAATCCCCGTGCACGACGGTTTGGGGCGCCAGGCGCGCGGTCTGGGCCGCCTCGTCCGCCCAGGTGACAAAGGACGCGTTGAGGGCAGTCAACATGGCTACCGTCTCTGGCTCCTGGAGGATTGACCTCCCTCGTGCGTGCGCGGGCTGACTCGGGTGCCGTGCCCAGCGGTGCAGGAAGGTGGGGATGAAGTTGGTCCGGACGAATTTGTCGCGCTGCCGCCGCTGTATGCCCTCGTCCGCCCGTAGGAAGGTAAGCCACGGCGTCGGCCGCAGGTGCAGCTGCGTCCACAGACGCGGCTGCTGCCATCCGAAGGCGTGGAGCTGCGCGATGTTGATGAGCGCCTGTTTGGCCCGTGGAAAGGGCAGACTCGCCCCCAGCGGCACTGCCGCGAAGCCGTCGACAGCCAGGTCTTCCATCAGCACGCAAAAACGCAGGGGGGTTCGTGTGTCAAACAGGACATATGACCAGGCGCTGGCCGGTGGTGCGTCCGTCATGGCGACATGATAGACCCTGGGAAGCCGTAAGCCCTGCAGATGTGGGTGGACGTCCTGGTAGAAGAGGATTTCACTCCGAAATTGCTCCTCGAGCCGCAAGTTTCCGACGACCTGGAGCAGACGGATCTTCCAGGGCCAGGCCGGCATGTGCTGCTTGTCTTCCCAGTTCCCGAACTTGGCTACCATCTGTGCAGGTCCTGCACCGCCCTCGTAGGTGAGCTGCAGGCGCACAAGCTGCGGGCCAGAGAGGCCGCCGCCGTCATCGCGGGCTGCGCCCGTGGCGCTGACAGCGACGATGGGGTGTTGTTGACACGTGCGCACCCATGTCCCCAGGGCGATCACACCTGTGCTGCGCAACGTACGCGTGAGCCATGCCGCCGTGATGTCGTGGCGATGCCTTGGGACCGGTGGTGCAACGGTCTGTCGCATGGCTTCCCTTCTTGGACAGGCTGTGTGTCTCCTGGTAATCGTGAACACCGTGGGCTTTACCTATTGTGTTGGCGCCGCCCGTGTCGTTGCTTCCCCTGATTTACCCCGGATTGGTTTCGTCAGATCCTTGGCTGTTGGGGCGCCACCCGTGCTACTCAAACCCCGTTCTCTGTCAATCAACACGCTCCCCTTGGATCTACAGATTCAAACAGCGGATCAATACCCGCCGCGAAGAGGCATTGGGCAAACGATCAACCAATGCCTGGAACGTTTCCCCTCGCTGAAACGGCCGGTCAAAGGGATAGCCCATGGGGCGCTGATCCGGATATTCATTCCGCACGCCACAGAAACTCATCGAACCGCAGTGCTCCGGCCCGGGAACCAGATCGATATCACCATCCGTCACAAGGGCGAAGAGCCGGAAGTACATACCCGCTGCCGTCCCTCTCGGAAGCAATAAATGATAAGGCCACCCACATTCGCAATAGCCGTCGTCAGGGTTTCCGCTCGGTTCAATATCCCGAATGTCGCTGGGATCGACGACAGGCCGGCGAATGACAGACGACTCACTGTCTTGACGAAACACTACTGTTTCTTCACCCGCCGGCAGGTCGTGTTGGAATTTATCCATCTCGATCCAGAAACGCCGGTTGTTGATATGGGGATCCCGGGACGGGTCATCGATTTGGCCAGAATCGACGTCTATCACCTGAGTGGGAGCAAGAAACAGGCGCACGGTGACACTTTGCGCGGCGTTGGAGTCATTTTTCAGTCGGATAAAATAGCAATATGGCTCATGACTGAGATAGGGAAAGCCAACGCTCTGACCGTTGGACAGAGTAAACTGCCCGAGCTTCATTTCGGTTGTTAATTCAGCAACCGTCGGCAGCTGGTGTTCGGCACCCTTATACGTGAAGGTTGACCTACCAGAGGTAAAATCGCCGTTCCAATTCTGGTTGTTGCCGGCATTGCCAAAGGCGTGTTGACCGATTGCAGCACCCTCGCTTGCCGGAGCCCCAATAGCTTGCACATCCGCCAGCCTACACAGAATTAGATCCTGGCTTTCAGTACCATTCTTACGCATGCTAACCGGGGGACGATCAGCATAATCGTGCGGGGCCGATCGTTCTTGGTGACGAAAATGAAGATCATCGATATGGCGGTGCCAACGCCAAAACGCGGGGTCGCGAATGGCGGTCGCGGTGTTGAGAATGACGCCCTGCATATTTGGTATGATAAGACCTATTAAGACATGGCCAAACCCATGGTGATTGCCATAATAGGGGATGGAGACACTGTCGATCGTGGACTCATTCGTTTTCCCGAGAAGATCACTACCCAGGTGACCTGTGGGGGCCGCAACGAACTGGTTGCCGTTACGGAAAAAACCACTGTCGATGGCATCCAGCGTGCGATCGCGCAGGAGCTCATGGTTGTGAACAGAATAGGCAGCAGGCACAGGGTCTGCACGCGTGAGATCCCGCATGGCGATTCCCGCCGGCCTGGCTGCATACTCAGTAAAGCCCCCGGATCTGTTCAACGTGACTAACCCGCCGGGGTCGTACCCTTCGGCGATCGGTACGTTGTAATTGTCCAGTGGCTTGACAAGCCCGAGGTCCTCAATCGCCAGGCGTTCCGCGTCGTAGCGAGCCAGCATTTGCTGATGCATGTAGAGAAAGAGCTCACCGTGGCGATCTTTGAGGCGGCGTGGGTTGGTGCCGGGAATGCCCCCACGCGGGTAAACGACGTGCCAGTGCTGATGGTGCTCGTTGGCAAGCGGATCTTCACGGAACCAATCGAGACGATGCTCCGGCGGCGTCGAACTACTCTGCAGACCGCGGGCGTATACCGGGCCGGGGCCGGCGGCCCCGAGCCGGAGAGCGGAAGAGGGGAAGACTTGTCCGGGCGATCTGGTGAGGAGACTGGGGATCCGCAACGTCCTTCCTTGTGGATGATGCAGGATAAACAGCATCAGCGCGTGCTCGACCATGCCACCCGGACGCTGATTTTTTTCGACAGTGGCTGCATTCACCACTGCATCGAGTCCATTTGGCCCCGGTGTGGTATCAGCGATTTGCATGAAGCGCTCGGCTAGGCTAATCGCTTCTTCCAGATGTTCGGTGATGAACTCGCTAAAGAACGGCGGCGGGGTATCAGCGGGGGCTGCTGTGGCCACAGGGGCGGCGCGAAGCGCCGCGGTAGGCACCTGAGTCGGTATATCTCCAAAGAGACGATTTACACGAGTTTGGACCTCATTCAATTCTGCCACACCCGTCTCCTATTGAACTGGTTGCGAGTTTTGCCAATTGGCCTAACGTAGTATAAAGTTTGAAGATAACGCCTCCTGGAGACACTCTCACTCGATGATCAAGTTTTTTGTTCTTGACGGTTTACGCCGCTGAGTGGTAGCTATGTTGGTTGATCCAGCTCCGGATAACGCGTTGCCCCATCCTTCTTCACTCGACCAACCGGCCAGCTACCGTGATCCGATTGTACGACGTCTTCTGTGTCTCGTCAGGCTAAAATGTCCATCAATCCCGATGGGCTTGTAGAGCACCGAATGGCGTGGAGGCCCACATGCGCCGCGCCCTGGACTACGGCGCCACCAAGGAAGCATGGTTCGAGGCGATCAAAGCCACTGCGCTCCCTGGGGGAGGTGCGGATACCGCGGCCGGCGGCGCACGTGAGGTGGTAGCGGACCTGTATTGGACGCGCAGCGCCCGCTTCGCCTTCCTGGTCTGGCCTGGATACCCTCGTCATGGCGGGCATGCCCCGCAGACGCTGAGCTATCGTGTCGTGAAGGGGCTGGCGCACGCCCCTGCGCTCTTGATCGGGTAGAGCATGCAGCTCCTGCGTGTCGAAACGCCGCTCGGCTTGTTTGCGCTGCTCTGGGCGCTCGCGGCGACCCTCCACCATTTGGAGGGGCAGCCACTGGCTGGTCTGCCGCTCTATCCCTTTGCGATCCTGCTCTTCCTGTATCCCGAACGACTCTGGGCCATGATGAGCTTTGCATGCGCCCATGCCGCCCTGTTGTCTCTTGATCTGCCGGCCGCGGCGAACCACTCCGTGCTTGCCCTCCTGGTCAATGGCTGCCTGCTGATCGGCGGCATGCAGGTGCTGCAGAGGGCGTCCCCCGAGGCACAAGGGCGGCAGCTCTGGGAGCGCGTACGTGGCCCCCTGCAAGCCACTGTGGCTATCGTCTATGTCTTCGCCGTCTTCCACAAACTGAACACCTCATTTTTTGATCCTGACGTCAGCTGCGCCACGGACCAGATAGACAAGATGTTCGCACTGCATGGGTTTCCTGAGCCGCCAGTGCCCCTGTCAGCCTTCGCCTTTCCCATCGCTCTCACCGTCATCGTCGAGGCCGCCATTGCCGTCTGCTTGCTGTGGCCGCGGTGCACCCATTGGGGCGCGAGGCTCGGACTGCTGTTCCACACGGGTCTCGGGTGGGCCCAATTCTTCGACTTTGCAACCGTGGTGTTTGCGCTCTATCTGTTCTGTCTGCCATGGGACGGGATCCAGCAAGCCAGCGCCAGGATCCCGCGCTGGGCGGGAGTCTGTTTCGTCTCGTGTTTCGTCCTCTTATGCGTCACGAGCGTTGTCTTTCATGGTATCCGCCAGAGCCCGGTCATCGTCGAGTGGCCGGCATGGAGCCTGCAGGCCGAGACGCTGATCTGTCTGTGCTGGACAGGCATGGTCTGGCCTATCCTTCTGCCGATCTTTGGGAAAGGTGCGGTGCGGCGTAGTGATGGCCGCTGGACGGGTGCCACGCTGGCCTGGCTAATCCCGCTCCTCGCCGTGGGCAACGGCGCCACGTCCTACCTCGGACTCAAGACGGTAGCGAATTACTCGATGTTCAGCAACCTGCGCACGGAGGGCGGGCAGACCAATCATCTCCTAATGCCGGCGGGACGGTTTTTTCTCGCCGACTATCAGAACGATCTCGCGCGCGTCACATTCGTCGACGGCGTACCCCCCGAGCGCTGGCCCTTCTGGGTGCACCTTGCGGGAGGAGCACGATGGGTACGTCGCAATGCGCGGTGGCTCTCCGAGGTGCCGGACGCGCGCGTCCCGTTCGTGGAAGTGCGGCGGACCCTGCAGCTGTGGCGAGACGTCGGGTTTACGCATGTGTCGATCCTGTATGAGCGCCAGGAAATAGGATACGCAGTGGCAGACGCCTTCGGGGATCCAGCGCTCATGCGCTCCCTCACATTCTGGGAGCGGAAGCTCATGGCCTTTCGCGCGGTGCAAGACGACGGGGAAGCGTCGGCGTGCCGGTGGTGAAGCTCCAGAGCACTGGATAGGAAGCCCCTCAAGGCCGGGGTAACCGGGCGGAGCGCTGTATCTCACCCCACAGGGCCACCGACGCGACGACGAGCAGCCACACCGGAAACACGGCGACGCCTGGGATGGCCTCGGCTACCAGCCCCGGCAGGAGCGCCCACCGCCACCCCAGGAGCCCAAACAGGAGCAGTGCGGTCACAAGATCCACCGTCCACTGCACTGGGGGCACAAACGCGGTGCCATAGGACACGACATCCGATGCTGCTGCCACCAGGAAGGCGAGGGCGAGCCGTGTCTTGGAGAGCCGGGGCGCGGACGCGGGCCGTGGCGACCCGGTGCGCCACAGCTTTGCATAGTCCTCAGCCATCTCTTCACCTCCGTGCATTGGTACCCCTGTGAGGTGGATTCTCAGCGCCGGCAGCGAGCGCTGGCCGGACTTCCGCCCAGAAGCGCCCGAGCTGGTCGAGGGTCTCTGGGCGCCGCATACCGGGGAGGTGGGGGAAGATCACGAGCGCCTCGAAGCCGAGTTCCGCCTGCATCTCCAGCAGGGTGGTGCGCGCCTGCTCGGGCGTGCCGACGATCCAGGAGCGGCTTGCCATCCGCTCCTCAAGCGTGAACGGCGGGCGGCTCGCCAGCGCCGGGTCGCGGCGGATGATATTGGGCCAGAGCAGCTTCGTGAGCTCGTCGTGCCCTGGCCGTGCGCTGCGCATCGCCTCACTCGCCGAGTCAGCGAGGTGGAGCGGCATCACGAGCATGCGGTCCTCCCCCGGCCGGAGTATGACACCGTGGGCCTCCTCCACTGCCGCACCGTAGCGGCGCCACCAGGAGACCATCCGCTCCCATGGATGGTTGGCGAAGACCCCCACGTGGCGCTGGCGGGCGGCGTAGCGCAGCGTCTCTGCGCTGCTGATCGGCTGATAGATGCGGACGGGGCTGTTGAGCGGCCGCGGAACCAGCGGCAACGCAGTGACGGGCTCCCCACGGAAGGTCAGGCCCTCCGGAGGGATGGTGTAGTACGTGCCGCGGTAGGCGAACCGTTCATTCGCGGTCGCGGCCTTGAAGATCGCCACCTGTTCCTCGAAGACCTCGCGGTTGTGGAGGTCATCCGGGGTGTTGTTGTAGCCGACGTTGACGCCGAACACGTGCGATTCGCGCTCTTCAGTGCCGCGCCCGAGGCCACAGAGCAGCCGCCCGCCGGCAAGCACGTCGGCCAGGGCATAGTCCTCGGCGAAGTGGAGCGGGTGCCAGGTAGTCAGGACGTGGATTAGCGCGCCGAGGCGGATGCGACGCGTGTGCTGAGCCAGCACCGCGTTCAACAGCACAACGTTCGGCACAACCTCGAACCCATGGCTCTGGAAGTGGTGCTCGGCCGTCCACATCGAGTCGTACCCGAGCGTGTCGCAGTGCTGGGCATAGGCGAAGAGGTCCGCATAGGCCCGACAATAGTCGTCCTGGCCGTAGTGCCGCCGGTGGGCCAGCGGCCCGTCGATGCCGGCGTCCGGCATGTCCACGGTTCCGTAGAAAAAGGCACCGAAATGCATCGCAGCCTCCAGAGCCCGGGCGAGGGGGAACGGCGTGGGCCGTGCCTGCTGCGTCGAACACGCCGCCCCCCTCGCGATGCCGTACCGCACAGAGACCCCAGGATGGGTGGAGAGGGACCCACCCTGCACACGCTATTGTGCCACAGCGCGGTCGGGAATGCACCTCCTGGAGGAGGCGTCACAAAAAGCACATTCTACCCGATCGGAGAATCAGACCCCCAGAGATTGAGGGGAGCACGAAGGCTCGGGTTTTAGCACCAAAGTCGGCGGTGCTCCCGTGGCGCCGCGTCACCCCCGTCCTGGCCTACACGGGCAGCCCCTCGAACAGATCCCGCTCGTACTCGCCGGGTGCCGCCGGCGGGGGTAGACGGATCAAATACG